>TARA_R110001632_G_scaffold232683_3_pt1 | contig 39716 bp, 31 predicted proteins | sample TARA_R110001632 | Tara Oceans TARA_R110001632 (sample SAMEA4398266) | marine metagenome | biome: Polar Biome; feature: [SRF] surface water layer (ENVO:00010504); material: water (ENVO:00002006), including particulate matter (ENVO:01000060) such as... | depth 5 m
GTGAAATCAGCGTCAAATAATCAAATCAAGCTTTTAAGAAAACTCGGGCAGAAAAAGTACCGTGAAAAAGAGGGACTGTTTGTAGTTGAAGGAGAGAGGGCAGTAGAGCAGGTTTTGGAGAATGGGATTCTGAATGTTAGGGAAGTTTTTTTGGAAGAAGGAAAAGCTGTTAGCTATCAGCTGACAGCTAACAGCTTTTACGAGTTGGATTCAAAGGTGATGGCTGAAGTAACTGATACCGAGAATAGTCAGGGAATTCTTGCTGTTTGTGAAATCCCAAAAGAAGCTTCCACTGAAGAGTTGTCAAAAAAAGAAGGATTGATCATTGCAACCGACAGAATTCAGGATCCGGGAAATTTGGGGAGTATTGTAAGAACTGCAGCTTGGTTTGGTGCTACAGCTGTTTTAATTGGTAAAGGAACTGTAGATCTGCACAATCCCAAAGTAGTGAGAAGCACTGCAGGGGCAACGGGAATGCTTCCATATAAAAATTGTGATTTGAGTAAAGACTTGGAAGTTTTGGAAAAAAAGGGCTGGCAGACCTTGTTGCTTGATGGAAATGAAGGGGCTCTATCGATTTCAAAAATAAATAAGACCAATAAAATTGTTCTCATTGTTGGTAATGAAGCTAATGGAATTGATGAAAATTTAATCAATGCCAACAGAAAGAGAGTTATGATTCCTTCCTCGGAAGAGAATCGTTCGGTAGAAAGCCTGAATGCGGCAATTGCACTGAGTATAGCACTTTATCAACTTAATGGTTGAGTTATCAACACTTTTAAGGAAGACGAAATGTTAACTCAGTATTAAATCAGAACGAGTTTTCCACATCCATTGCATATTGGTTTTTGATTGATTTAATTAACCCAACCGTTCTTTAACATCATCTACCAAGAGGTTTCGATCTCTAAAAATCAAAACGATTAGCCCATGCCTAAGAAGAAAGCGAAGAAGATCTTCGTACTCGACACTTCCGTGCTTTTATATGATTATGAAGCCGTTAAGAATTTTGAAAAAAATGACGTTGCAATCCCAATAACAGTTCTGGAGGAACTGGACACCTTTAAGAAAGGAAATACCGTAATAAACTTACATGCCCGCGAATTCATCCGCTATCTGGATGGAATTTCCGATGAGAACATGTTGCAAGATTGGATTCCGTTGAATGGAAAATCTCACGGCAAGCTAAAAGTTATAAGTAACGGAGGGAAGCATGTTGATGCCAATAAAGTATTTGGTGCCACACGAAACGATCATCACATAATAAACGCAGCACTACGGCTCAAAAATGAAAATGAGAATACCCGTGTTGTTCTTGTTTCCAAAGATATCAATCTGCGTTTAAAGGCGAGAGCTTTAAATCTGGACGCCGAAGACTATGAAACGGTTCAGGTTAAAGACATAGATCATTTATACAGAGGGAAAACAGATCTAGAGCTTGAAGATCCATCTTTGATAAGTAAGTTTTACGAGAAAGGGAAGATAAAACCCAAAGAGTTGATGGAAGCGAAACCACCCAGCAATCATTACTACATAATGAAAAGCCATGGATCATCCGCTCTGGGTTGGTACAACGCAAAGTCAAAGTATATAGAGCAAGTAGAAAAAGTAAATGCTTATGGTATTCACCCCAAAAATGCAGAACAGACTTTTGCAATGCACGCCCTGTTGAATCCAAATATTTTGCTCACAACTATTACAGGTGCAGCCGGAACCGGCAAAACATTATTAGCATTGGCAAGCGCGTTGGAGCAGCGAAGTAACTTTAAACAAATTTACTTGGCTCGTCCAATTGTACCGTTAAGCAATAGAGATATTGGTTATTTACCCGGAGATGCGGAAGCGAAGATCAATCCCTACATGCAACCACTTTGGGATAATCTGAGTTTTATAAAACATCAATTCAAAGAAACCAGCAAACAGTACAAGAAAATCGATGAGATGATCCAAACCGATAAACTCAGAATTGTACCATTGGCGTATATTCGCGGAAGAAGTTTATCAAATGTGGTATTTATTATCGATGAGGCTCAGAACTTAACTCCACATGAAGTGAAGACCATTATTACCAGAGCAGGAGTAAATACCAAAGTCATTTTTACAGGAGATATTTTCCAAATTGATACGCCTTATCTGGACACACAAAGCAACGGTCTTTCTTATTTAGTTGATCGTATGCAAAAAAGTGATCTATATGCACACATCAATCTTGAGAAAGGAGAGCGTTCTGATCTGGCTAACATCGCTAGTGAATTGCTGTAAATTCGACGAACTTAACCGGTCACTTTCACACCTTTCCAGAAGGCGAAGTGACCCTTTATTTCTTTAGCTGCATCTTTGGGTTCTGCATAATACCACGCTGCGTTTTCATTGGTTTCGCCCTCAACCTGAATGGATTTGTAGCTTGCTAATCCTTTCCATGGACAGGTTGTTTTGTGATCACTATCAGTAAAGAATTCTTCATTGATAGAATCAGCGGGAAAATAATGGTTGTTTTCAACTACAACCGTGTTATCGCTTTCAGCTAATGTTTTTCCGTTCCAGATCGCTTTCATATGAAGTCAGATTTGAGTTATAAATTTCCATCCTGCTAATATCCAACCAAGTATAAAACAAATTCCCCCAATAGGAGTGATTGCACCTAACCAACTCGTATCAGTTAAGCAAAGTAGATACAGACTTCCAGAAAAAATAAAGATACCGACTAAGATCAAGTTTAACGACCAAGTCAGATCAACTTCAAAAACTCTTGAAACCAGCGCTAATCCAATCAAAGCCAGTGCGTGCCACATATGGTAAGTAACTGCTGTATTCCAGGTCTCCAACCTTTTTGGTGAAAGAGATTCTTCAAGAGCATGAGCTCCAAAAGCGCCTAAACCTACAGCAAGCGCAGCCATAAAAGAAGCTACAACTAGGATGGTAGGATTACTCATTAGTTTTAAATTCTATTTGGCGATGGCTTCCATCACAAAAAGGCTTGTTCTCTGAAGCACCGCATCTGCAGAAACTCATTCGCTTACAAGTTTTTGTTTGTTGATCTCCACCAATTAATTTATAGTTTCCTTCTACTACGAAGGCAGCGTTTTCAACAAGTTTTATCAAAAGTTCACCGCCTTCATTTTCCTGTGGCTCCAACTCCAAGCGTTCCGGGTTGTAAGAAGTTCCGGATTTAAATTCAGCTCCAATGTGAGAATTATCACATAATGGTTTATTTGAAGATTTTCCACATCTGCAGAATGCCAAACGGGTTTCCTTCAGCACTTCATTGCCATTAGTATCTTGCAAAACAATATTTCCATGAACATAAAGAGGTCCATCTTCATCAATAATTAGTTTGTTTGATGAAGGAGGTGTCTCTGGATTGTCTTTATTTTTAAAATGATATTGAAGTGCTCCGGTAGGACATCTCTCAATAGTTTCAATAATTTTTTCAGAATCACTTTCATTATCCGGGTCGATCCAGGGTTTTCTTTTTATATCAAACACATTGGGTAATCCGTGCACACATTCTTTTGCATGGATACAGCGTTTCATGTCCCAGGTTATTTCCAGTTCCTGATTTTCGTAGGAGAATTTTTTTGAGTGCATAATTTTTTAAAACTTGATAGTATAGCTTACAAATGGAAAAAGTATTTCTTCTATCCCAAAGAAACCCAGATCAAAAGCACTTTTTGAACCAATTATTCTTCCACCAAAAGAAAGTAGGGCATCAGAGCCGGCATCACCTGAAGGAAAAATGATATTCTCTGAAAGAAATGCAAAACGTTCACTTATTCTATATTGCCCCCCAAGAATTAGAAGCGCATTAGAGGAGCTATTATCTGCAAAACCAACCCCTGTACTGGCAGTTAAATCTAATTGACTCTTTGAGTAAGTAATTGAGCCAAAAAGAGAAGTTATTCCTTCATCAATATCAAAAACTCTGTAGTATTTTATGTTACCGGAAACATAAAGAGTACTATTTAATGAAGTTCCAATTTTAGCGCCTGCAGTAAACATTTGGTTTTCAATTCCAAGTCCCGGAAACATACTAAATCCGGCATCAACGCTAATCCCATTTGTAATTCCATAAGAGAAATTGGAAAAGAAGATAAATGTATTTTGATAGTAGCCGGAACCTTTATCTAACATTTTCCCGGTTTGGGTGATAAAAAGCTTATTTTTTGAAGGATTATCACGCCACCCGGTAGATTTATCATCGGGGTTATAGATCTTAACATTTTTTATGCGATCGTACCGGAAGTTAAATACTCCGTCTTTAGTTTCTACCCCGGCTGATTCCTCTTCCACAGAAATTATACTTCCAACATAAGTATTTCCATTAGTAAGGATAACAGTTACTTGTTTATTCTCTTGTTGAGCCTTTATGAAGGTGGCTTTAAATTGGGAGATTTGTGCACTTACTGAAAATGATAAAGTTAAAAGAAGTAAGTAAGTAAGGGAGAGTCTTTTTAATGACATTAAAGGAGAGTTAGTTGTTGACACGAAAATAAGATGTAGATTTCTTATGTCAAAAAAAAGAGTAAATGCTTTATAAATAAAATGGCGCTTCCCAAAACTTCACTAAATTTTTAGTAAATTAAACCAATCTCAAATAATCAAATTCATCATGAGCAACAATAAGATTTTAATATTCGGATTTATATTTACCATAGGTTTTGGAGTGGTACTGTTCTGGCCAAAAAAAGTAGTAGAGGACGAGTATTCAGCAACGGTTTCTTCGGCTTCTGCTGATAAGATCGAAGTGGTAATGTACAAGAATCCGGGATGCCAATGCTGTACTAAATGGGCTGCTTTAATGAATGATGATCAATTTGAAGTGGTAGAAAAGCCCATTCCTAATTTGATGGAAGTAAAAAGAGAAAAAGGTGTGCCTCCAAGATTTGAATCATGCCATACAGCTATGGTTGGTGATTATTTTGTGGAAGGTCATGTTCCCATTGAAGATGTAAACCGACTTTTAAAAGAAAAACCGGAAGGTGCAATTGGACTTACAGTTCCGGGAATGCCGATTGGGTCACCGGGGATGGAGGTTCCTGGAAGAGAAGCAGACAACTATGATGTTTATTTAGTAAAAAGCGATGGAACTACAGAGATCTTTGCTTCACACTAAATTTCTTTCGGTTTTACTTTAATAAAAAAAGACACGTTCAGCGTGTCTTTTTTTATGTCTACAAGTTCCGACCAATGTTCCATAAAGTAAATCATACTCCAAGTTCACCTTACAAAGAATAATAGGGGCACAGGTATTTAAATTCTAAAACCAATCTGATTGTCGGGCTTATCCGTATTAAATAGTGAGCTTTTAACCCGGCTCATTTTCTTAATCAACCCAGAGAGCCCGAATGGTGAAAAGTTCGGGCTTTATTTTCAGTTTCTTTTAACTGGTAAAGTGAATGTAGTTGTACCAATTTGGCTGAATGTAAGAGAAACTTTCACGGAGTCGTTTTCAGACAGGTCCTTGTTTAGATTCATTAACATTACATGCAAACCACCTTGTTTCAAAACTAATTCTTGGCCGGGCGCTACGATGATTTCTTTCTTTTCTCTCATTCCTGCAAGCCCATCTTCGGTAGTGTAAGATTCATGGATTTGTGTCATCATAGCTTGAGGGCTTTCTATAGAAACCAGGGTGTCGGAAATTTCAAAGGGATTTTTGTAAGTGAAATATGCCCCACTCATTTGACCCTGAACTCCGGGGCGTGCCCAGTTTTGAATTTCCATTTCGGGTTGAATATCAGGACGCTTACTTTCTGGATCTTTACCACAACTAACATAAAGGAACAAGATGAGGAGTACTGTTGGCGCTATTTTCACCTCAACTACCTCCGTACTGTTTGAAGATCTTCGACAATATAACTTACAGGGGTCATGCTTCCGCCATACTCAAAAATGATTCTTCCTTTTTTATCCAGTACAATAATTTTGTCAGAGTGATTCATAAAGTAGACCTCTTTGTCATCTTCTCGAACTTGCGTAAAGGAAACCTGAGATCGAACCCGAACACTGTCCATTAATTCAGCTATGGTAGTAGAATCTGCAGTAAGGAAATCAAAATTTTTATCCAGATTAAATAACCCTTTGTAATTTTTCAGGACTTCAGGAGTGTCTCTTTTGGGATCAAAAGTTATTCCCAAGAACTGGATGTCATCAGGATTGCTGAACTCTTTTTGAACCTTAATAAGGTTTTGTGTAACTAAAGGGCAAATATCAGGACAGTTGGTATAGATAAATCCAGCAACTACATATTTCCCTTTATAATCGTCAGGGAAAATAACGGTTTTTCCATTCTGGTTAAGCACCTCAAAAGATTTATCCGAAAGGTCATCTATTATTTTCGGACCGGAATTACACGCAATAAAAGTAAATACTAAGAATAATAGAGAAGAAGGGAGAAATAATTTCATTTAAAAGAGTTTAATGATGATGAGTTAAAGCTTCATGATGATGAGAACTACAAGGCTGGCATTCAAATTCTAAAGTTGAATGATGTATACCAAAATCATCATGCAATAAGGTTTTAATTTCTTTTTTGATCACTTCCATTTCATTTATGTCTTCTTCATCAACAACAATATGGCTTTCCATCATTATTTCGTTTTCGTCGAGACGCCAAACATGCACATGATGAACTTCTTGTACCTTATGAATTTTTTCAATTCTAGAAGTGAGTTCAGGAAGGTTAATTTGTTCCGGAGTTGATTGCATCAAAATATCAGTTGTTTCCTGAAGCATGTGATAGGAATGCCAAAGAATATAAGCTCCTATTCCTACGGTTAAAAAAGTATCAACTATGTACCATTCATATTTGAGAATTAACCAGCCACCAATGATTACACCTACAGATGATAACCCATCTGATAAAATATGGATATAGGCGCTTTTTAGATTCAGATTGTCTTTGGAATCCTTAAACAATAAAGCAGCAGTGATAAAATTACCAAGAAGCCCGACAATAGCCACCCAAAACATGGTAAAACCATCTATAGGCTGTGGATCAAAAAAACGTTCAACGCCTTCTTTAATTAGAAATAACGCTACTAATACAAGTGTGATCAAATTGATAAAAGCTCCAATTATCTCAGCTCGTTTGTATCCAAAGGTTTTATCATTGTTGGCTCCTTTTTTAGATATTTTGCGTGCAACAAGACTTATTGCCAAGGAAAGTGTGTCATTTAGATTGTGAACAGCATCGGATAACAGAGCCAAAGAATTTGATAGAATTCCCCCAACAAATTCAGCAATGGTAATCGCAAGGTTCAGGAATATTGATATCCACAATTTTAAAGTGGATGAATCATTAAAATTATGATGATGGTGATGATGATGCTTATGATCGTGAGGCATAACAAAAAGGTACGAATTATGAGTGTTTATTTCACTAAGACGAGAGTTTAAAACAAAGACGCGAATTAGAATCAGCTCAGGAAATAAACCAGATCAGAAAGCTGCAAGACATTGAGAAAAGCATTAGTAAATAAGCTTGTTTTACAGGTTTATCCGGTAATAAGGTATATAAAGGTGTGATTTGTAAAAAACTAATGAGCTCACGGTGTTTGGTTTTTGTTTGCTCATCAAGTTCATCTTCATCCTTCAACAGTAATTGAAGATCGTGCTGAATTTTATCAGTATTCTCATTTATAAATAAAGCAATGGATTGGGGAGTGATTTTTGCAAGCCCACTAAAAATCAAATAAGTGGGAATGCCAACCATCCAAATAGCTATAGCTACAATAGACTTATCGTAAATGCTCAAATCAAGAAACAAACCTAGGAACATACTGATCAAAGAAGCTAAGCCCATAATGCATAAAAGAGCGCTTAGTATCAGTCGGAGTTTCCAGTTGTTAAGCCCTTCAGTAAGAATTTTTATTCCATTCATGTCTTAATTTAAAAAAATGTACCACACAGCAAAGTTTTTATTGAACCTTGTTTTTTTCTTCTAATAATAATGTCATTAAACTTTGAGCAGAGCTGCGTGCGATTTGTTCGATAGTGTCCATTGAAAGTTCATCATCCATTTCAAAAGTCAGCGCATCGGCTCCAAATGTTTTATAGATCCAGTTTTTTGAGATTGGAGAACTTGTATCAAATTCTTCATATGCAAAAACTGCAGATGGGTTGTTAGTTTGTACAAGAGGAAACCACCTTTGTGTTAAATTATCAGGCGATGTGGGCACGGATTCTTCAATTGGATAGAAAATATTTTCATTGGTGGAATGGAAATCAATACCATAATAAACCTTTTTTAAGGGGTCTTCTAATAAAGGGAGCAAAGCATCTCTCACGGCCTTAGTTTCGGGTTGATTAAAATTTGTCCAATCTCTGTTAAGGTCTACTCCCCCGGCGTTATGTCTCCAGTGGCCGTTTAATACACCATCAATATTAATAAGAGGATAAGATTTTACAATGAATTGAGACCGGAATTGTTTAGATAATTCGGAATTGGAAGTTATTTCTTCAAAGAAATAACGAGCCGCATAATAACCTGAAACTTCAGGAGGATGTTGACGACTCATTAGTATCAATACACCGACTTGTTTTCCGTGCTCAGTTTCATCAATCATAAGCTCTTTTATTGGATTTCCAAGCTTGCTGTACCCTATAGTAGTTTGTGAAACAAAATTATGGGCTAACATCTCTTCTAACCAATTATTGTAGGTTTCAGAACTGGACACTCTTTGTGCACTAACTAAAATTGGATCCTGAGATAGCTGTAATTTTAAAGTCAATGTTTTTGAAATGGTGTCATAAAGAGTGTTTTCCATTTCTACGGAATAGGTAGAATCATTGATGGTAATTTTAGGAACATATCTATGGCGTCCATTGTTGTAGTTTAAACGTATCCAGGATGTAGTGGAAGTATCACTCCAAATTTCAAATGCAAACCATGGACTGTTATTGATAGGAGCATTTTCAGGCTCTATAAATACTTCATATGTGTTTTCATTTACAGAATAGAAATCGTTTAAACGGGCACCTTCAAAATTATTAGATACCCAGACCGTTGGGGTTCCGGCTCCAATAACTCTTCTGTGTTGAGGTTGTACTTTCTTATCTTGAGTATCAGTTACGTTGGGTGGATCGTAAGAAAACCCTGTAAATTCTTCCGTAGATTTACAATTCAATAAAAAACCAATACAGAAAGGCAGAATTAAAAACGTATACTTATACATCGTACATTTTGAGTTCATAAAAATTCAGAATAAGAAGAACTAATTTAGGTTAAAGTAAGCGGAATAAACTTTTGGCTATTATTAAGCATTGAGTAAAAAAAATATCCTACATATCAGAATTTACATAATCTTTTTGATGTTAGTAAGCGCGCCTGCTTTTTCTCTTTTTGCACAGGAGGATGAAAAGCCTGCTCGAATTTGGAATGTAAAAATTGAAGGAAACACAACCTACAATAACATTGTATTAAAAAAATACATAGCAAATGAAGCTCCCTCTTTCTGGAAAAAGATCACGTTTTTTAATGAAAAAGGGTTTTATGTATCGGAAAGTGAAATTCGAAAAGATGTAATCCGACTTGAAAGGTTTTATCAAAGAAGGGGATTTAATGAGGTTGATGTAAACTATAGGCTGGAGTCCAAAAATAAGGAATGGAAAAAAGAACTTATTTTTATGATAGTTGAAAATGCTCCAATTAGAATAGATTCAGTTCAGGTAATTCTGCAAACTTCTTCAAGAGACAGCTCGGTGATCTATGGGAGTGAAAAATTTAACAGAGAACTGAACAGATTACCCTATCGAAAAGGAAAAATATTTCAACCAGTTTCAAAGCCGACGGTTGAAGCCGATTTTACAGGGATATTGAGAAATCTTGGTTATCCGTATGCTGAAACAGAAGTTCAAACAAAAGTTGATACAACCGCAAAAACAGCCAGTGTGGCAATGCTTACTTATCCGGGACCCAGAGCAAAATTTGATTCTGTTTTTGTTGAAGGGGAAGAAACTTTGCAGGCTAAGTATATCCGAAGAGAAACTGGTATTGGCGAAGATGAGTTTTTTAGTGATGATGCGATGCGGGAAGCTCAAAGGGAATTGTTTGGACATCATTTATTAAGGTTTGCACTTATATCAATTCCTGATCAAGATCAAGACAGCACAATTAACGTGTTAGCGAGGGTCAAAGAACGGAGTTTAAGATCTTTTTCCGCAACATTTGGTATTGGAAATTACGACAGGTTTGAAGGAGACCCTTTAACTCTTAGTAACTCATACAAATTATTCAGAGCTCAAGCTTCCTGGAGTCACAGAAATGCAAGAGGAAAAGGCGAACTATTTTCCGTTAATGGTAAGTTATCCGCATTTGATTTGAGGCTTGGGGCTAGCTATCTGTTTCCTTATGTATACAATACCAAAAGTAGTATTACGATTTCGCCATTTGTACAAAGAAGAATTGAAAGAGCTTATTCTATAGATACCGGTGGTATAAGAAACAGCTTTGGGTATAACTATAGTGAATCAATTACCGGAACTTTTAACTACGACTTTACACTGAACCGTGAGTTTGATGTAAAGGAAAGCGAAGACGGTACCTCAGAAATAAGTCCCGATAGTATCTTAAATTACAATATCTCATCATTCAAGTTTAGTGTTTACGCCAGAAAAGGACAGCCAAGAAGAGGGAGCGGTTTTACTGTGCAGCCCTTTTTGGAATTATCAGGCCTATTTAACGAAGCAACATTTTCCTTTCAAAAAGCAGCTTTAGATGTTCGGGGATATAAGAAAGTAAATTCAGGTTTGGTAGCTGCAGCTAGATTGAATGGAGGCTCCATTTATTATGCTAAACAAGATTCGTTACCGGCTGATATTCGTTTTTATAACGGAGGTTCAAGTGAAGTGAGAGGATGGGGGCGCCAAGAACTTGGACCAAAAGAAGCTGTATTTGACTCTTTAGGTTCGTTTTCAGGGTATCTTCCTACAGGGGGAAAAGCAACTTTCAGTTTTAATTTCGAACTACGTCAGGATATTGACAAGCTTATAAAAGGATTGAGTCTCGCAGGTTTTATCGATGGTGGTCAGGTTTGGAGAACGATAAGAACAACATCCAACAGACCAATTCAGTTTGGCGTTGGCGGTGGGTTGAGATATGAATCTCCGATTGGCCCGATTCGAATTGACTTAGGTTATAAAGTTAATCCAACAGATGAGGACCTGAATATCTATCGTGGGGACAAAAGTATGAGCTCGGCTTGGGACAGGTGGCAATTACATTTTAGTATAGGTCAGGCTTTTTAATGAGTGAGTCTTCATCAAATATCTTTGCAAAAATATTGAAGGGCACCCTTTGGGTTCTTTTGGTAATAGTGTTGCTGATTATAGGGCTAAGAATATCTTTAAAAACAAAGCCTGTTCAGAGTTTTGCGAAAAATAAGATCATAGAAATTGTAAATGAAAATCTAACTAAAGAGTTTTCAGTTGTTGATCTTAATGGAGATTTGTGGAAAGAGGTTCGGTTAACAGGAGTTCATGTTGGAGGCTCTGATACACTTGCTTATATAGACACATTATATGCGAACTATGATCTATTTAGTTTGTTTACACCAACTTTTAGAATTGAAGAAATATCACTAAAGCAGGCTCAAATAAATGTTAAGCAAGTATTCTATACAGAAGATTCAACTGCTGTATTTAATGTTCAGGAAATAGTAAAACCTGATACTACTTCAGAAGAGTCGACTTTTCAATTTGAGATCTTAGACCTTAATATTTCAAAAAGTAATATTTATGCGTATTCGCCTGACTTACTCCCAGACTCCTCCATTTCACTAAAAGAAATAGAGCTTAAAGCAGGTTTTTCATATAAAAGCGAAATAGAAGCTGAACTCACAAAGTTGAACTTTGAAATAAATGAAGGAAGACTTCCTGAGCCAATATCATTTCAAGCTTCAGGTACCTTTATAAATCAAAAAGTAACTCTTCAGGATTTAATGTTATATACAGGAAGATCACTTGTTGAGGCTAAAGGTTTTGCGCATTTAAAGGATTCATTATACAGCTCTGATATACTACTGGACCCTATCTTCACAAAAGACATAAAAGCATATACAGGTTCAGAAATTCCTGATGAGGAAGTTATTGTTGGAATTAAAATCCGGGGAGATGCAGAACATATTGATCTAGAATTAAGTGCAGATGCAAGTTTTGCTAGAAATCTGGAGGCAACAGCAACAATACAATTCAGAGAACAAGCAACACTTACTCAATTTGGTTTGCGTGGCGATAATCTGAATATCGCAGCTCTAACAAACGATTCTTTAGATATTCAAACCGGGTTGTTCCAGATGACGATGGATGGATCGGTAAATCAAAATTATGAGAATGCTGATATTACCTGGGGATTTACTGTAGAAGGAATAAGGTATGAAGAGTATAACCTTAGAAGATTTTTTGGAAGTGGAAGCCTGAAAGCCGGTAAGATCCTGGCAAATTTGGATGCCACCACCAATGGAGAAGAAAATGTTCGGATAAATTCTACCATTGAACATATTTTTGATGAAGATGCAGAATGGAGTTTCGGCTTATGGCTGGATAATTTGAATGCAAGATATTGGTTAGAAGAAGCTCCAAATACTGACATTAATATCAATATTACGGCTAACGGAAAAGGGTTTGAGTTATCAGAAACCCCTTGGAATTTTGCAGTTGCAAATACAATAATGGATCCAAGAAATAAAAGGTTCGAAGAATTTATGAGCCAGCCTTTTGCAAGAGGGTCCACAAAACCTCTTATATTTGGAAAAGATCAACTAAAATATGTCTACTTAGATGGAAGCATCACCAAAGACTCTTTAAAATCAGATGGGTTTGTTAGAATTAAAGAATCCGATATTAACTTTGATCTTAAAGTAGCTAGGTTTTTATCAGAAATACCTTCCTTTTCTTATGCATTGTCTTCTGAAGATCTGGATATATCTGAGCTGGATGCATCAAAAGAATTTCCTACAAGCATAGACTTTGATATTTCAGGTGAAGGATCTGGTTTAGACCTAGAAACCTTGACGTTAAAAGGGATCGCAGAAGTAGATACCAGTCTTGTTAATGGCTCAACAATTAACTACTTAGATGCTGAGTATAATATTAAAAATGGGATATTAACCGTCCCTAAAGCAACACTAAAAAGTGATATTGCCGATGCAGATTTTAGAGGAAAAAGGAATATCCGGGATGAAAAAGATCCTGAAAACGTACTTTCATTCGATCTTGAACTAAAGAATACTCAGCCATTTGCAGAGCTTGCTGAGCTAGAGATTTTACAAATTACCGGTAACATTTCAGCAGAAGTAGGTGAAAATGAAGAAGGAATACTTGAGTGTAAAGCAGAGTTTGATCTTGGAAATATAGTTATAGATGAAATGTTCCTGGCAAGTGGGGTCACCGGGACAGGAGAAGTGGTTTTAAAAGAAAAAGAAGAAGGCAGCTTTGAGCTTGAGATCAGCGATCCTAAAATATTTGGTACTGTTCTCCAGGATATTAAGATCACTACTCAATCAACTAAAACGGCTGATTCCCTCTATGGCAGCTACTCTGTTGAAATACAGGATAATGTAAATGGCAGGATCAACAATGCAGGGGATTATGAACTTGAAATGGATTCTATGGATGTTGCCATTGCTATGGATCAACTTGATTTTATAACCAACGAAAATAGCCTCAAGCTTCAGAATAAATTCAATATCTCATACAGAGATGGAGCTGTAAGAACGGATTCTCTTGAGCTCGTTTCTCCTAACGGAGCTTTTTTATCGTTAGCTGTTCCTTACGCAGATAGTGTGAATCAGCAAATTTGGTTTGTAGGGGAAAACTTCAACTTCGGAATTCTTCAGGAGATCATTTTAGGAGAGAGGTATATTGACGGGATACTTTTTGGTAGAGCAAATATATCTAAAACTAAAAACACACTTTCGGGAAGCGGAAACCTTGAGCTTCAAAGTATTGAGTATGAAGGGGTCCAAGCAGATGTATTCAGTTTAAGTTTTAATGCTAAGGATAAGAGAATACAATCTGAACTTTCATTGATCTGGGAACAAGAAAAAGTAATTTCAGGAAGTTTGGATGTTCCATTAGATCTTTCTGATCCTGAAAAACTATCAGATGAGTTCTATACACAATCTGTAAAAGGGAGTTTAATAATTCAACCAACACCAATATCCCGATTTAAAAGTGCTCTTGAAAAGTTTGAGATCACCGGCACCGAAGGAATAATAAGTTTTGATGGAACCCTTTCAGGAACAGCAGGAACACCAAATTTTGAAGGTTCACTCAATATTGATGATCCGGTTCTTTCCAATGTTAGCTTAGACTCAGTTTTTGCTGATTTCAAATACAGCCAGGAACAAGAAAACATTATAATAAATACAGAAGTGCTGGCAGCAAGGCAAAAAGCAGCTGATATAGATATCGATTTTCCATTCTCTTATAACTTCAAAACGTTTGAGCTCAATACGGTAGATGAGAGTAAACCCGTGTCGGTTGAAGTAAGAACCCGGGATTTCAATCTTGCTGTATTCAACGATTTTGTGAATAAAGAATTCACAAGAAACCTGAAGGGAGTTTTAAACGGAGAATTATCACTTAAAGGAACCGAAGATGAAATCACTGCAACAGGTTATTTTGATCTTACAAAGTCATCATTTGAATCACCGATAGCGGGTATTAAAGTTGATGGTATTAAATCCCGAATAGAATTTTCTAAAGATAAAGTTACCCTAAAACAACTATCGGCAAATAGCGGGAAGGGTGGATTTAATGCAAACGGAACCATTAATCTTGATGGACTATACCCTACTACTTTAGATATTCAGGCAAAAGCTAATCAGTTTAAATTAGCCAATACGGATGAATATAATTTAGTGATAGACCTGGACTCGAGATTATCAGGGCCAATAACAACCCCCAAAGCAATCGGAAGGTTCGCCGTAAAAAACGGATTTATTGTACTTGAAGAATTTGGTGACAAAACAGTAGAAGACGTGACACTAGAGGGAGAAGAAGAGGTAATTAATATAAGCTACTATGATTCTTTAGCTATTGAAATGGAGTTTGCGATAGAACGAAATTTTTATGTGAGAGGTGGTGGATATTTAGATATGGAAATTGAGATTGCAGGAGAGTTGGATGCCCAGAAAAAGACCAATGGCGAACTGTCTCTATTCGGAAGTTTAAGAGGTACAAGCGGTTATGTAAGACCACTTGGAAAACGTTTTGAATTAGAAGAGGCAGAAGTTGTATTTAGCGGGCCGCCTGAAAGCCCGGACCTGAATATCAAGAGTGCATATGTTCCGATCTCAAGAAAAGGAGAGCAGGAGGTTACCGTATACTATATCATAACAGGAACCATTCCGAACGAAGAGTATGAGTTCGAAAGTGAGCCTACTATGGAGCTTCAGGATATTTATTGTTATACCTTATTTAACAAACCTTGTGCAGCTATGCAATCATGGCAAAATGCACTTGTTCAGGGAGGAGGATCATCACCCACAGATCTACTTGCGGGTGTTTTACTGGATGAAGTAGAAGCTTTGGCAACAAGAGAATTAGGTATTGATGTAGTACAAATCGATAACACAAGAGTAGGTAATGAAACCGGGACATCCATAAAAACCGGCTGGTACTTAAATGAACGCACGTTCTTTGCTATTGTAAATGAGATCACCAGTTCTGATCCCAAAACATTATTTATTTTAGAATACGCCCTTTCAAAAACATGGGATCTCATCATCACTGAAGGCGAAGACTCCAACCGACGTGGCATCGATTTCAGATATCAATATGATTATTGATATTATTTTTTAGTTTTGTGTGGAAGCCGAGTTTCCGAATGAGGAAAATGCCATGGAAACTCAAAGCACAAAACTTCAATTACTCTCGTTGCTCTCGTTGCTCTCGTTACTCTCGTCCCGAACCTCTGGTTCGGAATGCCGTGAGGAGCTCAGCTCCGTGTTTTTTTTGTATAAGAGGCAAATAAGAAGCATCTTGCTTGAGCCACTTTAAACCAGTTAAAAGTTGGATAATGAAAATTAGCGCTTTACTAATATTGATATTATTAATGACAGGCTGTAGAACTAATAAAGAAGCTTTTATACAACCTGAAAAAATATACCCTAATAAGGACAATGTTACTTATGCGGGCAAAGATATGTACAGAGGGTATCTCTACGAATATTTTCATGAAAAATGCCCAGGAACTTTTAGTAGTGAAAACGAAAAAAGATGTATTCGAATAACTACAATTTTAACCCAAGAAAGACTATCTAACCCATATGGTATTTTTAAAAATGGTGTACTATTTATTGATGAAGATGTTTTGATAATCATGGATTCAATGAAATGGATGTACAATATTTCCAATTATCAATTTAATGGGAAGAAAATCTCTGATTTTTTTCCTGATGAAGATTCGTTTCAAGATTCCAAATATTATGAGTCAAAATTTTTTCTTAATCTGACTAAAAATAAAGACGCTTGTACTGTTACAAAAAAATTAAGATTGAGAATAACAGAATGCCAATTAAATGATGGTGTAAGTGGACTGCAGTTTTCTGCGTCCAATGATCTATTGTCATATACACTTTCACCATATTCAGGAATAGCAAATTTTGGTATGCCGTTGGAATTAACAGGCACTAGTTCTAATCTCCTTTGGGTAGTTCCGGATTCTAGTGCAATTTTAAAAAACTTAACTTATTGAGTTATTAAATAATGAATGCCACGAAAACTCAAAAGTACAAAGCCTTACTCTCGTTCCGAACCTCCGGTTCGGGATGCCGTGAGGAGCTCTGCTCCGTATGTTTGTATATTATTGGCAAATAAAACCTCTGGGTAAAGAATTATTAATTCCCATAAGCACAATTCTCACCTCGGCAGCATTCCTCGGTATTTATTCCACAATTAGAACATTGCCCATGACCATGAACCCAAATTAATTCAGCTACATGACCACAGTACAAGCAACGGTCTTCTGCTTTTGGGAGTGCATGTGAAGCATCGTTTGTTATTGAGTCTGAAGATTGTTGCATAGCATTTATCGGTCATCAGATGATGTTAGCTCTGTATAAGCAGCTTCAATATTTCTGCTCAGCGTTAATCCCCAACCCGGTGCTTTAAATACTTCAAAACCCGGAATCACTTCGGCTTTAGCAATTTCTTCTTTACTTTTGCCTTCGTTAATTCCTTTTTGAGTGTATTCCAGAAGAGCTTCAAGAAACTCACTTTTCAGCATCAGATCATCTTTGTTCCCGGTTACGCCGAACTCGGAATTACCATGTCCGTAGATATAAATGGTATCGCTTTCTAACTCCTCAACAGTTTTGCGCAGAACCTGGATCCAGTTGGTAATATTAGCACCGCCATTTATATCAATAAAGGGATAAGCACGATTAAACATTAAATCTCCCATGTGGGCAACATTGGCTTTTTCAAAGTAGACTACTGAATCACCACCGGTATGAGCAGGACCAAAGTGCATTAAGTGAATAGTTTCATCTCCAACATCTTCGCTCCATTTATCATTATAGGTTAAGTCGGCGTATACTTGGGCATCAACGGCTTCTTGTCCTCTGCCTTCAGCTGATATCTTTTGAAGTTTAGGAACATTCTGATGTGCTACAATATGTTTTGCAAAGTCTTTAAAAATCGGATTTCCTGCGGTATGATCCCCATGATGATGTGTATTGATAAGATAATCCATCACATGATCTGTTTTCTCTTTCAGTCCATCCAAACAAGTTTGAGCTGAATCCGGAAACTGTGAATCTACCGCTACGAGTGAATTTCCTGTAGCCAGCCAACCGATGGTTCCTCCACGTCCAACAAATGTCCCTACATTTCGTCGCAGAGTTGTAAATGGTGTTTGAAGTAAAAAAGCCAGTTTCTGAATAGGAAGCATAGTAGCTGCGCCTATCGTTGCCGTGCGGAGCAAAAAGTCTTTTCTGTTCATAAGAATCTCGTTTGTTTAATCTAAAGCTAAATATCTTCCACGACGATGATTCACAGCTAGAATCAAGTTGAGAAAGACTGAAGCCAGTATAGAATAAACAATAGCCATCACATCTACCAGAAAAATTGCACCAACAATTATGATTACATCCACACACATTTGAAACCGGCCGGCATTGATATCATGAAACTTTTGTAGGTAAATGGAAACGATATTCAATCCGCCAAGGCTGGCTTTGTGTCGGAACAGCATTAATAATCCCGTACCGATTAAAAACCCGCCGAGTGCGGCAGCGTAAATCGGGTTTATATCTCCAAATTCGAACACTAAGGGAACATAATCTGAACAAAGAGAAACCAGAAAAACGGTGACAAAAGTTTTAAGTGTAAACTTCCATCCAAGTTTCCATAAAGCAAGTCCGTAGAATGGAATGTTGATCACAAAGAAAACTTCACCAAAAGAAAATCCGGTTGCATACTGAGTAAGGAAAGCAACTCCGGCTGTTCCACCGATCAAAAAATTCATTTCTGAAAACAAAGCGATCCCAAAAGAAAGAAGTACCGAAGCTACAGAAATAGCCATAAGATCTTCCGGCAAGGTGTGTTCGCGAATAGAAGGGTCAATGCCTTCTTCAATAAGTTGTTCAGTGATTTTGTCGTTAGGAGGAGCCATTACTCTTAATTTAAGATGAGTTCCAAAGTTAAGGTTTATTCGACTTTGAATTATCCTTAAAGGGTAAGTTTTAAACTATATCAAAGATAGGATTTGTTGATGATTTGAATACAAACTTGAAGAATGTATGCCCTGAAATCACCAAAGCACAAAAGATCGGTTTTGTAATTTTGATATTTGTGATATGACTTTTGCTATTTGGCTTCGCCAGAAGGACCTCCTGTATCAGGTTTGCCCTCCTTAGGATTGTTAAAAACGCGGATGGTTGGATATGCCAAATCAATAGAGTCATTCTCTGAAAATTCATCAAGTGCACGTTCCCAAATAGCTTGAGCACTTCCCCGTCTTCTTCTGGGATCAGTTAAGTAACGAATGGATAACATAACCCCGCTGTCTTTAACATTAGTATATACGATAGGGGTTAGATATCTGTACTCAATGAGATATGATTTTGCAGCTTTTTTAATTTGTGCTTTCGCTTGTTCAATGAAATCCTGGGATTCCTCATGAGCTATTGTACTCAAAATTTCTTTTGCCTTTTTCCAGTCGCTCTCAAAAGTGACCATAATTCCGATTTCATTCCAGATGAATTGGAAGTCGCTGGTGTAATTTGCAAGCTGTTCAGTGAAAACAGTATGATTAGGAATATGAATTACCCTACCTGTACTTTGGTCTGCATCTACCCAATTTCCAATCTCAAGAATGGTGAATTTAAAAGGGCGAATGTCAATTACATCTCCTTTTGATTTGCCGAGTTCAATCCTGTCTCCAACATCAAATGGTTTTCTCCAAATAATAAACATCCATGCAGCCAAATCAGTAACAGGGTCTTTAAGAGCAATAGCCAAGCCTGCAGAAAGCAAACCAAAATAAGTAGATAGATTGCCTAGTGCGCTGAACCAGATCTGAGCGATTAGAATGATTCCAATAAATGCGGAAATATAGGTAAGGTTTTTTCTCCACTTGTATGTGGTCCTTTTGCTCTCAACATTTTTATGAACAACACGAAGAGTTAAAGATCTAATGATCCATAAAATCAATATTACCAGGACCGTTTTTAAGATTTGCCCGGTAATAATGGGTGAGCTTTGAAAAAAATCAGCAACGTTATTTAGAAAATTTTCCATGAAGTGATAATAACCTTATCAAATGACAGTTACACGCTTGGGATAATATAGAAATTTGAATATCTTTAATGCTCTGAAAAAATTAAGAAATTACCATGCTTTATAACATTTTAGTCGCAGTAATAACTATCATCTGTGCACTTTTAATACTAGTTGTTTTATTACAGAACGGTCAAGGATCAGGTTTATCCGGAATCAGTGGAGGAGGGGGCGGCGGTGCTCTCGGTGGAAACTCTGGTTTGGGAGCTCGTAGAACAGCGGATTTACTTTCTAAAGCGACTGGAGTTTTTGGAGCTGCTTTTTTGGTGCTTTGCATCCTTGCTAACTTTGCAATCGACAGAACAGGGCAGGGACCAACAAGAAGTATTCTTCAAGACGGAGGAGCTCCTGTTCAGGATTTGAACGCACCTTCACAAACTCAATCAGCAGTTCCTATTCAAAGTAATGATAACGGCGGTTCTGATGATTCTGGAGAAGAAGGGGATAACTAAGAGTTTATTCCTTTAAAGAATTTAAAAGCCCCGCACATTTTATGTACGGGGCTTTTTTTATTAGAATAAACTTCGATAATATTATTGAATTACAAAAGTTATCGACTTACCACAAAAGAACTGACTCAGCATATTAAATAGATTATGTATGAAAATTAAAAAGCTACAGATCCTAACTCTTTCCTTAATTACAGGCATATTAATTATCTCAGGGTGTGATCTTGGAAATACCACGAACCCGAGAATTATAGAACTTGAAACAGATTGTATAAATACTGTTGATTGTGAAGCACTAATTTCAATTGGCTTTTTTTCTGCACTTCAAGCAATGATGTCTCCTCATGGAGCTCATATGAACCTCATGGCAGATCAAAGTACAAGTACAAACCATTTTCTAAATTTCTATGAGTTTGCTGACGAACCAAGGCTTAAAATTGACAACAGACCAACCTTCGCTTCCAGAGAGATTTTTACTGAAATTTATGATGGACTTAATGTTAGCGTTGAATTTGCTAACAATGTGTTAAAAAGCCAGGCTAACATTGACCCACAGTTTAAAGATAAGTTTTTAGCACAAACCTACTTTATGAGAGGGCTTGCAAGAGGTTATCTTGGATTGATTTTTGATAGAGGTTATTTACTGGATGAAAATAATTTTGATACTATTACAGAAGACGATCTTGATGAAGTAATAGTCAGCTATGAAGTTTTAATAGAGGCTTCAATAGACGACTTTGACAGAGCCTTGAATATTATTAGCAATTCAAGTCAATCGAATATTATGCTTTCCGCTATACCGGATGATGAAAATTCATGGGGGCAAACTATTTTTGTAGACTTTATAAATTCTTTTGCAGCTCGTGTATTGGCAGGTAAAGCTCGTACTTTTGAAGAAGCTGAACAATTGGATTGGTCTAGAGTTTTAGCATATGCCAATAAAGGACTAGGTGGTCCCGAATCTTTATCTAATTTCACAGACTTTATTTTATTGAATTCAGGTTCTCTTACAGGGCTTTTCAACGAATTTGTGAATATCACGAATCAAGTTGTGGTTGGAAATTTTGATACAGGAGCTGGTTATTTACCTACTGATATTAAAGTACTACACCTAATGGATGAAAATTACCCTACTAGTTATCCTGAAGATAGTGTAGATAGTGGCGTTTTAACGATGTCGGAAGCTACTACCAATGATCCGAGACTTGCATATTTTAAGTATACTACAAACAGAGGCTTTTTTGAAACAACCAGAAACAGATCTCTTTTCTCCCCTTATTTTAGTGCAAGAATGTTTGCTAACAATAATTGGCAAAGCAATCTTGGACGGATCATCTTAATTACGAAATCAGAAATAGATTATATAAGAGCAGAGGCGAATTTGATGCTGAATCAAAAAGTTGATGCAGCAGCTATCCTGGAAGCAAGTCCGGCCGGGAATGGTCAAACTATATTAAGTACCAACTTACCGTCGGTTCAATTAGAATATTTGAGCCAGAATGGTTTTTCAGGTGGGTATAGTTTTTCAGGAAATGAATCTTTGGCTGAATTCCAACTGGCTCTGCTAAGAGAATATTCAGTAGAATTAGAAGGACTGGGAGGAATTGGATTGCAATGGTTTTTTATGAGAAGACATGATTTATTGCAGGAAGGAACTCCAACTATGTATCCTTTTCCGGGAAGAGATCTGGAAATTATTGGACAGCCAATTTACACCTTTGGGGGTGTTGAAAATGCAGGACAAAGAGGAACTGCTTCGGGAGCTAATTCCTGGAAAAACTTAAGAGCGAAAATATCGAATCAATAAAACATTTGATTTTATTGAATTTAATTCATTCTTTGAGTGAAGATTAGGGCGATATTATGAAGAAAACTGTTTTCGTATCATTTCTCATTTTAGGGCTGTGGACCTTGTTCATTAGTTGTGGGAGCAATAGTGTATCTGATCAAGGGGATGAAGAATATGTCCCTATTGAAGGATGCAGAGGCGCAAATTGCTTGAATTTCATAAAGAGTGCTTTTTATGATATGGCAACTGGCATTGTCTCAAGCACAGGAGTAACTATGGGTTTACTTGCTGATCAATATACCTCGACAAACATACATCGAAATTATTACGACCTCGCCAGAGAGCCCAGAGAAGCTTTAACAAACAGCACAACGGATGAATTCAAATTAAACATCGAAGAGTTTTACCAAGATTTTTCAGAGGCATATAAAACTGCGGATCATTTTACTGAATATGCAAGATCAGACGACTCAACATTTTTAATGCAAAGTCTTGGTATGGCATATTTTATCAGAGGAGTTTCACAAGGATATTTAGGATTGATCTATGATAAAGTATATTTAAGAGAATTTGATAGTGTGGAAGGTGGACAATTACTTGAATATTCGGAATTAATAGAATCTTCATTATCTGATCTGGATAAAGCAATATCTTTGTTTGAGGAAGATCCGGATTTTGAGCATTCTAATCTTCCGGGAAACAATAACTCCCTGAGCAATGGATATCTTATGGATATAGCCAACTCATTTGCCGCTCGTATTTTGGCAGGAGAAGCCAGAACATATGGAGAAGCTCAATACTTAGACTGGAATCGTGTATTTAACTATGCTATTAAAGGATTAGGAGGTGCCGAATCTTTTACAGGAATCAAAGTATTTAGCTTAAATAACAGCGTAACTGAAGGGCAATTTGAAAACTATTTTGCTGATTGGTCTAACTTTATAGTAGAAGGTGATTTCGAGACAGGTTCAGGTTATACTCCAACAGATGTTAAGATATTCCATTTGTTAGACTCATCATATCCTACCATCTATCCTGAAAATGAAATAAGGAATGACACATTAACTTTAAGAAGAGCAACATCCATTGACTTAAGGTTGGAATACTATAAATACACTACAAATAAAGGTATTCTCAATGAAGAAAGAGATGTTAATCTTTTTTCAACTTACTTCAATAAGAGAATGTTTAGTGAAAACGATTGGTGGCTTCCGGAAAACAAGATCATAATATTTACCGATACAGAGACAAAATATCTGATGGCTGAAGCGAAATTGATGATGGGTGAAAATACTACAGCGGCAAATATTTTAAATCAAAGTCCTGCAAAGAATACACGAACAGATCTTGGTTTTGACCTCCCTGCTGTAAGAAATCAAAGAATACAAAGTAATGGATTAACCGGAAATCATTCTTATGATGGAAGCGAAAGTATTGCAGAATTTCAGCTGGCTTTATTAAGAGAGTATTCAGTAGAATTAGAAGGATTAGGTGGGGTTGGACTCCAGTGGTTCTTTATGAGAAGACATGATCTGCTTCAGGAAGGAACAGCAACCATGTACCCAATACCTGAAAGTAAGTTGCTCGAACAGGGCATACCTCATTATACATTTGGAGGTGTTGAAAATGCAGGACAAAGAGGTACAGCTTCGGGTGCTAATTCCTGGAAAAACTTAAGAGCGAAGATAGCTGCAGGGAACTGATTCGGAGTTGTTATTTCCCAATACAAAACCTCGAAAATATCGAGTCGAGAATATGTTCATTGGTAATCTCACCGGTTACTGTACCCAATTCATTTAGAGCAGCTCTTAGATCAATAGAAAGAAAATCTCCTGTTAATCCATTGTCTAAACCTGTTAATGCCGCCTGAATATGCTCCTTAGTTTTCTGGAGAGCATCACGATGACGAGAAGAAGTAACCAGAAGACTGGAAGCATCGTAATGTTTGTTCTCAAGAGCTCGGTTCTTAAGAAGTATTTTAAGGTCTTTAATATTTTCTTCTTTTACCGCTGAAATTTTAAGATCGAACTCAGTACGCCATTCCCTGTCTGCTTCTATATCAGCTTTGGTACCAATCAGGATAAAGGGAGTTTCCCCTGCTCTTTTTTGAAATGCTGCAATTTCCTTACGCTCTTCTTCCGTGAAAGCTTGAGATAAGTCTTTCAGGTAAATAACCAGATCGGCTTGTTCAAAAGCTTTTTGAGAACGTTTTACTCCTTCCGCTTCTACAACATCTTCAGTTTCCCGAAGCCCGGCAGTATCTATGAGTTTGAATAACAAACCATCAAAATTCCAATCCACATCAATGGTATCGCGGGTAGTTCCGGCAATTTCTGTCACTATAGCTCGATCAGATCCGACCAAAGTATTAAGTAAAGTTGATTTTCCTGCATTCGGTCTACCAATTAATACTGTCTTAACTCCATCTTTTACCAAACGCCCGGTCTCGTAGGTGTCCAAAAGGTTAGTTAATTCCGTATCAACATCCTGCAAAAGTTTTCTGAGCTGTTCTTTATTAGCGAATTCTACGTCTTCCTCAATAAAGTCTAGTTCTAACTCTATCATTGCAGTTGCGTCTATGATTTGTTGTCGGAATGATCTAACGTAATCACCCAACTTTCCCTGCAGTTGTTGATGTGCTGCGTCTACCGCTTTTATGCTTTTTGCATGAATAATATCAGCAACAGCTTCCGCTTGTTCCAGATCCAGTTTTCCATTCAAAAAAGCACGTTGTGTGAACTCACCGGCTTCAGCTGCTTTTACACCTAGACTTAAAATAGTCTCCAGAACTTTTTGAGTAACCAACACTCCTCCATGGCAGGAAATTTCAACTGTTTCTTCACCGGTATAAGATCTAGGAGAATGAAACAGAGATATCAGAACTTCATCTACTGGTAAATTATTTTTGTCGACTATTTTACCGAAATGAATAGTGTGAGAATCTAGAGAAGTTAAATCTTTTCCCTGAAAGGCCTGATTTACTATAGATATGGTATCTTTTCCGGAGACGCGAATTACAGCAATTCCTCCTTCGCCCACAGGAGTGGCAATGGCAGCTATTGCTGATTTATGTATGATTGAATTGTTCTTCTTTGTATCATTCATAGGTTAAATATAAGCTTAAATCATGTACTATGAATAATCGACTTGTCACACTTTTAGTTATCGCAGCATTTATTTTTTCGGGATCTGCAATAGCTCAAAATATCTCTGCTGACCGACCGGGAGCGGGTTACGGAACATTCACAGTTCCTTCAAAAACAGTATATCTTGAATCAGGAGCCTCGATCAGTAGTGACTTTTCTGACATTGGGCAACTCTTTTTAAGAACAGGATTAGCGGATAAGTTTGAAGCTCAATTAGGTATTGGCTCTTTATTCTTTGCTAATGGTGCTGATACTCGAGTAGGAGTGCAATCTTTGGCATTTAAATATAGCCTTGGTTCTTTTCAGGAAGACAAACTCAATCTTTCTTTATTTAGTAGAACGAATCTTCCTTTCTTTAATGATGATTACGAATATTATTTAACACGGTTTATGATTTTAGCAGATTATTCTATTAATGAATCTTGGGGAATAAATTCAAACTTTGGATATGGTGATTTTATTGATGGAATTGAGAATGGATCTTTCAACTTTAACATAACTCCCGGATTTTCTGTAAATGAGAATACAGCCGGTTATTTTGGCTATGCTGTTACTTTTGATGAAAATTTCTCAAGCGATTTGATAGAAGTAGGTATGGTTCACTTTTTAAATCCTTCATTCCAGCTTGATGCAGGATTTATTTACTCTGATGGCGATGATCTGTACCTGACTATTGGAATTGCTAAGCGTTTCTGAAACGAAAATAAAAAAGGCTTCCTTCGGTAAAGAAAGAAGCCTTATAGAGAGTTTTATATAATTCTAATGAACGTTACCCATCATACGTTTAAGCACAGGAGATAAAATAAAAACGATCACAGAAGCTCCAAGTGCGTATTTTGCAATCAGATCAAACCCGCCTAAATAGACGTTTAATGTTTGTAGACCACCTACATTAATGTCGGTACTTTCAATAGCTAACTGTTTTCCAATAAAGCCTACCACTTGAAAGGCATAAGCTGATGACAGGAACCATATTCCCATCATAAAAGCCACAATTCTTTTTGGGGAAAGATCGGTAATCTTAGAGAGTCCGACGGGAGACATAAATAATTCCCCAACAGAAAGCAGGAAGTACATGATCATCAGATAAGAGAATGGAACCATACCGGATTCATCAGCACTATTTCCACTCAAAGCCAATACATAAAAACTTATCCCGGCTAAAGCTAAACCAGTTGCAAATTTATAAGGAGTAGGTGGGTTTTTCTTTTTCTTACTGAGATACCCCCATAGCAACGAGATTGGAATAGAAAGTATAATGATCCACATCGAATTTAGAGCATTGGTTTGTGCGGCATCAATCCATACAAGATTTACATTTCTAGCTGCAAATAATGTGATAACACTTCCTGATAATTCATGAAATCCCCAAAAAATGGTCATGAAAAGAGTAATGAATACAGCTACAATAAGTTTTTTCCGCTCATCTGGTGTAGAGTTAGCAATGATGTACCCAAGGTAACCAAGGATAGCAACTCCAATGATCTTAAAGATCAGGTTCACAATATTTTGCTCGCCCAGAAAAGTATTTCCCCCTCCAATATCTTGGTATGCTGAAAGTAAATAAGCTATTACAGGAGCAGATAAAAACGCTAAAATAGGTACAAAGTATTTTTGTGGAATACCAAGTACTTTTTTCTCATATACTTCTTGGCTTGGTGGTAAACCTCTGTCACCAAATACGTTTTTCTTAATGCCGCTCCAGAAAAAAGCCAGACCTGTAAGCATTCCAATACCGGCAAGACCGAAACCGTAATGCCAACCATATTCTCTACCAAGCCAACCACATAATAGGGGAGCTACAAATCCTCCGATATTAATACCCATATAGAAAATGGTGAATCCGGAATCTTTCTTGGTATCACCGTCTTTATATAAAGACCCTACAAAAGTTGAGATATTGGGTTTAAAGAAACCATTCCCAACAACAATGAAAGCCAAGGCAAGGAAGAAGGTGACCTCGCCCGGAATTGCCAAAACAAAATGACCTAATGCCATCAATATTCCACCCAGGAAAACGGATTGCCTCATTCCTAAAATAGTATCAGAGACTCTACCACCAATTACCGTAGATGCGTAAACTAAAGATCCATAAGAAGCGTACACTGCAGCGGCCGCAATATCTCGGGACGCTAAAGCTTCAAAGACCTCATTTACCATGTAGAGCGTTAATAAAGCTCGCATTCCATAGAAACTGAATCTTTCCCAGAGTTCAGCAAAAAACAGGTAGAAGAGACCTTTTGGATGCCCGAACATCATTTCTTGATTTTGTTCTGCTACATTAGCCATAAATTCTTTATTTAATTTTTTGAATTAAAAGACCGATGATGATACCTAAAGACTAACAATGGTGCAAGAATCATTCAAAAGTAGTTTTGAAACTATAATTCGAAATTTACGTGTACAACCAAGTTCATAAACATACTTATTCATGGAATTGCTTTTTATTACCCTTGGTGTATTGTTAATAGTTTTAGGCTTAGCCGGAGCTTTTCTTCCTGTTATTCCAGGGCTTCCATTCAGCTATGCAGCATTATTAGTTGTCCATTTCAGTGGAGTTGCTCAGTTTAGCACATTCTTTTTGGTTGTATGGGGGATAGTTGTTATTACGATTCTAATTCTTGAAAATGCTCTTCCCGCTTATACCTCTCAGAAATTTGGTGGAACGGTGTATGGAGCAACCGGCAGTACGATCGGAATGATATTAGGAATGTTATTTTTCCCACCGCTGGGTTTTTTCCTTGGAACATTGATTGGAGCTTTTGTCGGCGAGATGATCTACAAACAGGATGTTAAAGTAGCATTGAAATCTGCATGGGGTTCATTTACAGGATTCCTAACAGGAACCATGATCAAAGTGACAGTAGCAGCTATGATCACGTTCTCATTTTTTAAAGCCGTTTTCTTTTAACTGCCTTTAGCAAGGGTTTTTCGAATTTCACACTCTTTAATTAGTAGGAATACCTGTGTACTTCCCAACTTGGTTTCCAATGGTTGTTAACCTTTAACCATGTAATAGCGTCTTTTCTCATTCCCTCAATATCTTGCTCAATTTTCTTTCTTAGTTCAATGTATTCGGGAGAACTTCTTGCAAAATCGTAGATCGGATTTCTATCCATAAAAGTGTACAAGTTTGCTTTGGCATTACGGTCAAAGTGAATTGTTTCTACCAAAGCAAGTAAAGTAGTTTGGTCTTTTTTTATGGCAATACAATCTAAATAGGCAAAACTGTTTTGGGCTGTTTCTTTTTCTATTTCACTTTCAAATTCTAAGGTTTCTTCGATCATGGAACAGGCCGCTTCACTAAGATTCTTAGCGCGTTCTTTTTCTCCTAGCTTGTCATATAGTACACTTAACCAAGCTACCTCCTGAGGATATAGATCTGGATAATCAGAGTTGGGGTCTAGCACCTCAGGATAATTTAGTTCTACGAATTCCTTAGCTAGATTAAGCTTCCCTGCATTAATATAGATCTCCAAATATCGGAGTAAATGTTGGGGATCGCTTGAAGAAGACATTGTTGCTTCTTCCAATTTATTTTGAAGTTTAAGCATCGCTTCATAATCCTCAAGATGGAACATATGGTCATAACGGATACTGAGGTAAGCGATGTTATCGGGGAAGTGTTTTTTCATGTCTTCTTCAATCTTATCAACTATAAAGAGAAATCCCAAGTCAAGAGAGACGTAAGCCAGAGTAGTTAATACTTCTAAATTACCCGGTTCTTTTAAATACGCTTGATAACCAAGAATAAAGGATTCATCCAACTTTCCATATGGTTGATCTTTAATAAAGAATGCCTTCAAGCTTAGCCCCGCAGAATATTCAGGATTTATTTCCAGGTTCTTCTCCATCAAACTGAAGGCTTCCGCAAATTCATCATAATGGTAATGCAAACGTGCTTTACGGTCTATGGTAATAGGAGAATAAGGGTCGGTTTCATAAGCGCGTTTCACCAGTTCTTCTGATAGCTCAATACTTGGTGCAACATCAGAATACCAAAGCATTATTTCAGGGTCGCCCGGGATTAATTCGTGTGCTTTATTCAGAGCAATTTGAGCTTCTTCTGAGTTCCCCGAGTATAGATAATATTTTCCAAGCGCGGCATAAGCCCAGCCCAAATTACCGTCAATAAGTAGAGCCCGATCTATATTTTTACGCATTAAATTAAGCATCTCTGAATGTGAAATATTACCAAAGTTACTTAGCAGGTTATATGCAATAGCCAAACGAGCGTAAGCAGAAGCAAATTCAGGATCAAGTTCAATAACTTCATTGAAAAGTTTAATGGCGTTCTCAATTTCCTGAGGACGGCGATTTACTAATAATTGATTTGCTTGTAAATACAGATCATAGGCATCTGTATTTGTGGTCAATTCTTTAGTTAACAGTTCTTCTTTTTCAGGGAGTAGTCTTATTTTTAGTTCTTCTAAAACCTGTTGAGAGATTTCATCTTGTATAGTGAACAGGTTTTCTGCTGAATAGACTTTATCGTAGGTTTCTGACCACATGTGAAAACCGTTGTCCGCTTTTATCAACTGCGCTGTAATACGGATATTATCACCAGACTTTCTTACACTGCCTTCTAATACATGTTCCACACCAAGTTCTTGTCCAATTAACCGGAGATCAAGATTTTTGCCTTTATACTGAAAGGAAGAAGTGCGACCTGAGACTTGAAGATCTTCAACCTTTGCCATTACATTCAAAAGCTCTTCTGATAATCCATCCGAAAAATATTCCTGATCTTGTTCAGGACTCATATCTACAAAAGGCAGCACCGCAATGGATGCTCTTTGAACGGCATATCCTTCACTTTCTAAGATATTAGCTCGGGCAAAAAAAATACGTTCAACAAGAAGGAATAAAACTGTAAAGGTTAAAACAGAGATAATGATCACGTTCAATTTTTTGCTGGTGGCAGCAGTAACCGATTCAGTGATATCAACTTCGTCGGATTTTTTAACTCCTTCTGAAGTAAGTTCAAAAACCCATCCTATTACAAGTGATACAGGGAAACCAATACCAAGAATTATGATAATAGTAGTAACCCAAAAAGAAGAAACTCCAATAAAAGGAAAAACAGTAGCAGAAATTTGAATGAGTAACCAAGCAGATACGGCATATGCGGTAGCCACTTTAAAGACATTACGGCGCTTAAGTTCTTGTATAAAATTTGAGATATTCAAAACGCTTCGCGGATTAAAAATTCTTGTATTGTCATGTCGAACGGATGTGAGGCATCTAAAGAATCACTAAAACGATATAAAATTTTTAGACTTCTCACATCCGTTCGAAGTGACAGAATGAATGGAGAAGCAATTCTTAATTCTACATTCTTCATTTTTAATTCTCTTCCCATTCTTCACGCCAATCTCCGGTGCTTTTCAGGTGTGCAACAGCTTCTTCTTTCATAACATTAATATCGGCTAGAATTTCACCTTTAAGCTTTTCGTATTCCGGTATGCCACTTAGCGTATTCATATTTCTGGAGTATTTGAAATAGGGAGGAAAACCATTAGTAATTTTATATTCGAAATACTGCTTTCGGATCAATTCTAAAAAATGTTCCACGTTTCCTTTATAAAACTCACATTCAGCTACATCCCATTCTCTGTATTTCCTAACAGCCTCTATTTCTGCATCTTCATACTGTTCATAACGATAATCACAATAGATATTCGTTAAGTTTTTAAATCTTTCATCCTGATTTAACCCCATCCCAATTACATAAGATAGATATCCGGCAACATCTAAAGCTTCATCATTGTTAGCGAATACAATTTCATCTTGCAAAACTATCGGGTTTATGTCGATATACATTTGGAGTGCTTTTTCTTTTTCACCTTTCATGTATATAAGTCTGGACTTAAAGGTGTCGATCTCCTTATTAAAGTTGTCAGAGAAAATTCCTCGCTGAGTATCTACAAACTCAAGTACCTCATCTATTTTGCCATGCTCTGAATAGTAATTGGCATACATGAAGTAATACTGCTGGTTGTTCGGATAAAGCTCTCCCATTTTAATGATCATATACTCCTGAAATGTCTCAAAGCCTAAGCTTTCTGCTAAATCATGGAGAGAAACGATCAAATCAACATTTTCAGGATCAGATTTATATAATTGATAAGTACTAATAAAAGATTTACCGATCTCGCCAACACCTATACCTGCAAAAGCACGAGCTTTCCTCAGTTTCACTCCTTTGTAATCCGGATATCGCTCCAGTACTTTATCAAACAGTTTCATTCCTCTTTCAGCTTCACCCAAATTCACATAATGGCCGCCAAGATGAGCTGCGATATCAGGATTTAGAGGATCAATTTGGTAGGCTTTTTCAAGTATTTTATGAGCATCATCATGTCTTGAAAATTCGTGGAGCACATCATGATATCCTACGAGCACCTCTGAATCGCCTGGCAATAATTCGATCGCACGTTCATAGGTTTCCAATGCTTTTTGATTGTCTTCTATATTCAGATAGTAGTAGCCAAGTGCTTCATAAGCTTTACCCTCGTTACCATCGATCAGTAAAGCGCGATCAATATTTTCCCGCATCAGATTTTTCATGTCTTCTAAAGAAAGATTTCCTTTCCAGTTCAGATCTCCATATACATAAGCAAGTCTGGCATAGGCTAATGAAAAGGAGGGATCAATACGAATGGCTTCTTTATACTTTTCTACAGCTTTTCTCAGATCATCTAATTCGTCGGTTACCTCTAGTTGGGTAGCAGCTAAATATGCATTATAAGCCTCAATATCATCAGTAGGATTTGTTTTCAGATCTTCTTCCAGCTGTGGGAGAAGGCGTACTTTAAGCTCCTCCATAACTTTTCTGGAGATCTCTTCCTGAATATCGAAGATGTTTTCAATTGTTAGTTCGCGATCAAAATTTTCTGACCATACATGGAATCCGTCTTCAACTTTGATAAGCTGAGCAGTGATCCGAATACGATTTCCGGCTTTACGAACACTTCCTTCTAAAATATGATCGACCTTTAGTTCTTGACCAATTAAAGAGAGGTTCTCATTTTGACCTTTAAACTTGAATGAAGAAGTACGTCCGGCTACTTTCAATTCTTCAACTTTAGCCAAAGCATTCAATAATTCTTCTGATAAACCATCAGCAAAATATTCCTGATCGCCACCCAAACTAAAATCTTCAAATGGAAGTACAGCTATGGATGCGGTTTCAAATTTGGTTTCAAAAGAAGCGTTTTCCAAAATAGAGGCTTTGGCAAAAAAAACACGCTCAACCAATAAAAATACTACAGCCATTGAAAGAACGGTGATAATTATCCCATTAAGTTTTTTACCGGTACGGCTGGTTACGGATTCAGTGATATCCACTTCCTGAGATTTTTTTAAACCTTCAGGAGTTAGCTCAAATGCCCAGGCAAAGATCAGTGAAAGTGGAAAGCCAACTAAAACCAGTACAGTAAAAAAGGGTGCTACCCAGTCAGGAAATTCCAGTTGTGGTGATACGGTAGAAACAACCTGAATAATCAGCCACCCCGCAATAGCATATGCCGTAGCCACTTTAAAGACATTCCGTCGTTTTAGCTCCTCTATAAATTTTGAAATGTTCATAACGCTTCGCGGATTAAAAATTCTTGTATTGTCATGTCGAACGGATGAGAGACATCTAAAGAATCACTAAACCCGCATAAAACCGTTAGACTTCTCACATCCGTTCGAAGTGACAGAATGGAATGGGAAGTAATTTTTAATTTTAAATTCTTCATTTTTAATTCCCTTCTTCCCATTCTTCTTTCCACTCGTCTTTTTCTTTTAAGAATTGAACTACGTTTTCACGCATTATCCCAAGATCAGCATAAATCTTCTTTTCAAACTCTTCAAAATTTTGTGACTCTTTTATCCGGAAAAAAGGAATCTCGGATGTAATAATTAATGGATAATTTGCTTTGGAGTTTAATTCGAAATAGAATTTTTCCATCGCAGCTACAGCTTCGTCATATTGCTCTGTAGCGATCTGGCACCATAGTTTAACATCTAATTCGTTGTAGATTTCTATATGACCACTCTCTTCCATTTCAGCCAATCTTTTATCTTTATATTCACATATCCGATCAGCGATCATTTCAACTTCCTCCGTTTTTCCGGCTTTATCAGCTAAAGTAAGATGAAAAATTGCTGCAGTTCGATGATCATCATTTGTGATCTCTTTTCCTGGTTCATCAAGAAAATCAGGAAACCTTCTTTTTAACAAATCTATACCTTCTAGAAACTCCCCTCTTTCATAATTATAAGCCAACAGATCAATCACAAAGAATTCAACCGTTCGTTCGCCATAAGTCTCGGAAAGTTCGTCAACAATTCTTTTAGTGGTCTCAAAATCCCCCCTGGTTTGACTTGTCCTTAGCAAGTTTCTTGGACCTGCATGATTCTCAGGGTAGGTTTTCGAAATTTTCTTTCCAAAATATTCTGCCATGTTTAACATGTTCAGGTCTCTTGCTATATCAGATACCATCCACATAAAATCCATGTCATCAGGGTTTTGCAGATGTCCTTCATAAGCAAAGGTAAAAGCATTATCGAGTTCTCCGTAGGGAACATCACGCAGTAACCAGGCTTTGGAATAATAAGAGCCGTTATAATCAGGTGTTCGTTTTATATTCCGATCAATGATATCCATTGCCTCATAATACCTGTTTTCCACATCTGCCAGATGACGTGCATAGGAATTGGATATATCCGGACTCAAGGGATCAAGTTCATAGGCTTTAAATAATTGAGCTCTGGATTCTTGAACTTTATTATTTCTTCCCAGGGCACTTCTGTAATCCATTCGAATAGAAGCATCATTGGGGGCAAGTTCAACAGCTTTCTTGAGTGTTTCTTCTCTTTTTTCGAACTGAAATTCAAAACCATAATAATCTGCCAGTGCCTGATGAGCTTTCCCAAGATCTTTGTCTAACGAGATTGCCATTTCTGCATTCTCTCTCATTAGCACTTTGGTTTCGTCCGCACCTATGTTTCCATTCTGATGAAGGTTGTTGTATGCCAGAGCCAGTCGGGCGTATGCTTCTGCAAATGAGGGGTCGAGTCGAATCGCTTCTTTATATTTTTGAATGGCGTATTCAATATCTTCCGGTTGGTAAGTGATTTCCCGCTGAGTAGCCTCCAGAAAGGCATTGTACGCTTCAATGTCCATGGTTGGACGACTGGCTAACTGAGCTTCATCTTCAGGAAGTAAGCGCACTTTTAGTTCTTCCATTACATGTAAGGAGATCTCTTCCTGTATATCAAAAATATTGTCGACCGTAAATTCACGATCGTAGGTTTCGCTCCACATATGGAAGCCGTCCGAAACACGGATCAGCTGAGCTGTAATTCGAAGTCGGGTTCCTGACTTGCGAACGCTGCCTTCCAGAATATTTGCAACTCCAAGTTCGCTGCCGATCTCCGTAAGATTTTCATTCTGTCCTTTGAATTTGAAAGAAGAAGTTCGTCCTGCTACCTGCATATCTTCTACTTTGGCGAGAGCATTGAGTAATTCCTCTGATAGTCCGTCAGAGAAATACTCGTTTTCTGTATCACTACTCATATTTACAAATGGAAGTACTGCAATAGAGGCTGTTTCAATTTTAGCGATTGCTCCTGCATCCTCTAAAATGGAAGCTTTAGCAAAGAAAATTCGCTCAACAACCACAAAAAATAAAGCAATGGATAACACCGAAATAATAACGCCATTCAGTTTTTTCCCCGTTCGGTCAGTAACGGATTCTGTAATCTCAACTTCTCTGGATTTTTTGATTCCTTCAGGAGTTAGCTCGAAAGCCCAGGCAAAGATCAAAGTGAGTGGAAATCCGATTCCAACTAACACGATTACGACCGTATCAAACCAATCAGGTATGTTCAGAGGCGCTTCAATTACAGTAACGATCTGAATGATCAACCATCCGGCAATTGCATAAGCTACGGCTACTTTGAAGACATTACGCCTTTTTAGCTCTTCTATAAAGTTCGAAATATTCATAACGCTTTGCGGATTAAAAATTCTTGTATTGTCATGTCGAACGGATGTAAGACATCTAAAGAATCACTAAACCCGCATAAGACCGTTAGACTTCTCACATCCGTTCGAAGTGACAGAGTGAAAGGGGAAGTAATTTTTAATTCTAAATCTTTCATTTTTAATTCTCTTCCCATTCTTCTTTCCAGTCGCTTTCTTTTTTGAGGTAGATGATCACTTCGTTCCGCATTTTATGAATGTCATCTAAAATGAGTTCTTTGGTTTTTATCATTTCGGGATGGTCTTTATAAAGCAGAAATACATCGCTAATAAAAGCAAAAGGATATGCTCGTTTTCCCTTTCGCTCGAAGTAATATTCTTTTAGTTGATCCATTCCTTCCTTTACATTTCCTTTGATGAGGCTACAATTCATTGACATCCATAAATTGTTAGGATCTAAATCGGAATCAGTGGTTTCTTTGCCCTGATTTTTGGCGCTATAGTCTTCACAAATACTATTAATAAAGAATTGAGCTTCTTTTTCTTTGCCTTCATCAATTAACACGGTTGCATAAAGAAATACCAGGTCTAATGCATCTCTTTTTAACAAATCGTTGTTGTAAGAATCAAAGTCATACGTTTTGTTAGCAATCTCAGGCCAATGTTTATCTATCATTTCTAAAATCTCTTCGTTTCTCCCAAGTATGAATAGATTGCTGGAATAAGAAGAAGTAATAAATTTTTCAACCTGAGGACCAAATTGAGTTTTCATAGCATCCATTGTACTAAGAGCCAGTTCGCTTTGCCCCATCAATGTTTGGGTTTCTAACATACCACCTATAGCTTCAAAGTTGCTGGGATAAAGCTCTAACATTTTATCTGAATAGTATTTTCTTACCGGAATCAGATCTAGGTCAGAAGAGAGACCAACGATTAAACTTAATATTTCCAGAGATTCAGGGTTTTCTTTTAAAGCCTTATGTGCGGCTATAAAAGCTTTATCTAAATCTCCATTAGGAATTAATGCCAATGTAGAGATTTTTGCGCGGTGAGCAGAGGTATAGTCAGGGGCTCTGGCAATTACTTTGTCCAGCAATTCAATTCCCTTTTCATATTCTTTTCTTACCAGAAAAAGTGAAGCGTAATTTACTGCGATCGGATTGCTTAAAGGGTCTAATTGATACGCTTTTTCTAAATATCTATAAGCTTCTTCTTCACTTCGGCTCTTTATAGCTATATATAAACTGTTATAGGCATACGCATCGTTTGGGGTTAATTCAATTGCTTTTCGATATGCATTTTCAGCGGCTATTAGCGCATTTTCTTCAAGTCGCTGGTTCTGATAAAAACCAAGCGCCCGGTATACAATTCCAAGGTTTGGGTTGATCAATAATGCTTTGTTAATATTGGTATCCATTTTTTCAAGCATCTCAGCAAATGACAAGTTTCCATATTGGTTTAACAAGCCATAAGCAATTGCTAAACGAGCGTAGGCTTCTGTAAATGTTGGATCAATTTCGATTGCTTGTTCATAAAGTGTGATAGCTGTTTCCAGATCTTCCGGGCTACGACTTACTTCTAATTGCGTTGCTTTAAGGAAAGTGTTATAAGCTTCAATATCATCTGTCGGACGCTTTGCGATTTCTTCTTCATCAACAGGTAGTAGGTGTACTTTTAGTTCTTGAACAACTTTACGGGAAATTTCTTCCTGTATAGCGAAAATGCCCTCCAGTTCCCGGTCATAGGTTTCACTCCAAAGATGGAAACCGTTATCAGCCTGAACAAGCTGAGCAGTTATTCTAATCTGATCACCATCTTTACGAACACTGCCTTCAAGAATGTGCTTTACTCCGAGTTGTTCAGCAATGACCCTCAAATCCTCATTTTTATTTTTAAAACTAAATGAAGAAGTACGTCCCGCAACCTGCATTCCTTCAATGTTTGCGAGTCCATTTAATAACTCTTCTGAAAGTCCATCTGAGAAATATTCGTTGGATTGATCTGCACTCATATTAACGAAAGGGAGAACGGCAATGGATGCATTTTCAATCTTAGATACATCCGAATCAAAAATGGTAGATTGTGCAAAAAAGATCCGTTCAACTAAAAGAAATACTAATCCAAAAGATAGAGCACCTATGATGAGTCTATTCAATTTCTTTCCGGTTGATTCGGTTACTGACTCTGTTATTTCAATGTCTTTTGATTTCCCTATTCCTTCAGGGGTGAGTTCAAAAGCCCATGCAAAAATAAGCGCTAACGGGAAGCCAATAAGTACCAACGTAGTTACAAGAGGAGCAACCCAATCCGGGAATCCGAGTTGCGGTGCAATTGTATCAAATACCTGAATGATCAACCAACCGGCAATAGCGTAAGCAGTAGCTACTTTAAAGACATTACGCCGTCTTAGTTCTTGTATGAAATTCGAGATGTTCATGTAGCTTTGCGAATTGAAAATTCGAGCTTTGTCATGTTGTACGGATGTGAGACATCTACTGAATTACTAAACTGATATAAATTTTTTAGACTTATCACATCCGTTCGATTTGACGGAAGGGAAGAGGGGATAATCTTTAATTTTACATTCTTCATTTTTAATTGTCTTCTTCCCATTCTTCTTTCCAGTCGCCTTCAGCTTTCAGGTAGGCAATAAGATTTTCTTTTTGATCTCTCAGATCGGCAAAAACAATATCCATGATTTTCTTGAACTCAGGGTGCTCCATTGCCTGTTGAAATTTTTTGTCTTTTTTAAGTGCTCTGTATTCATTTCCGCGATTATTTCTTTCCAGATAAAGCTTTGTTATGATCGGAATTACGGCATCAATTTGTTCTCTTTCCAAAAGACAGGTTGCTTGATCGAATAAATACCAATTATCTTCTTCTTTTTGAGGATACAGGTCCACATTTGCTGTGCTAAAAGCGCAGAACTTATCTAATAATAAGTCTGCTTTTTCTTTTTCACCTGTGAATTTGTAAAGTTCACGAAGAGGCAAGGTATGCCATAGATTTTGCATACTAAGTGTTAGATCTTTTGGATTCAATAAAGTGGAATCAAATTTAGCAAACCACTCTAGTGCAAGTTCAGGATCGTTTTTATAAATAGCATAATCAGTCATTGTCCAGTAAAATCCTGAAGAACTAGGTTTAAGGTCAGATTCTTCAATGTATGGTAACAGGGCATCCTCTACATACGAATAATCAAATGTATAAGAAGCAAATATTCCTGCTCGGTTTATGTAATCGAAACTTTCTGGATAGTTTCTTTTCAATATCTCCATGTAATGTCTGGCAACAGGTTCCAGATCAAGCTCCAAAGCCCTCGTTACCATAATATTTAAAGAGCGGGTAAAATTATTGTCGAGTTGGTAAGCTTTATGAACCGCCATAAAAGCTTCGTCAAGCCGACCGTAGTGAGGGTCTGATTTCAGGGATGCCAGCCCTAAGTATGTAGGAACAAATTCTGGATTGATTTTTCTATTTTTTTCGTGAAATGAAAGTGCCTCTTCGTATTTGTCTTCGTTCAAACTGGCTCTTGCCCGGTTGTATATTGATAAAGGAGAGAGGGGATCCACTTTATACATTCTCTTATAAAGATCATTTCCTTTCTGGAACTCATTCAGATCATCCGTATATAAATTGCCCAGCCAATTGTATACATCTGACAGATTGGGATTTAATTCCAGACTTTTCAAATAGGCTTTTTCTGCCTCCACAAAATCAGATTTATTATCATATAATAAACCTAAAGCTGCATAAGCCTCTCCTAAATTGTCATCCAGTGAGAGAGCTTGTTCAACATGAGTAGACATGTTTTCAATTTCTTGTTCTCTCGATATACTCCCATAATAAGCCTGGAGATCGTATGCAATAGCTAATCGGGCATGCGCTTCAGCAAAAAATGGATCGATCTTGAGCGCTTGTTTGTAGAGGTCGATAGCGATATTTATTTCATCAATATCCCGGTTAACTACAAGCTGATTTGCTTTCAGATACATAGAATATCCTTCAACATCAGTTGTTGGCATGTTGTCTAGTTCTGACTCATCTTCAGGTAGCAGGTGTACTTTCAATTCACTTAATACCGTGCGCGAAATTTCTTCCTGTATCTCAAAAATGTTTGTTGCTGTAAGTTCCCGGTCAAAAGTTTCTGACCACATATGGAACCCGTCATCCACTTTAATGAGCTGAGCCGTTATCCTGACTCTACCACCTGCTTTTCTGACACTACCTTCCAGAATATGGCCCACACCGAGTTGTTCCCCTACAATTTTTAAATCCTCATTCTGTCCTTTGAATTTGAAAGAGGAGGTACGTCCGGCTACTTTCATTTCGTCTACTTTGGCAAGAGCATTGAGTAGTTCTTCCGATAACCCATCCGAAAAATATTCATTGTTCTCATCTCCGCTCATGTTTACAAAAGGGAGTACAGCAATGGAAGCTGTTTGAAAATCAGCAAGTTCTGATTGGTTTTCTATAAAAGATGCTTCAGCAAAAAAGACCCGCTCAACCAATAAAAATACTACGGCCATTGAAAGAACGGTGATAATTATCCCATTAAGTTTTTTACCGGT
>TARA_R110001632_G_scaffold23450_2_pt1 | contig 39350 bp, 51 predicted proteins | sample TARA_R110001632 | Tara Oceans TARA_R110001632 (sample SAMEA4398266) | marine metagenome | biome: Polar Biome; feature: [SRF] surface water layer (ENVO:00010504); material: water (ENVO:00002006), including particulate matter (ENVO:01000060) such as... | depth 5 m
TACTAAGGGAGGTTTAACCGCCTCCCTTTTTTTTTAAATCAAATTAAATTATATATAATGAAAAAAGAATTAAAAGACAGAGTCTATAAATTAACTCGTAATGATGCCCCACTATCACTTATTATACCAGGGGGCGGTTCAAAAAGACAACCACTACTGTGGTTTGATGAAACCCAAGGAATAAATAGAGTTTTAAGATATTCAGCAAATCAAAAATCATGTTTTGAAGATGAACAAGATGGGCAGGTTGTAAGAGAACATATTGATTTTATTGATGGGTTTTTATCAGTACCTAAAACTAATCCAGTTTTACAAGAATTTTTACATTTACATCCATTAAACGGTAAAAAGTTTGTGGAAGTAAACGAAGAAAAAGATGCTCAACAAGAGTTAGAGTTTCTTAGCATGGAAGCCAAAGCTTACACTGAGGCTGATAAACTTTCCATAGGGCAAATGGAAAACGTAGCTAGAGTTTTACTTGGAGCAGACGTTTCTAAAATGAGCACAGCTGAATTAAAAAGAGATATTTTTGTAGCTGTAAAAAGAGACCCTGAAGGGTTTTTAAGACAGGTCCATGACCCAATGTTAAAGCTTCAATCTAATGTACATTTGTTTTTTGACAAAGGGTTGTTGTCGTTTAGAAATAAACAAAAAGAAGTGTGGTATAACACCTCAACTAACAAAAAAAAGATGTTAACCATACCTTTTGGTGAAGACCCTATGTTTATTGTGTCTTCTTATTTGCAAAGCGATGACGGCATAGAGGCTTTAAAAATGCTTGAAAAACTGCTTGAAGATTAGTTGTATCTTTGTTTTTTGTTTAACCCATAAATTTTTTAACATGGCAAAATATATTACATTCGATACCGCAAGTGATGGAAATGTTCACCTTGCAACAGATGGCATTCTTTACGCAGAAACTACAAGTTCAACTGCTGGAACAATTTTTTTGAAAGGCGGAAGCCACAAATTTACTGTTACTGGAACAGGTTTAACTTCAGGTTTTGGAGCAAATGTTAACGCAGCTTTAGTTGAAGCAGCGCAAACATCTTGGACAAATGCAGCAATTCCTGTAAGTACATCAGGAGGGCTTTTAGTATTTACTAGCGTAGCTGTAGCTACTATTTAATATTACCTTTTTATTAGGTATTAGAGAGAGGTCAAAAATAATTGACCTCTTTTTTTTTGCTTATCTTTGTAAAAAAGAAAGCGATGATAAACGCTGTTAGAAACACAGTTCTTGCTATCCTTAACAAGAATAATTACGGATATATATCTCCATCAGATTTTAATCTATTTGCTAAACAAGCACAGCTAGATATTTTTGATGAATACTTTATAGCTTATAATAATCAGATTAATAAAGAGAATGGTAGAGTATCGGGAACAGGATACGCTGATATTAAAAAAGGATATGAAGAAGTTATAGATACTTTTTCTGTTACAGCAAGTTTATCTAAAGGCTCTTTAAATAAATATACTGTTCCTACTTTAGCTACAACTGGCTCTGATTATTACCTATTAAATAAAGTTTTAATATATAGCACTGTTACTTCATCAGGGACTAGTACAGCAACTGGAGGTGGTAATACTGAGCTTATAGACAATACTGCAACTTTTCAAACTGATGGTGTAAGTGCTGGAGATGTTGTTTCAGTAATATTAGCTAATTCAGTAATTACTAATCTGACTGTTGTATCGGTAACTAATCAAACAACTTTAGTAGTAGATGTAGCTTCTTTAACAACAACTAATATTCCTTATTCAATTTACAAAGGGGTAAATTTAAAAAATGAAGCAGAGCAGGTAAACCATAGTAAAATTACCATGCTTAATAAGTCTATGTTAACCGCTCCTAATACTACTTTTCCCGCATACACACAAGAGGGAACTATTTTAACATTATATCCTGACTCTATAGTTACTATAGGAAGAGTCGTTTGTCAATATATAAGATATCCTATAGACCCTAAATGGACTTATATTTCATTGTCGGGAGGAGAGCCTATTTTTGACCAGTCTCAATCAGATTACCAAGACTTTGAGTTACCTCCAGATGACGTAAATAATTTGGTTGCTAGAATATTACAATACGCTGGTATGTCTATTAGAGAAATAGCTACAGTACAATTTGGACAAGCAATAGAACAACAAGAAAACCAAGAACAATAAGATGGCATATTTATCACAATACCAATATTATGAAAACGCAGGTACAGTTCCAACTAATAAAAATTGGGGTTCATATCAGTATGTTAGCTTGGAGGATATAGTAAACAATTTTCAGTTAATGTATTCTGGAAATCATTCTTTAATTAATAACGAAGAAAGATTTAAGATATTGTTTCATGCAAAGCGTGGCATACAAGAATTAAATTATGATGCATTTATGGAGATAAAAGCATTAGAACTTACAGTATATGATAATTTAACTTTTGTTTTACCAAATGACTATGTAAACTGGGTTCGTATTTCATTGTACAAAGACGGATGGCTTAGACCTTTAAATGAAAATATTCAAGTTAATTCTGCTCAATCTTATTTACAAGGTGTGGGAGGTACATTAACATTTAATTCTGATGGGACAGTAATTACTGACACATCTACACTAGATACAGAAAGAAAAAACGGTCAGCAAAACAGTATTTATCTTAATCAAGAAAATGCAGCAGACCAAGTAGCATTAGATTCAGAATCTAATTGGTATGCAGATTATACCATTGGAGCTCGTTACGGTTTAAATACAGAAACTGCAAACTTTAACCCTACTTTTAGAATAGACAAAAAAGCAGGAGTTATAAATTTTGATTCCACCATGCTTAATGAAAACTGTGTATTAGAATATATCTCTGATGGAATGGAAGGTGGAGACGATTCACAAGTGTCAGTTAACAAGCTTTTTGAAGATTATGTTTACGCATATATTGAGTATGCAATTTTAAATAGCAAGTTTAATGTTCAAGAGTATATTATTAATAGAGCTAAAAAAAGAAAAACAGCTTTACTCAGAAATGCAAAAATTAGATTAAGCAACATTCATCCTGGCAGATTATTAATGAATCTACGAGGAGAGAATAAGTGGATAAAATAAAATGGCAAACATTCAAAGAAATTTTATAGCTGGCCGAATGAATAAAAGCCTTGATGAAAGGCTTGTACCGAACGGTGAATATGTTGATGCACTAAATGTTAGGCTTGGTTCTACTGAAGGTTCAGAAGTAGGTTCTGTTGAAAATTCAAAAGGAAACACTATCCTTACTACATTAATGTTTGATAATGTAGAGCTAAGTAATAATGCTAAATGTATTGGAGCTTATGAAGATGGGGCTAATGAAACCATTTATTGGTTTGTCCATGACCCATCATACTCTCTTGGCGTTACTGCTAAATTAGATTTGCTAATATCATACAATATAACCAACAACGCTACCACTTACCATTTAGTAAGTTTAAATGATGGCGGCAATTTAAAAACTACTCTTAATTTTAGTCAATACAATTTAATTACTGGAGTTGATTTGGTAGATAATTTATTGTTTTTTACAGACAATTTAAACCCTCCTAGGTTTATTAATGTAAATACAAGATATAATTCTCCTAATAACTTTTTAGATGGCTTCACAGCTGAATCTATAATGGTTATTAAAAGACCTCCGATAGAAGCTCCTGATATTCAAACACTGAATGTTCCTGGACAACAAGATGATTTTTTAGAAGAAAGATTTATATCTTTTGCTTACAGATATAAATATGCTGACAATCAATATTCAGCTACTTCACAATTTAGTGAGCCTGCATTTACACCTTCTACTTTTAATTTTAGCTACAACAGCTACTTAAATGAGGGTATGAAAAATACTAAAAATGCAGCTATTATTACATTCAATTCAGGCAGCTCTTTAGTAACTGGTATAGAGATTTTATTTAAAGAATCTACTACTAATAATATTAAGGTAATAGAGTTTTTAGATAAAGCAAATTTAGGATATTCAGATAATGTTAATTATACATTTACTTTTGATAATAGTAAAATATTTACATTACTTCCAGATTCTGAAATATTAAGATTATATGATAATGTACCTAGAATAGCTAAAGCTCAAACAATAATGGGCAATAGATTAGTCTATGGAAATTACACGGAAGGTTATAATTTAAAAGATAAATTTGGAGAAAATTTAAAATTAGAATATAACGCTAATTTAGTTAGTTCTGAAATAGCAACAACTGAAATATTAGACTCTACTGGTTCGGGCAGCTACACTTATGGTCCTACTCCAGTTACTGTAAATAGTTCTATTATTTATTTTGATTTATCAAAAGAAGATGGAACTACTTTAGATTTAACAACAGGTTCTAGTGTTACATTAGATTTTACCCTTACACATAGTCAATTTACAGGAACTACTCCAGGAGGCACAACAGCAAACACAGAAATAATATTTGAATATGTTTTACCAACTAATTTTTCTAATGTATATTCTTTAGCAACAAGCACAGATTTTATAGAAAAAATAGGAACATCTTCTAATATCCAAACAGTTCCTAATTCTTGTAATGCAGCTACTTTAACTGACCAGGTTAATTGTGCTTTACCATCTTCGTTAGGAACTTATAGTAAAACTGCTAGTGGGATAACAGGAGCAGGGCAACCTATATCTATAGTAGCTACACCAGGTAGTAATACTATTGGTTTTCAGTTAATAGCAATGAATTATGTAGATGGAGCTAACAATGCTTATGAATTTTATGAAGTTAACTCTGCTACAGCTAATTTTAGAACTACAGATACTACAAGAAGCTTACATAGCAATCGTGGATACGAAATAGGTATAGTTTATATGGATGATTTTAATCGTTCATCTACAGCTCTTGTAAGCCCAAACAATACAGTTCAAGTTCCTTGTTCAGCATCTATATCAAAAAATACTATTCAGGCAACAATACCGAGTCAGCAGTTAGCTCCAAGTTGGGCTGCCAGGTATAAGTTTGTTTTAAAACCATCTGAGAGTACATATGATACCATATACTCTAATGTCTTTTATCAAGACCCTTTGAGTAATGCTACATATTTTTTACTTGAAGGAGAAAATGCCAACAAGGTAGAAGAAGGTGATAGGTACTTTGTAAAATCTGATAGCAATGGACCTATATTAAGATGTGTTGAAGCAACTGTATTAGAAAAAGAAGCTAAATCGGCAGACTTTTTAAAGGACGCAGCGGGAGCTGATATTATTTCTCCAGCAGGGACTTATATGAAAATTAACCCTAACAACTTTGCTACTGCTAGAGGGGATGATGATATAATAACTCCAGGTTCACAAACAAAATCTGAAAATAGGGCTAATCAATATCCGATATTGGATTATCCAATGAATCTTAATGTACCTGACCCTAATATTGCAGGTAGTACACACACAGATTACAGTGTACCTGCTGGAAGCAGGATTGTATTGTCTATTAGACAAGAAAGACTTGGAGTAGGTAAAGGAAACGCTAAATGCGAGCGTAGAATAAGCGAATTAAATGTAGAGCTTATATCTTCAACTACTTATGCAAATATGCAGGACTGGTGGAATGGAGATAATGCGGAGGTGGTGTTAAATGATGCCATAACAGAAGTAGGTGGAAATACAGGAAGCATATCAAATGTATATGAGTCGGGGACGGCCGCTACCAAGCAAGATGTATCAACTGCCGAAGGAACAAACTATTACAAGTTTTTTAGAGGCGCAACTAATGAGCTGGCATTGTTAATTACCGGTACTGTAAGATGCGGAGGTATTTTGTCCAACAAAAGACGCTCTACAGTTACAGCAGACATACAGGTATATAGAACTGATTCAATTGTTGTTTTTGAAACACCGCCTACAGATGCTCTTCCAGATGTGTGGTATGAAAACCATTTATCTTTTCCTATAAGTGCAGACGGAATGCATTCTGGGAATGTGCAGACACAAACCTCAACTCAATCAGCTATAGTTGATACAGAGTTTTATGATTGTTTTACATTTGGTAATGGGGTAGAAAGTTATAAAGTTTTAGATTCTATTGTAGGAAAAACATTAAACATTGGAGAAAGAGTCACTTCTACCTCAAATTTAAATTATAAAGAAGCTCATAGGTTTGCTGACTTAACATATAGCGGAGTATATAATGATGAGACTAACGTAAACAAGCTTAATGAGTTTAATCTTGGATTACTAAACTTCAAACCACTAGAAGATTCTTTTGGTTTAATACAATTATTATATGCTAGAAAAACTGATATACTAGTATTACAAGAAGATAAGATATCTTATGTGTTGGCTGGAGTAAACCTATTAAGTGATGCTGTTGGCGGAGGTGTTGTTACCGCAGTTCCTGAAGTATTAGGAAAACAAATTGCTAGAATAGAAGAGTATGGCATAAGCGAAAACCCAGAAAGTTTTGCCGTATGGGGTCCTAATAAATATTTTACCGATGCTAAACGAGGAGCTGTAATAAATTTAGTTGGATTAGCGGGAAGAGATGAACAACTTCAAGTTATATCTGAGGCAGGAATGAGAGGGTGGTTTAGAGATTTATTTATACAATCTTTTACTACACAAAAAATGGGAGGATTTGACCCTTACATGAATGAATATGTATTACATTCTAATGTACTTCTTCCTGTAGAAGATGTTTCTTGTATCCCTTGCGACACCACTAAAGGACTAACACTTCTTCCTAATCAAACTACTTCTTATTGCGTAGATGTAGGAAATTTATTAGGATTAGTAGATGTAGACTATATTGTTCCGTTTATAGGATATGATAATATTACAACTGAAACAAGTCAAAACACTGTAACTGAATTAAATTCAGATGACATTGTAACAGAAAGACCATTAACAGGTAATGGATATATTATAACTGCTACATATAATGGCACTACTCATACTACCGGTACTGTTTATGAAAGTGGCACTTTAACTTTTAACAAAAATGTAGTCCTTAATAATACAGTAGCAATTACAGTTACAAGCACAAGCTCTTCAAACGAAACTATTGATATTACAACTAGTTGTCCTCAGTCTACTGATATGACTGTATTTAGTGTTGCTGTCACTAGCAATGCTGATGCAGGTCAATTTATTCATAATGTCTATAGATGGACGGATGGTTCGTTTGTTTCTCCCGTGCATGGGGATACCTCTCCTATAACTTTTTCTAGTAGCACTGTTAATCCTATTGTTTCTCAGTTCGACCAAGTTTCAGGACCACAAGGAGCTGGTATTATACCAGGAGATGGGGCTAATGTTTCAATAATTAGCAGAAAACAAAACTTTGATAATTTTGTTTTTGATATAAATAAAAACAAATTAAGATATTTAAGAACAGCTAATTACTATGGTAATAATCCAACAGACATAAACAGTTTATTAAGTTTGTCAACTAATGCTACACCAATTGTTTCGCAAACTAATCCAAATCAATTTGCTGCTGATTTTGTTATGCCAACAGGTGGACAGTTTTTATACTTAATTTGGGATTATAGACAATCTAATTCAGCCGAATTATGTTACTCGTCTACAAGCACTACTGATGCTTGTACTGGATGTAGCTTTAGTCCTACACCTGTTCCTACAGCGCCTGCGCCTGTAGTTACGGTATTTACTTGGCGTATTGAAGCGGGAGCGGGTAGCGCTACAAGCCCTACATCGTGTCCTTCAGCCTCTGTAGCTCTTTATAGTTCTTCTAGTTCGTTTGCAACAACTTTTGCAAACAGCACAGTATTCTATACAGACGCAGCTTTAACAACAGTATTCCAAGGTGGCAATAATTACTTTGGAGTAAGAGAGCCTAATCAAGGTTTTGGACAATCACAAGGTATATTTAGAATGACAGACTTAGGGACAACTTCTAATATAGACACAGCTGGAGTATGCAACCCTCAACCTACACCTGTGCCAACACCAGTTGCTCCAGTTGCTCCAGTACCAGTGCCTACCGCACCAGTGCCTACCGCACCTTGTTATACTTTTACTATTTCAAATAATGGCAACCCATTAGATGATGATAGTTATACTTATAATGCTTGTGGTGGGGGCACTAGCTCAGGCTCAGTGCCTTACGGTGACCAAGTAAGTGTGTGCGCTCAAGGCTTTACTCATATAGGAGTAGCTTTAACAGTAACTAATACTCAAAACCCTTGTAACTAATGGCATCTCTAGGAACATATTATTTTGATACAGCAAGTTTTACTAACGCAACAACAGTTTATGATGATGCCAGTTTAAATGTAGTGTCTCAAAACGGATGGTATTCAGACAACACTATTGTAAGAAGACAAATAAGCGGCGTTTTAGAGGCTTCACAATCTTGTTCTGTTCCAACTCCAGTGCCAGTGCCTACAGCTCCGATACCTGTGCCAATCCCAACGCCTACGCCTACGCCTACGCCTACTGCCCCTAGCCCCGTTCCTAGTCCAGTAGCGCCTGTAGCGCCTAGCCCAACGCCTGTAGCGCCTGTAGCGCCTAGTCCAACGCCTACGCCTACTGCGCCAGTTCCTGCGCCAATTGTAGTTCCAGTGCCTGTGCCTGTTCCTACATCGCCGCCACCTGTAGCGCCAGTACCTATTCCGACTCCTGTGCCTGCGCCTGTAGCACCAGTGCCTGCGCCAGCAGTTCAGTGTTACGCTTTACAGTTGAAATGGAATCCTCTTGGAACTTGTAGTGGTAGTCAAAGCGTATACTATGGTAACTTTAGCAACTTCTGTACTGCAACACAAATATATACGGATAACAACTGCACAAACCTTGCATCTTCAGGATACTATACAACAGCATATGGTACAGCTGAATATAGATTCTGGGATGGAACAGCCTTTACAACTAACTGTGCAAATTGTTGATAATTTAGTACCTTGTAAATAATTTAAATTAAATTATGGTTTTAGAAAAAGAACAAAGAAGTTATATACCTTATGACCCTAGCCCGCTACAACCTATAACGAGAGGTACAAAAAAAGGGTTTCAAGTTTTAGATGTTCCTCCAGTTGTTTATAGTATACTAATGAATTTTTACGACAGGGCTAAACTTAAAGAAGAGAATTACCCTGGAAAAGAAGCTTATTCAGAACAAAAAAGCTTTTTACAAGATATAAACCAACATCAAGAAAAGGTTGATTTTATTAAATCTACCATGTTAGACATACATCAAGAGTGGTGTGGAAGAAATTTAAAACCAGCTGTAGTTTATGGAGTCAGAAGTTATAGCGCTAATACTATTTTTAATGCTCATTTTGATAGACAAGATACGCACCATGTAGCTTCAAGTATTACCCTTGGTAAAGACGCTCCTTGGAATTTAAACATCCAAGACCACGATAAACAGTGGTGGGGTGTAGATGTAGAGCCCGGTCAGATGATTATGTTTGAATCTGGATGCTGTATGCATGGAAGGCTTGATGAATATCAAGGGACTTACTTTGATAATTTATATACTCACTTTACTTATGAAGAACCTTTTACCCCTTACGAAGGATAAAGTATATATATACGAATCTCCTGATAATGGTAAAACTATTTATAGAAGAGTATTTGGTGATTATTCTTTTAAAGAATTAATTCAATCAAATAATGACAAAGGATAGGTATATATCTTTTAGTTGGTGGTGGGGTGGTTTTAACAATATTCGGATGTGCTATGAAATGGTTGGCGCTATGTCATATGTTTCAGGCAGAAAAATAATACTACCTCCTGCTGGGTATTGTTTGTTTTTATCTGAACACCATGATAAAAAAACTTTTTGGGATATATGGGAGGTATTAGATAAAGATGCATTTACATCTCAATTTGATTGTATAGAATATGCAAATACTCCACTAACAAAATATTCTACTAACCAACAAAACTACGATGGTATATGCAAGGATATAAAATGTGTTTTATTTAACGATAAAGATATAAACTGGGGTCCTCAAAAGTTTATAGGCAAAGGATTAATATACCACGGCATAGAAGATATAAATCACTTTAATGAATTTAATTGTGACAACCGACAATTTTTATATGATATAATGTGTGATGATGAAATTATACATTTTCCTAGAAATTTATTAGGTCATTTTGGATACCATGTTTACCCCCCTAACGATGAGGCTAGAAAAATAATACAGCAAAAAGTAAAAGACGGTATAAAGTTTAGACAAAAGTTTTTTACTCAAGCCAATAGCCTTATGCCTGGTGATTATGATGCTGTACATATAAGAAGAGGAGATTTTAAATTTACACAAACTCAATGGACTGAAGAGTTGTATAATAATCTTGAACAGCTATTAGACGGAAGTGTCAGAAAATCAGTACCTTTATACATTGCAACTGACGAACCTGACCTTTCAATGTTTAATTTTTTAAAAGAAAAATACAATACAGTTTTTTTAAAAGACTTAACACAATCTAGTAAAAGCCACGAACTAGTATTAGATACTATTCTTTGCGCAAACGCTAAAAACTTTTACGGGTCTAGGATGTCAACATATAGCGACTATATAAATATAGTTAGAGGTTACAATAATAAAATAGACAATCATAGAAAGTCTTTAAACTTTGATAGAAAAAAAATTAAATACAATAAATATCCTTGGGAGGTAGAGCATTATAACTGGCAAGACCTTTGGGGTGAATTATATTATGGCAAAATTTAATTTAGGAATACACGGGTCTCATAATGCAGCAGTGGCTTTATCTTATGGCGGAGATGTGCTTGAGGTAGTAGAGCTTGAGCGTTGGGTTCAGATAAAAAATGCAGCGTTTTTTTATTACCACCCAATATTAAATCCAATAGAGGTGTTAAATGAAATATTAGATTACTTTGAATTAAAGCACGGCGCAAAAGAATATGACTATGCCATGTTAAACTCTTGGCCTCAAGACCAAACACATCACCTTAGAGCGAGTAACATAATCTATGTACCTCACCATGTAGCACACGCTTGTAATGTTATGTATCATTCAGAAGCAAAAGAATCATTAATTATTTCTTTTGATGGTGGTTCTGATAATGGACATTTTAATATTTACTTTGGGGAAAAAGGAGCTCCTCCTCAACTTATATATCAATCTGAAAAAGACCTTTGCGTTCCTTACGCTGCCCTTGGACATTATATAAACGATATAAAAAAAGAAAGAGATTATTGGTTTGGTAATTTAACTTATGCTGGTAAAGTAATGGGCTTGTCATCATATGGAAAAAGAGATGAAGAGTTGTTTAAATATGTTACTGAGCTGTATAACAGAAGTAATACCAATCAAGTAGATGCGGCGCACACTAATTGGCAAAATATATATTGCGGTTGCAATCAAAAAGATGACAAAGCAAAAGATTTAGCATATGCAGCTCAGTATATGTTTGAAAAAAACTTTGCTGATATTATCTTGCCTTTTATATTTAAATATCCAAATAGAGAATTACAATTTTCTGGGGGTGGCGCTATGAATATATTAAATAACACTACATATAAAGCTTTTGTTTCACCAAGCTCAGATGATAGGGGTATAGCTTTAGGGTGTTTGTTAAGTTTAATTATGCCTGGGCAAGCTGTTGACAGTACTTATTTAGGTTCTGAACCTTATGATGATATGCCAGATGGTAGAGAAGTATCTGTTAAGGAAGTTTCAGATATGTTAAGTAAAGGAAAAATTATAGGTCTTATGCAGGGACGAGCAGAGCATGGAGCTAGAGCTTTAGGCAATCGGTCTATTTTATGTGTTCCAAAAGCAGGAGTAAAAGAAAGACTAAATGAAGAAGTAAAAGAACGGGAATGGTTTAGACCATTTGCTGGAGTTTGTAGAGAAGAAGATGCTCATAAATATTTTAAACCTTACGGCAAGCACAGGTGGATGACGCATAATGTTAAAGTAAAAGACAGTCAGTTTCCAGGGGTAACTCATGTAGATAAAACTTGCAGGCTACAGACAGTAACTAAAAAACAAAATAATTTTATATACGATTTGCTAGAGTACCATCCAGTGCTTTTAAATACATCATTTAATATTCAAGGCAAGCCTATATTAAACACCTATAAAGAAGCTATGTGGATGAAAGAAAACACAGGAGTAGATGAAGTAATAACCGATAAATATATATTATAATGTTAAAAAAAATAAAATTAGATTATGATTGGAGTTATTTTTTACCTCCAATGCAAGACTATTCAGTTCATAAAGGAACTTGTTTAGCACATCAGCTTGATGAGCTTACAGACATACATGAAGAGTATGGTTTAGGAGAAACGTACACTAAAGATAATACTGTAATTCAACAGCTATGGTATACTGACAAGCAAGTAGATTTTAAAGATTTAGGAAAACAAACTGGAATGGAAGTTATAACTATATCTAGTATACTTCAGCCTCCAGGAAATACCATTGCTTTGCATAGAGATACATTTTTTCAAATAAACAAAAGGTTTCCAAATGATAAAAGAACAAAGGTAAGAGCTAATATATATCTTGAGCCGTGGAAGGTAGGTCATATGTTACAATATAAATCTGAAGAAGATAATATTTGGAAGACATCTGATAATTGGAGTGCTGGAGATGGGTATATATGGGATTCCAAACCACTTCATTTATCAGCAAATGCAGGCATGAAAGACAAGTATACGCTACAGATATCAGGCTTTTTACTCTAAAAGAGGCAAGCAATTAAATTCGTAAATTTGTAGTTAAATAAATTCCATATGGCGACTTTTTATTATAGAATGCAAAACTGCATTCAGCCTGATGTTTATGCTAACGCAGCTTTTACAACTCAACAAACTATTGGTCAGGTTTATGAAATGGCGCTTGTACCTCCGTCAGGAATTATTGTTGATTTTTGTTGGAAGGTAGATGGCTTAGCTAATGATGGAACTTCTGCTGTTATTATAAATGATTATGGAATTAACGGATGTTCTTTATGTACAGGAGCTCCACCTCCAGTATCTCCTCCAGGAGTTTATGCTTGGGCATTTCATCAAGTTCAGGGGAACGGTTATAATGTAAAGCCTACATCATGTGTAAATTGTCCAGTAACAGTTTATTCTAATGTAAGTTCTTTTACTGATTTAACTTGTGATGTGCAGCATTTTTGGTTAGACGCTGGATTAACTACACCTTTTAACGGTAGTAATCAATACTACAATGTAGCTCCTAATGCAGCTCCTTTATTAGGAGTGGGTACAGTTTTACTCTCTAACCTAGGAGTAGTAAATGATTTTTATGATTGCCAAGGAACTCCTAATTGCGCTGGAGATTGTTATGAGTATACTTTTTACAACTCTGGAGCAGACCCCCTTTCAACAGATAATAGTTACACTGTAACTCTTTGTGATGGGAGCTCTAAGTCTAGCAGTGTTACGTTAGGTCAAACAAATACAGAATGTGCTCAATATGTTGATTTTGCAGGCAATGCTTTAACGGTTAACAACACACAAGTATTGTGTAATGTTCCAACACCTATTGCCCCTATACCACCCGCTCCAATACCAACCCCTATTCCTACACCTGTTCCTACAGCTCCTGTGCCAAGCCCTGTTCCTACAGCTCCTGTGCCAGCTCCTGTAACTCCCATTCCAGATGTTTGTTTATCATCAACTAACGCTGTTACGTTAGAAGTTTTGGGAGGTGTAAATAAATATGTTTTTGGAGGAACTTATGGTTTATATGGAAGCGGAACAGGTACATTTGTTTTAAGCTCAGTGCCTTCGTCCCATCCTATAGCTTTTCAAAACTTTGGTCTTACCGCAAGTATAGTTTATGATGGTCAGTTTTCTGTAGGTACTAAAACTGGGTTAGACGGGAATCAATATGAATATTTTTACGGAGATGTAACTGTAACAGTAACAGGTAATTATGGCAGGATAAGCTATGAATGTTACAATCATGGATACATGGGTGGTCAAAACAATTTAATTTTTGACAATATAGCTTGTCCTAACTTACAACCTCCTATTATACCTCCTCAAGGAGACCCTTCATTACAATACACTTTAAGTTATAGTGATAGTGTAAAAGGGTGGCCTTCGTTTTATTCTTACTTTGCTGATTGGATGATAGGAATGAATAATTATTTTTATTCATTTAAGTCAGGTAATTTATACAGACATAACACTAATGCATTAAGAAACAATTACTACAACGTACAATACAATTCAACTCTAACTAGTGTCTTTAATCAGATGCCGCTAGAAAATAAATTATTCAAAACTATAAATTTAGAGTCTGATAAAGCCTGGACAGCGGTATTAGATAGTGATATTCAAACTGGAGCTAGTATAGACAGTACATGGTTTGAAAAGAAAGAGGGCGCTTGGTTTGCTTTTGTAAGAAACAATGGAACGCAGCCAGCTCAAACAAAAGAATACCCTATGCGTTCAGTTAGTGGTATAGGAAGAAGTTCGTCAGTAAACATTGTAGGCACAAGCACTACAATAAATTTTGCAACTAACCCATTAATAGAAATAGGCAGTCAAGTCAGTGTAGGAGACATTATATATTATGCACCTCCCCCTTATACTTCGGTTGAAATGGCTGGTCAGGTAACGGCAATAAATATAGACTTACAGAGCAATACTAATAACATTGTTATAAACAATTCAATAAGTGGAGCTGTAGCAATACCTATTCAAGATGGTTTTATAATGTACATTAAGAATCAGCAAGCTGAATCAAACGGAATATTAGGACATTACTGCTTGTTTACAATAACAAACACAGAGACTACAGCTACTGAGTTATTCGCAGTTGAGTCGGAAGTAATGAAAAGCTATCCGTAAAATTAGTATCTTTGTAGTTAAATGAGTGTAGAAGCTTTGCCTGTAGAAATAATAAGCAATATCACCACCTATAGAGGTATGATGTGGGACAAGATTGCAGAGTTTTCTAAACGACTAGAAGACGTACAAGGTGTTGTAAAACACAAAGCTGGAGAAGTTCAATCAAAAGAAATGAAAGAATTTTTCCCTTTAAAACAACATATAGAAGGCGGACTATACACTCGTGAAGTTTTTATGCCTAAAGGTTCTTTTGTAGTAACTATGATTCATAAACAAAACCATCCGTCTTTTTTACTTCGAGGTAAGGTTTCTTATTTGGGAGATGATGGAGACATAAACACTATAGAAGCTCCTAAGACTATATTTACTAAGAAAGGTGCTCAAAGAGTTTTTTACATACATGAAGACACTGATTGGTGTTGTGTATATAAAACAAAAGCAAAAACATTTGAACAAGCAGAGGCTGATGTTTATACTAATGACTATAAAGATTTGCCAAAAAAAACTATTAATAAAATAAAAAAATTATGGCAGGAGTAGGTATAGGATTTGCTATAGCAGGTTTAGCATTGTCAGCAGCAGGCACAGGAATGTCTTTTGCTCAAGCAGGAAAGCAAAACAAACTTAGAAAAGAGGCTGAAGATGAAGCAGCTAAATCAATGGAATCTGCTAGAAAGATAATGGAAACAAATTATTTAAAAGGATTATCATTACCTAAAGAGGCTTTCGAGCTAGAGCGAGAAGCGTTACTTAGCTCAGGAGCTCAAGCTTTACAAGCTGCATCCGAAGGAGAAACAAGAGGAGCGGCAGCAACAGCAGGAAGAGTTCAAGCTGCTCAACAAGCTGGCCAAAGAAGGATTGCCACCTCACAAGCCGACAGGCTTTTAGAATTAGAAATGATGGGAGCAAAAGAAGACGCCAGGCTTCAGACAGGTTTAGCCAACTTAGAAATGATGGGTGTGGCTGGAGCACAGCAAGCAGCAAGAGACGCACAAATGTCTCAAATGCAAGCTGTACAGCAAGGGTTTCAAGGATTAAAAAATATAGGCAAAACAGCTTTAGATTATAAAAATGAATTGCTTCCTTTGTTTCAAAATAAAGGACCGGACTTATCTAGTGTAGGAGGTAATATGGTAAGTAAAAATGCTATTGCAGCAAACCCAACTTTATATGGTCAGTATCAAGGGCAAAATGTTTATTTGCCAGATGTGTTTCAAGGCGGAATGGAGTTTTCTAATGGATTAACTGCAAATCCAAATCCTATAGACTACACCCCAACTCTTTTACAACCAAATTCAAGAGACTAATATTATGGCAAAGACATATGTAGGTTATGTAAAAAGAGAAGTTGCTAATGAAATAGATTGGTCTTCTATTGGCAGTGGTATAAGCGATATGCTTCTCGCAGAAAAAAAATCCAGGGAAGATAAGAAAAAAGAAATAGATGATGCTTCAAGAGAGTTTTCTAAAGTTCTTACTGAAGCAGAAGGAAGTGGACACACTGGACTAAACCAGTTTTTTTTAGATGGCGCTAATAGTATCCAAGAGGTTCGTCTTATGCAAGATAGGCTACTAAGAAGCGGTAAGTTAAGATTAAAAGACTACAACATACAAAGGCAGAATGCTATTGATGGTACAAATGAAATGCTATCATTAGTCAAAGGCTATGATACTAAGTACAAAGAAAAAATGGCTCGTCTTGAAAAAGGAGTTAGTGCTGCTCAAGAACAGTATTTAATGGAGCAGATTGAAGGATTCTCTAACTTTCAAAACCACAGGTTATATGTAAACCCTACCAACGGACAGTTCAGTATTGGGAAAACAGTTCCTGGCAAAGGAGGTATAAATGAGTTGAGTAGAAATCCTAATGACTTTTCTACCATGCAAGCCTTAAAAAACAGGCTGAACATTAAGATAGATAAGTATGACTGGAATAAAAATGTACAGCAAGGAGTAGATAATTTAGCTAAAATAGTCTTGGCTAAAAATGCAAGTGGAGTAAAGACTAGAGAAGACGCTAGGCAGAGTACTGAATACAAAGATGCTAAAGCTAACTGGATAGATTCAATGATGACTGATTCTACAAACGTAGGTAGTATGCTTACGGATTGGATTGGTGGGTATGGATTTACTCAAAATTCTTTTCAAGCCGAAGGTGATGCTTCCAAGATACTTTTAGTGCCTGACCCTAGACAGCCAAGCTCTGGAAACTTAGTCCCTAAATTATCAGAAGCACAAGAAACAGCAGTAAGAGAAAGGCTAGAGCAAGAGTTTGAAAGCAGGGTAGATAGGATTGAAACGGCTATGCCTACTTTTTCGCCTAAAGAGGAAAGACAAAGCACAAAAGACTATAATAGAAAGGTAAAGAATTTTGCTGATTTTGGAAAAACTTTAGTTGATGGTTTAATCACTACAAATGTTAAAGACGCTGAATCGTCTTTAGGTATATTGAGTGAATATGGGGTTGATTTTAGAAGAACTAAAAAAACTAAGGACGGATTAACATTTGAAATATTTGATGATAACACTAAAGAATATAAAAGTGTTGATGTTGATTTTAAGAAAAATGATTTATACGGAACTGTAGAAAGAATATTACAAAAAACTTTAGGAAGAAATTCTAAAATTGATATAGATGACATTATGGATTCTATGGGAGGTAGAGAGTTTTTTAAAGGCAAAAGCATTTCCGATATAGAAGCTTTGTTTGCTCCTAAAGAAATAAAGGAAGTATTGGAGGTTGACAGTCCTGAAAATATAATGCAAAACCCTATTAATCCATACAATCCTGATACAGGCACAGTAAATTTAGTTACTCTTGAATCTATGATAGAGCTAGTAGAAAATGATGAGTATGAAGAAGAAGACCTTCCTAAATATATAAAAGGAATTTTAGTACAGCAAGGTCTTGATGATGATATAATGATTGAAATTGGAGAAGCTGGAAAAACTATTGGCGTTCTTGGTAGATTACAAGGTGCAACACCAGATGAAAGATTTGCTGTTATTAAAAAGAACAATAAGGAGATAGAAAGAATTAACTTAACAGATATAGAAAAAGATTTTCGTGATGAAATAGAAAGAATCACAAAGGAATCTCAAAGAGAGGGAACTTTTTATGAAGGAGATGATAGTGTTGCGGAAACAAAAAATAACACAGCTCCTAAAAAACAATACGCAAATTTTCAAGAATATAAAGTAGACTTCCCTGAAGGAACACTTGCGGAATTTAAAATATACAAAGAATCTCAAAATCAATAAAGTAAATGTACGAAGCAGAAGAAATATTTGGATTAATACCCGAGGGATATTTTGATGATGCAGAATCTTTTGTAGATTATGTAAACAGCAATGGGATAGAAGAGTTTTGGGATTTTATGCCAGAAGGGTATTGGGATACAAAAGAAGATTTTCTTGCTGGCTTAAAAAAAAAAGGCGAGAAAAATGGGGCTTCAGGATTGGAAGCTGGTTTATCGGAGCAACCTACTCAGCCCGATGTTAAGGTAAATGCTTTTGCTCAAACTGGAGAGAAAGATACTTTATTAGAAAGAGTCGTTGGCAAAAACGATGTTACAGATTTTTTTGGAGATTTATGGAGAGCTACCACTCAAGGTTCAGCGCAAGGGGCTACTCTTGATGATGCCTTGAAAGTTTTTTCTACAGGAGAAGACATATCTACTGAAGACTTAAATCAATATATAGCAGCCGTAAAGAACATGGACAGCTATGGGGCTTCTGATGAGATGAAAGATTTTGACCGCATATATAAACAGTCAGGCGGGGGCTGGGGAGGTTTTGTAAAAGGTTTGAAAAATAATCCTAGTGTAGCACCACAGCTACTAGCATCATCTATTGCGGCTATGATAAACCCAACCACCGCTTTAGGAGCTGGTGCTGGAGCAGCGTTAGGTGCGGGAACAGGTGCATTAGCTACTTCTGTATTTGGCCCAGGTGCTTTATTTGGCGCAAGTGCAGGAGCGATAGGAGGAGCGATAGGTGGGATGTCTGGAATACTAGAAGCTGGCTTATCATACACTGAATTTTTAAGAGAAGAGTTAGAGGAAAAGGGATTAAAGTTTGACGATAGTGGAATAAGAAAAGTGCTTGGAGATGAGGATGCCATGAACAGCATTATAAATAAATCATTAGCACGAGGTGTTTCCATAGCAGCCATTGATGCTTTGTCTGGAGGACTTGCAACTATGGCTACTAAGGGAGTAGCTAAAGGTATAGCAAAGGGTATAGGAAAAACCTTGGCCACTACCGCTGGTGTTCTTGTTGAAGGAATTGGAGGTTCTGTCGGTGAGGCCACGGCAAGAGCTTTGACTGGACAGGAAATGGATATAGCTGAGATAGGATTTGAAGGAGTAGCAGGGATATCCACAGCTCCATTAACAGTTACAAGAGGATTAATCCAAGCTCCTAAGTATAAAATAGGAAAAGACAATGTAAGTAGAGCGGGTTTACTAAAAACATTAAAAACTGCAACTCCAAAAGAAATAGCAGCTATGGATTTTGAAGTAAAAAACGACCCCGATTTAAAAGCTGTTATTACAGAAAAAAAGAATGATGCCTTAATAGAGTTTAGGGTAATGCAAGCTGCTCCTTATTTAAATGAAGCAGATAAAAAAGCTTCAATAAAATTAGAAAAAGATAAACAAAAGCTTATTGGCAACAACACGGTTTTTGCTAAAAAACAAATATCAGAAATAGATACGAAACTAAATGAGATAAGAGAAAAGTATAACTTAAAAGAAAGAGAAAATGCCATTCAGAAGCCAGGCTCAAAGAAGGTGGATGTATCAAAATCTACCGAAGATAGCACAAAAGTGGGAGAAGGAGACAAGCCAATCTCAAAGCCTACCGACAAGGATACACCCCAAAAACTACAGGAAGAAGGGGTCATTGTTGAGGACCAGAAGGTTGAGAAAAAGCCTGAAGTAAAAGAAAAGTTTGAAACTAAGAGAATAAAAATTACTGAGCCTTTTACTATTGGTCAAACAGAAGTGATTTTAAATGAAGACGGTACGATACAAAGCGCTGTAAATAAAAAAACAAGAAAAAAAGTATCACCTTCTACTCTTAAAAAAGTACAAAAGAAAATATTAGAAAGTGTAATTGACATAGACTCTGGAGAAAAGGCTACAATAACTCAAGGTGTTTCTGAACAAGAAGCGCCTGGTTATATAGCAGAAAATAGTAACAATGTTAGAGAAATAGCGGAAACAATTCAAAATGAAGAAGCTAGGATTAAAGAAGCCGATGAGCAATCGGATAAAATTAAAACTCAAAATACAGGGCTGTTTTCTTTAACTAATGTTGCTTTTACTCCAGAGAGTTGGGAGGCTCACAATGGCAGTCCGCCTTCAGAAAACATATCTTCAAGTAAGTGGATACGCACAGAAGAAAAAGGAGGATTAAATTTAGAAGACGGATACAATGGTCTTACACCAGATGAAATAGAAAAATTTATACTTGACAACCCAACAGCTGCTGATGTTAAAGAAACTATAGGAGAAACAACAAATAAAAATGATTTAATATCGTTAAAAGAAAAGTTTAAAGCCCTTACAGGAATAGAGGCAACTACCTCTATTGTGGACTTTGTTACTAGTATAGAACAGGGCAGAGTTCCTATTGATTTATTAAAGACTCTAGAAAAAGAAAAACTATTACAACCAACTATAGATGAGAAGGGTGAGGTAGTTGAGGGCGGAGCGTTTGGTAAAAAGAGAGGACCATCAGCTAAAAAGATTACGGCAGCGCCTAAAAAGAAGGTAACAGTTGATGAGGGTGAAGCTCTTAAAGACCAAATAAAACTTGAAGCTAGAGCAGCAAGAGAAGCTAAGTTTGACCAGAGCAAAAGAAGAAAGGCTTTATCAAACGCTATAAATCTTATGGGAGATTTAGGTCAAATTGCTACTAAAAAAGTGACTCAATTAATAAATAGTATATCAAAGGTAAACTTAAACAACCCTTTAGCTGTAGAAAAAGCATTGCGGTATGCTGAAAAAGTTATTGAAGATGCTGAGTATAAAAATAAATTAAGCCGTGCTAAAAAACTTAAATCTAAAATTAAAAACCAAATTTCTCCTACTAAAAATGCGGTAGCTGAAATGGTACAGGCAGCTAAAAAGTTTTTAGATATAGACGTAGAGCTTGTAGAAAATATAGATGAATACCTTTCCAGGGCAGAAGTGTTGAGTGAAGGTATTATACCTGCCACACAAAAAGCTGGTAAAGTAAAAATTAGTGAGCAGTCAAATATAAAAGACACTAAAAAGTATTCTTCAGAACAAATACGCAAGCAAGACCAGATAGCTTTGGAAGCGGAGATAGCTACTTTTGAAGAAATTACAGGGATAGACTCTGAAGATTTTAGTATTGAAGAAATGCGGGCTATTATATATGACCAGGGTGAAACACAGACGGCAACAGAAAAAGCTGAAGCTAAAGAAAAGTCAATAAAGGAAGGAGTAAAAAAAGCTTCTGGTCCTTATGCGGCTATAGTTGCAAGCATTTTAAGAGGAGGGACTTACTCTGTAACCAACACGGGGGAGAAAATAAAACTTACTAATCAAAAAAGGTCTTTAGTTAGACAGCTATTAAAGGTTGATTTAAAAAAATTGAATGCAGTAGAGTCTTTGCAGTACTTAAACTCTTTAGTAAACTTTACAAACAACGGCTCTGTTGGGGGTATGAAAGCTTTTATAAAACAATATGAAGGTAAACTACAGGCGGAAAAATTACAAGCTGAAGGAATAGAGTCTTCTGCTTTTTCTAAATTTTTAAATACCACTAAAGCTTGGTGGACTCAATATTTAGCAACACTACCAAATGTTTTTGACTTAATGTTTGATTCACAAAGGGTTGGAGCTAAGGTGATGAAGGCTATGGGTTTGCAAGAGGTTATAGATGGCTCATCATTAGCCACAAAACAAATACAAAGAATAAGTGAAGATTTCGTAAACGCTTTTAAAGATAGGACTGTTAATGGTAAAAACTTTTTTGCCACTGAAAACATTTCTGAAAGAGGTATGGTTGCTTTTATGAAGAGAACTGTAGAAGGAACTGAGCAAGAGCAACAACAAGAATTTGAAAGAAGAAAAAATCTTATTAAAGAAAGTTACGAACTATTAATATCTTCAGATAATAAAAATCTTCAACAAGAAGGTAAAATATATGAAGAGATTTATAACCGTAGCATAAAAGATTCAAAGTCTGTAAATGAAATAGAAGCTAAAACAGATAAGACTATATTGGAAGGCGTGGATTACGTTACTAAAATATGGGAAAGTAAATATCCTGAATTAAGTGAAGTATCGTTAGAGGTGTATAATAAAGCATTAGGTAATGATTTGAATTATACTCCTGACACTTATAAAAAAATTAGTGAGCTAGATGAAACTAGAGATATAACTGAGCCAGTATTTAATCCTGATAATAGAAAATCAGTTTATGATAAAGAGTCTCGTGTATTAAAACCAGCCTCTCAACCAAAAACCTTACCCAAGGGTAGAGTTTTAAGTTTTAGTTTTGATGCAGATAATATGCGTCATTTAGAAGCTGCTTTAACAGATATAAATACAGCACCGGGTATTCAACAAATAAAAGGGTTTAGAAACTCTGAAAATTATAAAAAAATATTTCCTACTGAACAGGAAAGAACTTTGGTTGAAGATAGGGTAAATAAATATGTAGATAAAAAAAGAGGTGTAGATTATATTTCTCCTGGAAATGTTAAGTTTTTAAAAACAATAAACACATTAGCAAGAATAGGGGTCGCTCGAACATTAGCTGGTGTCACACAGCCCTTGAAACAATTTGTTCCTTTTGTAAATACTTTATTTAATGCAGATGTAAATGTATTGCCCGGCTTTACTGCTGCACTAAACTCTCAAGCTGTTGAGGCTTTAAATAAGCTTGGAATAGGAGTCTCTGTTAGAGGTCTTGAGTCACAAACTGGAGTTGAAGGATTATCTACAAAACTTAAAAGAGCAGAAGAGGGCAGTACTGGCTCTCTGAGTAAAAAGATGAAAAAGCTCAGTGAAGAGGCCATAAAATATTCATTAGTAAAACCAGATGTTTTTACTGCTCAAGCTTCTTTCTTTGCGTATTATAATCAAGCCCTTCAGAAAAAAAACAAACAAATGCCCACTGATTGGTCTAACTATAAATGGGATATGGAGGCTGTAAATTATGCGCAACAACAAGTAGACCGGCAACAAAATGTATCTGACAGTGATTTACAAGGAGAGCTGTTTAGTTCATCAAATCCAGGTTATCAATTTTTAAGAAAAATTGCTTTTCCTTTTGCAAACTTTTTAACTAATCAAAAAACAAGAATGTATGCTGACATCAACACCTTGTTTAAGAATCAGGCAAGAGTAACGTCTGAAGACAGAGGTAAAGCGTTTAGGTCTTTGTTAGGATTAGGAGGGGAGACTTTAGCTTTTAATCTTCTTGGATATCAAATTACACAAGCATTAGTAGGCGCTTCTTTTATGTTGATGAGTCAAGATGAAAGTCAAAGTGAAGAAGAAAAAAGAAAAGAGTTTCAAAAAACAGGCAGAATTGGAAACGCAATATCGGATGTATTTTCTCCAATACCGTTTTTAAATGAACCAAGCTTAAAGCTTTTAAACTATATAATAAAATCAACAAGTAGCGATGAAAATCCATTGCAGTTTTTTGATGATGATGAAAAAAACTTATTAGAACAGCTAGGAGTATTAGGTATAGGAGGGCAAAAGGCTCTTACATTGATGGAGCTAATTAAAATATCAAACTCTGGAGTGGCCGAGAAAGAATTTATGGGTAAGGTTACTGAGCGTAAACTTAATAAAAAACAAAGAGAAGCAATTACTATTAACGCATTATCATATTTCCTTTATGTGGCAGGGGGATTGCCAGCTGAAGTAGGTTACATAACTGACAGAAATTTAAAGTTAGTTAAGAAAGCTCCAGGAAAAGGAATAAATCAAAGCGCCCTGAAAAAACTTAATCCAAAATTGTGGAGAAAATTATATGGACCTGGTTCTGTAAATGCTAAGATTAAAGAAAAAACAAAAAAGCTTTCTAAAAAATAGCTCTATAAATTAAATAGCAGAGCAGACCGTTGATTAGGAATGCTATAGCGAAGTTTAGCTTAGGGTCTGACATATTTAAAAAGTTTTTTATTATCAAAAGATAGCATTAGCTCCTCTTCTTCTGACCAGAGTGCTCTGCCTACCAGTCCTTCTATGGGCAGATAGTATATACCATCTATACAAGACCATATCATTACTGCGTGTAGTCGCTTGTCTCGAAGCTTTATAATCTTACGGGCTTCTACCATTAATGGGAATGAATCTTTCATCTCCGTGTCTAAGACTTTGACCTCAGCATAACCAATAACAGCACCGTTTTCTCCCTGTATTCTAAAGTCTACATCATCTTGACCTAGCTTTTTATAACTACCTCCTAGCCTTCTAAGATATAGCTCAACAGCTTTTTTTTCTTTGTTTATGTCTTGGTCTTGTTCAAACATTTTCGTATATTTACTGTTCATTACTGCAGCCAATAGATGAAAGCTTCACAGCCAATTCTGTTGGCTTTTTTTATAAATCCATCAGACAGTTTATAGCCGTGTGCCCTCCCAGTATCACAGCGTTTCCTATAGCTTGTTTTTTAAAGTGCCTTGCGTATGCCGCAGCATATGACGACCCGTCCAAACCACATCCCACCTGAGTTCCGAAGATACGAAAATTTCTTCCAACCATCCACTCTGTATAGGCTTGCGTATGGATATGCCCTTGAACTGTGCTCATCATGTCGTTCTTCGCTTTTGTACGAGCAGTCCCGCCTTCGCCGTGTAGGTATTGTACATTGTCATATACCACCCGTTCGCTCCAGTTCCAATTCGTTCCCAATACCTCGTTGTATGATTTAATCCAAGCGCTGGGTATTTCTGATGTTTGTGCTTTACGCATACACATCCTGTCGTGATTCCCGATTATTACATCAGCAACTGGAAAAGCGTTTTTCCAGTCAGTCACTATCTCAATAGCTTTTAAGAGCTCCTCGCCGCCCGAATAGCCATCTACATCTGTCTCATGGTAGCTCGTATAATGATTGTCTATTATGTCTCCTATAAAGATTACTTGATTGCAGAGGTGTTTGGCATAAGTTTCCTGGCAAAACTCCAGGTATCCATCCAGTTGAAACGGAGCGTGTATGTCTCCGACTACAAGTATGCGTCTTTCTTTGGTTGTAAGATTTTTGTAAGCTATTTTTTTATCTCCGCTTAACCTTGGTCTAAAATCACTATAACTCATCTTGAACTGATTCTAAAATTAATTTAAGTTTCTTTATCAGCGATTGAACCTCTGTCTTTAGAGAGTCAAAGTCCTTGTCCACTAAAGATTCGTAGATTGAGTTGGAAGAGTCGTGAACATCATCCATTATAAAGTTGATGTTTTGGATTCTCTTATTCTCCAGAAGTTTCATACGTCATAATTTAATCCATCGCTTGAATTAGCTTTGTACCTAATTCAGGATTTATTTGTTTTATGGCGTAATAAATTTTCCTAGAGTTACGTTTCACAATTTTTCTGTCAGTCTTAGTTGTTTCGATTCCCATGTTGGTATACATATCTGCGTCAAGCTCTAAAAGTCTGTCCACTTTCGTCTTTTTCGTGCAGGTAGTACATTCAACAATGTGAGGAATATTTTCAATACTAAATTCCATAACATAATTATTTGGTTTTATAAAGTTATAAAAAATATTTTATATACTATTGGTTTCTAGTATTTTAAAAGTTTTGCTCCTTGTAATGTCATAACCTTGGTATGATAAATACCTTTTGTGTTCAGATAATGATGCTTTGATTTGTTTAAAAGATTTAATCAATTGAATGTTTTCTTTTAATAAAATCTGCTTGTCTTTCTCTAAATTATATATTTTAGTTTTTTGCTCTTCATGTGTTAATTCTATTTCATCTGTTGCATTTAACTTTTTTAACACTAAACTTAAAACATCTTTATATAATAATTTTATTCTAGCATCGGTTTCTAAATAATTTTTTAAAGTATTACAATTATGAAGTACAGTTGCATGGTCTTTATGTGGTTTTATAGTTTTACCAATAACAGCCAAAGGAAGCTTTGTAATCTCTCTTGTTATTAAAAAGTAAAACATACGAGCCTCTACATACTCTCGTAGCCTTATTTTGTTGTTGTCTTTATTTGAAAAATCGTATTTAAAATATTTTCCAACTATTTTTTTTATAATTTCAGATTCTGTTTCTATCATATGATTTTATTTAAGTTATATAAGTCTAAGTATTCATCAGATGATATCTTAATCAGCTGAAAAAAATATGGGGCATCTCGCTCTTCGTAGATGTACCTCATAGCAAAAAACAAAGGCTTGTTTCCTTTGAGTACACCGCCAATAATTTGTGAGCGGTGGTTTTTCCTTTCCAATAAAGGAATGCATTTTTGAATTTGTTGTATAATTCTAGTAGCATAAACTGGAGACAGCGTATCTATTGTTTCAATTACTGCTTCGTCTAGCTCATAAAATCTGTCAGCCTCTGTATACTTCTGTAATAAATCCATGTTCTTTTAATTCTTTTAATCGGTACTCTTGTAAAGGGGAGACCTTGCCCTTTTTTGTTTTTACTTCACTAAAGATTACATTACAGTTGGGTGGTATACCAATTAAATCTGGTATGCCATTCTTATTTGTTTTAATTAATTTAAGAACATAGTAGCCATCCGCCTCTAGTTCTTTTATTCTTTTTGACTGTATCTGTTGCTCAGTCATAAATAGCAAATTTACTAATTTCTTTTATAGGTATAAGCACAGCCATAGAGGTATTGTCGTCTCCCATTTCTTTTATAGAGCCTACTTTTGCATACTCTCGTGCTACTTCTTTTAGGCGCTGGGTTTCAACTATTAAGATTACTTTGTCTTGGTATTCTTTTGAAAAAATAAACACCCAATAGTCTGCTTCTGTAGTAACTATGCCTGATGGTTTGTTCCTGCTTTTAAACTCTATGGCAATATTTCCAGAACGACCTACCCAGCTATCTCTTTTTACCTCTAGCTTTTTATTTGAAAAAATTTCATCAACGATTTGCTCTCCATGATTACCTATCTTTAAATCATATCTAAAATCACTGTTATATTCCATCCCAAAGTTTTTCTTTTGTTAAATATATAGGACACATTTGAGGGTATATAAATCTGTACATACCATAGGTTGATACAAATTCGTGCTTAACAATATATCCGTTATCTCTTAGTTTCATAAATTTAATAAATCTTTCCTAAAATGCGATAAGGTATAATCTTTTTTATCTGTTACTGCTTTGTATATTTTCTTTTCTATACCACCTCTACTAAATATCCAGTACACATCATTCTCTAATCTTTCTTTAGTTGTCATCCTGTCTTTGCTCTGCCAGTAACTGGTTGCACTAAAAGCAATGTTGTAATAAACTAAACAGTCTGCTTGTTTTAAGCTTATTCCTTCTCTTCCGCTTACAATCTGAAGGGCTATACTTTTATCGCTCTGTTCAAACTCACTAAGCTCTGTAGTCAGCTCATCTCCATAGGCGTGCTTTAGAGCCTTCAGTTCGGCTTTAAATACATAAAAGATACCTACCTTCTTCTTTTTAAATTTAGAGCGTATAAAGCGAGCTTTTGAGTAGTCAAGTATATCTGAGTTTCCACTCTCAAATTTTATAGTTCCTGAATAAAGCTGATGAAGTTTTGTCATAAGCTTTACTGGAGTATCTGCCAGTATAACCTCTCTCTTTCCTTCAATCACTAATTTCTTTTTTAACTCGCTGGCTAATTCGTATGTAGTCTTTTCCATCTCTACCTCAAGTACTTTTTCAGTAGTCTTTACCTTGAACCCTGCCTCTTTCTGAGAATAAGCTATAGTATATGGTTTCATCGCATCCATAATGGTTGGTAGACCCTGGGAGTAATCTCTTATCTGCATTCCGTTGATGGGTTTGATTTTTATATTTATATACTTATGAGCAAACTTATAGAAGTTGGTATACTCTTTAAATGGGTTGTTGGGTATGCCATATACTTGATGATACATCTGACTGTATGATTCAGGAGTTGGCGTTCCAGACATTAGTATAACATTAGCTTTGCTTTTTAATATACGCATTTTAACATCTCTAGCACGCTTGCTTGGCTTTTGAAGCTTACCCATAGAATGTGCTTCATCTACAATTATTAAATCCCAATCCAAATCATAAGAAACCTTGTGCAGGCTTTCATAATTTATAGTGTGTAAAAAGTAAGTTGGTCTTAGCATATCATAATCTTTTTCAATAGACGATATCGCTTTCTTTTTTGTAATAAACAAAACCTTTTGGGCATTCAGCTTAGTAGCTATAGATAGAGAAGTAAGAGTTTTACCTGTTCTAACCTCCATAGCTAAGTAAACAAATCCATTGTGTTTTATTACCTCAGTTGCCGTCTTTACTATAGATTCTTGATAATCTCTTAGTTGTATCATTGTATTTTAATTTAGCTCTTAATGTTGTTATAATTACCACCTTGTTCCATTCTTTTAAAGATTTAAAATAGGTGTACATATCTTTTAATGTTTCATCTTGAACATCTATAGATGGATTGTGAATAAAATAACTGTGTTCAAAACTTTCTACTGGAATGTTTTTAGTTATTAATTCGTATGAGTTACGCATCGCTATGTCTAATTCAAAAATCAAAGTCGTGTTGTATTTCTAAGTTCTTTATTCCTTTTATTATTATCCATTTTCCAGCAGCGTCTCTTCCTTGCACCGGCTTATCTCCGTGCTTGTAAATACAATAAAGAACCAGCCACTTATAAAATTTAGCCCTGGGAAGAGAAGACTTGGCTCTAGGGCTATAGTCTGGGTACTCTAATATAAATTCTTCAAATAAGGTTTGCATACTAATTTTACCACCCTCAACTAAATTTTTATTAGCCTCTGCTCCTTCAATTAAACCGCACCACTCTATGAAGTCGTGTGAAGTCTCGGCTGATAGTTGCCTCACTTTTAAATTTACAAATTTACTTTTTACCAGGCCTTTGTTAAAGTATTTTTGCAGACATTCAATCATATAATTATCGAACTCCAACCATTCTTCTGTATCCCATTCTACAAAAAATCTTTTTCCAAACTCATCTTCTGGCACAAAATTCTTACCATAATGTTGATATAGTTCGAGTTCCCACTTTCTTCTAGCAAATGAATTACCTGCGCCTCTTATGGCATAGTTGGTCGTTATTATAATCTTGGGAGATTTCTCAAATGGAATTGTAATCGCATCTTTGTTTTTCTTTTCTAAGGTTAGTCCCTCTGTAATAACACTAAATAATTTTTCAAAATCAAAGTATTTTTTTACATCATCAAAACATATTATCTGTGTGTCAGCTGAAACTAACTGATAAGCAAAAGCCCTCTCAAAAGTAAAGTCTTTGCCGTTAATAGTTACCAGTTTTTTCATGTGTTTAATAGCAGTTTTGTAAACTCCTTTTCCAGTTCCTCCTTCAGGATTATCTGATATAATCTCGTCATTTAAAATTACAGCTGGGCAATAAGATGTATTTTTATAGCCGTGCAGTAAAAATCCTATTGTAGATTCCATAGATTCAGTACGGCTACTATCTTTATTACAAATGTTATTTATAAATGTTTTATAGTCACACTTGTTTATTTTTTGTGGTTTAAAATTTCTGTTTATAATGTGGTCTTTCCAAACAAATCCGCCCAAGTCAAGATATTGAATTGTTTTAACTTCATCTTTAGTAATTCTTACTGCGCAGTTGTTAAAGTAAAGGTAGCTAGACGTTTTAGTATCTTCTATAAAAAGAATATCTATAGTTCCTAGAAGAGTCAAAAATTCTTCTCTGAAGAACCTGGTTTGGTCAGCAAAATAATTATATAAACTTATGTCGTCATACTTTTTTAAATGTTCTAACACAAAGTCTTTAATTTCTTTTTCGCTTGTATGGTCTATAAGATTGTTTGTAACCTTAACAAATACATAAGTCTTACTACCTTCGGGACAATATTTATAAAAACCATTGTCCTCTAAAAACTCTTTAAAAACAAAGTGTACAATTTTTACTACACCTTTCTCGGTTTTAGTCCAAAACTTCATTTCTTTGTTTTCTTCGTCCGCCCTCACAAGAACCGCATCTATAACCTCTTCCTCAATATCTGCTCTTACAAGCTGAGTTCTTATTTCTGATTTAGCTACGCCCCTTTTAAGTTGTTGTTTTATGTTTGATATTGCCTCGTTGTCTTCGTAATATTTTGTACCAAACTTAGATGTATTTTGATAAGCTGATTCTATGGTCTGCTCAATTTCTTTTAATGTAAAATCAGAGGACTGGTATTGATTACATATGTACTGGGCTAAGTTTTTGTTGATACCATAATCATTAAAAGCCATAGCTAACACATACACATTATGGTTTCTTTGGCCTTCGACCATAGGATACTTTTTGTTCCACCAGTTTACAAATATCTCAACTATTTTATTTTCATCTGTTATTGGTATGGTAGGTTTATCTTTTAAGGTAGATACTTCCCTATACTCTGTCTCCTCTATTTTTTCCCAAAGAGTAGAGTTTTTATTGACGTAAATTAAAGGGTCATAAGATTCATAACAAACTCTGCTAATGTTTTTACTGGTGGTGTCAAAATGGTTGGAGTTATAATAATTTTGTAAGGATTGAAAATATTTTACATGGTTCTCAGCATCGTTTGGAATCTTAACAAGTACTTTTAATCCATTCCCAGAAGGAGAGACAAAAACGCTAAAAGTATATTTATCTTTAATCATTTTCTCTTTATCCTGTATCATGTCTCTTTGCTTTGCATAACCATCAAAGTCTAAGCAAATGAGTCCGCTGTGTTCTATTAATGAGTTGTCTGCTCGTTTAGAAAACTTACCACTAAAACACACAGATGGTAGTTTCTTTTTAAGTTCGTTACGCTCAGATTTATTTTTTTCTTTTCTGATTTCAGTTACCAGTTCCTTAGATTTGCCGTCTCTTATTCTTTCTAATACAGTATGTACGCTAATATGAAAAGGTGTGTCTGTATTTTTTATATCCTGGAATATAGTTATTATGTTAGTCTGTGTCATGTTTGTGTTAAAATTATGCTGGTTAAGGCCTTTGTTTATGGGTGTGTGTTAATAGTGTTATTGTTTTATATGTATATAAGAAATAATAAATAATAAATAATAAAATATATATATAGTATAAGGGAATTGTAAACTTAACATAACACTAGAGCCAAAAAAAGGGGAGTAGCTAGCTCCCCTTATTAAGGTTTATGCTAAAATGGAACTTCTGTTTGTTTTGCAGGAGCTGTTTTAGCTTTTGGTTCAAATGTATCTAACTCGGTATAATACTTTCCAGACTTAGCTATCTTTGTCTGGGTATTTACCCATCCATTCTTTGCATTAGCTTGCAAGAATTTCGTAAACTCTTCTACCTTGTATGATTGGTTTATAATCACAAAGTCGGGAGCATTCTCATTTCTTTTGCTGATTAATCCATCAGCAAATACTTTCTCTTTTTGTTCAGTCATAATATAAATTTTAAAAATTAAATAGGTGTGTTTATAATATAGTTATCTATATTATCTGGTGAGTCAGGAGCAAACCATTTCTCGTAGGATGCTACTGCTTGTCCGACCTTTTCTTCAGCAAGAGCCATTGAGTTCTCGCTGACTGGAAATATTCCTAAGTCGTAATATCTGTTTCCGTGTCTATCATACTTCTTGGTCTTGCCTGTTACTAAAAATATTACAGGCTTTCCAAATAGATGTTCATAGATATAACTCTGTGTATGATAGAAATAATAAGGGGCATTTCTTACAAACTTAAATACATCTGAAGATGTCTTTAAGTCTATGACATAGTCCTTGGTAAGAATATCAGCCTTACCTTTCCACATTGCCCCCATTATCTCCCCTATTGCAGGTACTTCATACTCTGCACTAGGGTCATTAATCAAATCAAAAAAGGGCAGACTCTCTAACGTATAGTCCACCATGTCTTTAATCTGTACTGCATCCTTAGTAAGTAATGCATAGTCTAGTTTATTATCAGCCACATAGTCTTTATATAACATCGTGCTACGAGACTTTACATCCACTATAGGAAAGTCTTTTGCCTTATTTTTCTCTAGAATTAATTGATGGAAGTACTTTCCCCTCACAAATGCCTCTCCATCCTTCTGAGGGGCTTGAAATTGCCTTGGTTCGGTTGTTAGTGCTTGAATGTTAGAGTTGGATAAGTAGTTCTTACCTATGCCATGATAATACTCATGGTCATTCTTTAGCTTTTTTAGAATTTGCTTCTCGGTCATCTTGTAGTTTTTTTATAATTGGTTCATACTCTTCAAGGTTTTTTACTATTTCAAGTAAACTGACGACAATATTTCTCGTCTGTCCTAGTTCATTAATAATTTCTTGCAGTACACGAGTCTGAGACTCTACCTTGTTCTGCATTTCTATTAGCTTACTTTCCTTCATAAGCTTTTTTAACGGCGTATTTTTCTTTTTTTTCTAAATTACCATACTTTTGGTCTTCAAATGTTTTTATAATTTTTTCCAAACTCATAGTGTCTTTTTTAACTGCAATGTATTTGAGTGCTTTCGCCCAATTGTCAGTTTCAAGAATATACTCTTTAGGAGTTTCTTTAGGTGTATTGTCTTTTTCCTGGTTCTGAATAGCGTTGGCTACTTCTTCATATGAAGCAATACTACCATCACTTCCGATGCCTAAAAATCCTAACGCACGACCTACTGCTGATGTCTCGCAGTTCTCCACATGGTTTCTCTGATTGATTCTGCTACCATCTTTTTCCTCATAGGCGTGTCCGCTGGAAACCACTCTACCTTCGGGGTTTGATATGGTTGCTTTCATTAGGATAGAAGAATCGCTTTGGCTTACCACCTCGCAGTCCTCTCCCCAATCTTTATACTTCTCTGATGAACGGAAGTAGTTTACTCTTGTGTGTACTTCGGCGTATTCTTTTCCACCTTGTACCTTAATTGTTTTTAATTGACTTTTCATTTTTATTTAGTTTTTGGGTTATGTAATAATATTTATTTAAAGTGTTTCTTCTTGTGTCTTTCAAGAAAGTTAAATACTTTGAGTTGTTACGACCATTGATTTCATCTTTTACCTTTTGTTCAATTACATCAAGTCTCTCCTTGTATTTTATAAGTGCCATCTTACAGACAGCCTCTACCCATCCGTGTTCAAAGAAAAGATTATACTCGTCTTCTTCAATCTCCATGTAGTAGTCTCCACCTTTTGCAGTATTTAATATTTCAATAGAGTTATCCTCATGGTATTTAATTATTTTTATACCATAGGACATTCTAGCGTCATATTCATTTCCGTTTAGGCTTGTAGTAGCGTGGTCTTTTACTGCCTCCTCAAATACCTCGTGCAGTTTATTATACATTTACTGTAACTTGCATTAGTTTTTCAATCAAAGCATTGTAGTCCTGGTCTCCTTGTATTTTTTCCTCAATTTTTCTAATGCTCTGAAGGATAGTGGCGTGGTGCATATCAAATCCAAACTTATTCATAAATTTTTTTACACTTACCACCGGAATACCTTTCTTGTGGCATAGGTAAAAAAACAATTGCCTGGGTTGAGTTTTTTCAGTTTTCTGACCTTCACTAAATATAAATTCTTGACTTACGCCATAATACATGGTGATGTTGTCAATGTATGATTGTAGTATGTGTTCATTCATTTTAAAAAAATTTTATTAGCTACAGACACCACGCTTATGATGTCTTTTTGTTTAGGGTTTCGTTCTCGGTAAGGAGTTTTTTGTTGTAGTTTAAATTCCTCTGACTGGTATTCATCGTCAAGGAACTTTAGAAAAATATTTTCCATAGTTTTATGTTTTGGTTCAACAAACTTACAACAAATTTACAAGACAACCAAAAAAAAAGAGTCGGGACTTATTCCCAACTCTTAAAGAAAAAACCAATAGTGCTTTCAAAACTATTGTTCTATAAATATATAATCTTTTTTACAAACCACAAAAAAAAGAGAGCCATTTCTGACTCTCTTAATCACTTAATTGTTTATTATTAACCAGTAAACTGCAAAGACTTTAAAGAACTGCACGCTCTGCAATTATACATAATACAATGTAAATATATAATTTTTTTTAGTAAACCACAAAAAAAGGGAGACATTTCTGCCTCCCCTTTTCAATCTAAAAAACAAATCAAACAAACAATGGGTTATTCTAACCCTAAAAATCTTGCGCTTAAATATAATAAAAATATTAATGTTATTTGAGTTCCGACCATAATTGCGCCTAATTTTAAAATAGTATGGTCTGATGTTCTCGCTTTCTCTTCATTTATTGCCTGGCCTACATTCCAATATGTTCTTCCTTGGTATGTTACTGGATAAACAGTTGTCTTGCCTTGGGAATTTACTTTTCTCGACTTGATTAATAAGTCTCGGAGTTGTTCATCTTCGACTTGGTTGGCTAAGTAATCAAATTTCATAATTATCGTTTTCGTTAAGTACTTGTTTTCCCCAAGTACGTTCGGGATTTCTCAGTCCTTGAAAATAAGTCTGAATAACAGATTGGTTGAATGATTGTACCCTTTTTCTATATTTTTTATCAGTACAATATTTTTTCATCGCCTTACTGCGAGTGCATTCTCCCCAATCTTTTTCGAATTGCTCTACCTCCTTTAATTTTAAAGTAAGTTGTTTTTGAGTTGGTCTCATAACTTTTGCAAGATATATAAATTAATTTTTAATTAAGGCGTTATACCTCAAGACTTTAGATTTTCTCTCTATCTTGATAACACCCAAAACTACAATATTCTTCATTATAATCAGGCTCTGCATCTCCGCAGTCTATACCTAATTTTGAACCGCATTTTTTACAATAACGCAGTTCTTCAGCTAACTTACTTACAAGTTTATCTCGCAGTTCTGAACTTAAATCTGAAAAATCAAATACTGGCATAATTACTTTTTTATATATTTTAAGTTCTGATTCCAGTACCTTATCAATTCATCTTGCTGATGAAGATGCAAATCTTTTACATTTACAATTATATCATTGACATCGCTTTTTACTTGCGCATCTTTTATAGAAGGATAGATTACTGGAACGTCATGCCAGTCTCTTTTTATCTTGTCTTTTTGGACATCGAAAAGAACATACTCTTCGTGGTCCTTTGTTAAATTAGGGTAATATTTCATTTAAGTATTTTTTAAAGTGTTTCTTAGCGTCCTGGAGGTTGTAGTATAGATATCTACGCTTTAGCGTTCTTTCGCCAATCAGCGCCGTTAAAATCAGTTCTCCGCTCCTATTTCTTTCATGGTATATAAATATTTCTTTCATGCAGTTTGTATTTTAGTAAATAAATTATTGATTGGTCTTACTTGAATCTTCATACTATATTTGTTTCTAGGTAGTATCAAAGTATCTATAATGTACTTATTATAGTTGTATTCAACTATCCTATCGTCCCCTATAAAAAATCCAGTAATAGGATGAATACCATGATTCCAAAAATCAAAATGTTTATTCATAATTGTTTACACCTTTAAAAGGTTTAGTCAGTTGTTTGAATATGTAGCCATGACCATCATTTTTATGCATGAGTTCGTCATAAATCTCCTCCTCCATCATATCCGATATTTTCTGTTCTAATTGTGGCAGTACCGCATTTAAAACTTTACTAGCCTCTGTCAAATTAAAAGGTTTTTTGAATATGTCATTGCATTCATCTACTTTGTCTTTTGACATTTTTACTATTTCTTGTGGTGTTATGTTTATTTCCATTTTATTGTTGATTTAATCTCTTATTGTAAATCTTATTTCGCCTCCCTTGTAGCATTTGTGTCCTCCATAAACAGTATTTTCAGTTTCTTGCTCTACTGTATTGATTAATTTCCAAACATCTATACCTTGATTTTTTGGTACATGATAATAAAAATGATGACAACCATACTCAGCTTCTTGTTTAGCCATTGTAATTATATTATTCAAGTGGGTTTTGAAATTTATTTCTTCTTGATTTTTGTTTATTGTAATTTTCATTGTATTAAGTTTTATATTGGTTTTAAAAAAAGGGGGAGCGCCTATCATAAATCGGTGCTTTATCTCGAGATTCTATCTCTCGTCAGAGTCCCCCCTCGATTGTTATTATTTAAATATTATTCTCTAATCTCATTACTTGTTTACCAATTTGTAAACTGGCTTTTAATGAATCGTAAAGTTTTTTAGATTCACATTTGTAAAGTACGTTTCCTAATATCTCGTGATTTTCAAAAAGATACTTTTCAAATACACCATAATTTCTAAAGTTTACTATAGCTATATGGTTTACTGGAAGGTTAATTAATAATCCTTCTTCGTTAATGTAGGCAGTCAATCCAGTTTCCAAATGTACTGGCTGAATTAATCCTCCTACGGCTTTCTGTTTTTTATCTAATCCTTCTGCATCGTAATCAAAAAGGATTGTGGAGTCTGATTTTAATAAAATATATTTTGTCATAATTATTTGGTTTTAAATTAATTTGCAATCTATAAAGTTTATATAAAATATGCAACATTTTAACATTTCTTTAACATTTATATTCTCTCTCCATCTTCTGTAAATTCATATTCGTTTGCCAGTATTGTTTCTTTAATTCCATCATCTGAAGTTTCGTATTCATAATCACGGGTAAGCATTGATAGAATTTCTTCCGCTATCTCTCTTCTAAATTCCTCTTCCAAATATTCTATTTCTTCATCGTAATCGCTCCAAAATTCTTCCTTTACTCCATAACCATCTTTTTCGTTTCCTTCTCCATATTTTTTTACAAGCGTGTCTCTGTCTCTTATAAAAGTTTTTGCGATATAAACAATACTGGATTTTTTACCAAAAAAGTTTATTATTTTTTCAGCAGTTTCAAAGCTATCTTCAATCGTAATATTTATTGTTCTTCTATAAATATCAAATTCATTTACTTTTATTTTTAATTCAGTCTTATAGTTGTCCAGTTCGCATTGACACCAAAAATCGCTATCAACATTTATAGTTCTGTTATTTTCAATTACTTTTTCTTGGGTTTGGCTATCCAGTTCCTCGAATTGGAAAGCGTTTATTTCTATTGTTCTCATTTTAAATTTATTGTTTTAGTAAAGTTTGGTTTTTGTGTTAAATCAATAACAGAAATTCTCAATCTGTCATATCCGTTTACCTTTGCCCAGTCTTTACCTTTTTTCATTAATTCTTTTTCGTTGGTATATCCTTTGCATTGGTATAAAATTTCTTCCATGTATTTAGGAGCATTTATTTTGCATCCGTATAAAAGAGTTTCTGTCATTGTATTAGGGTTTGAATTTTTCGTGTGTTTAATGTGCCGTACTGCATTTGTTTTCTTATTAGATATTCAATATCCTGGAAGGAAGCTTTTCGCTCTCTCTGTCGTTTTAATGCTTGATTGATTTTAGTTAGTTCTGTTTCCATATTGTTTCTATTTGTTGGTTGTATTTGTTCTCAATAGCCTTTAATTCTTTTTTTAAACAATTCCTTTGAAAATTTCTTCTTAAAATTATATTTTCCCTTTTACAGTAAGTATACAAGCTTTCATAATTGGGGGAAATTTTATTAAATTGGGTTAAAGTTGCTTTTGCTTCGTGGTCAATTTCGCCGTATCCATATTGGAACGGCATTAAAAATGTTTCTTCGTTTTTCATGCCATAATTAAGGGTAACAGTTCCGCAGAAATACGAATTCCCGTTTACTTTGTCGAACCAGTGTTTGGCGTTTATGTCTATTGTTTTTGTTTTCATAATTTTAGTTTTCGTTATGTAAATTTTTAGCTAGTTTAAAAATCTGTATTGCCATGAAATTAAAATAGTTTTGAATTATTTTATCTTCATCTTTGAGCGTGTCTGTCTCTAACAACTCTTTTGAAAGTTTTATAATATCATTATAAGCATAAGGTATATTAATGGCTAAACCACTTAGCCACTCAGCCATTAATTTTGTCATGTCGTTTTCATACTTATCTAAATTTTGCTGATAGCAATATTCTTTATTAAATCGCTCCTCCAATAACCAAAAGATTTTTTCTTTGTCTGTCATTGTATCGCTTGGTAAATCTTCGCTATCTATTACAGAAAGGATATAATTTTTAAAATTTGTTTGATACTTGATTGAATTTGTTTTTAACATATTTATATATTTAAATTAGTGTTTGTTTATACCACCAAAAGCCGCCCTAAGGCAGCGTTTTAATTGGTGGGTTAATTAATTATTTTTTAAACTTTTCTGTTTTTAATCTTTTACGTATTTCGTAAATGTCGCAAGATAATTTAGGGTATATATCTCGGTTAATTGAATAGTAATAATCTTGTAAAGCTTCCCGAATTAAAATATATTCCTTTAAATTTAAATCAATTTTAAAAGTTTTTTGATTTGTTTTTATAGTAGTGTTTTCCATTTTATTTAGTTTTTAAATTAATATTGTTTTTTACCCAGGAAACCCCGCCAAACGGCGAGGGTGTTTACCTGGAGCGGAGCGGGTTAATTTTCTTCGAAGTGTTTATCTTCAATTCTTCCCCAAAACCCTTTATCTTGTAATTTTCCTAGTATACTATGAAAATCTTTTTTTATTGGTGAACTGGGGCTTATATCATTTTCTAAAATTGATACACAGTAAGCAATTATATTTTTTTCTGATTTTGTAAATGGCATAATTTTATAAATTAGTTATTAAAATATTTTTGTACTCTTTCGGCGTTCCAGTGATTAGAGGAAAGACACCTAGAAAGGTTTTCTTTCGCTTCTTTTAACGTATCGCCGCCGCATAAATAATCGCTATCAAAGTTTTTATAAAATGTCCAGTTTTGACAATCTTTGTTATTGGAGATAAAACCAATTTTGCGTCCATCCTGGAAAACGTAATAAACCTTTTCTTCTTCCTGGCATTCTGTACCATTAGAAAGAAAGAAAGAATATTTTACAATTCCTTTTTTATATTTAAGTGTTGTCATATTGTTGTAGATTAATTATTAATATGTTACAATCTACATTTAATTATTTAGACTGGCAAATATTTAGTAATAAATCTTTAACGCCTTTATTCATAAGGGTTTGCGGGACTTGGTTTAGTGTGGTTTTTTTTGGGGGCGGTTAGGTCGGGCGGTTATAAAGGGAAGGTTAACCCCTTGTCAATACTTATATATTTTCAATTCTCTTTGCTAATTCCTGGAAACCTGGAGCGCCTTTACTTCATTAACCAGTGGAGCGGGTGCGGTGGAACGGGGGAACGGGGAGCGGGAGCAGGAGGGCGGGAACTGGAGCAGAGCGCACCAGAAAAAAGCTAAAACATTTGAATGTAAAAATTTGGAAAGTTACCCCAGTAGGCTATTTTTTTTTTGACTTCGGGTCGGGGGCTGGCTCGTGTATGTATATGTATTACCCAAACACTCTATACGTCTTATAATTTTTATTACCTTTGTATATGGAAATAGAAATCCACAACAGAT
>TARA_R110001632_G_scaffold143149_2_pt1 | contig 39236 bp, 34 predicted proteins | sample TARA_R110001632 | Tara Oceans TARA_R110001632 (sample SAMEA4398266) | marine metagenome | biome: Polar Biome; feature: [SRF] surface water layer (ENVO:00010504); material: water (ENVO:00002006), including particulate matter (ENVO:01000060) such as... | depth 5 m
CAGTAAAATCATTTTCATTTCTTGACATAGCATCTTTAACAGAATTTATTGCTTGTTCATTTGGATTAGCACCCGTAATAGGATTATAATTAATATTATTTATTTCTAACTCACCATTAAGGATTTGTTCAAAAAGTATATCGTTACCATCTTTAGTACCAATAGTCCAGTTACTACCAATTCCTTTTGTTTGTACACGAGTTAAGTTTTCTTTAATACCACCTGCTTTTTCTGAAGTTCTAAGAAAGTCTATAACATCAGCAACGCCTGGATTATCTCCGTTAGTAAGGTCCGGAGAATAAAATGTAAGATCTTTTGCTACACGAGAACCTGCACCAACCATATACGGATTAATCTTACCTTTTGAGTATGAAAAAGCCATAGCTTCGTTATAAGCTTTTTTAATCTTCGTATACTCTTCACCAGTCCAATCACTCCAACTTTTCGGCATTGAAAATTGTCCGTTTTTAACAAACAATTCAGCATCAGCCTCAGAAACTTTTCCAAGTTCTTCTGAAAATTTCTTAAATATAACATCACTCGCTTCTTTTTTAGACTCAATCAACATTTTATGTGTTTGCTTGTTCCAATTGTAATCTTTTGTTAAAGTTTTAAAACCTGGATTTTCTTCATTATCATACTCTGTGTCTCTTTTAAACCAATCACCTTTAATTGAACCAGGATCTAAACCTGCTATTCTATTTTGATAAACAGATTCAGCAAAATATTTATGTTTTTTTGCAAAGTTTTGAAAATTTTCTAATTTCATTATTTCACCACGTTCTGCATCACCTAACGAAAGATTTTTTCTTATTTCAGAACCTTTAGATACTTCAGAACCTTGGTATCTCTCTGGTCTAGTTCTACCGACTCCATCTGGATCTCTATAAACAAAGCCAATTTTTTCACCATTATAACTTAATTGTCCATATTTATCAATGTCGCCATGTTTAATTAAATAATCTTCTGTGTACAAAACAAGACTTTTAAACTGATCTGAATTTGGATCAAGTGTTTCTAAATATTTATTTGTAATTGTACTTGAAGCATTAAATCTAGCGTCTCTTGCTGTTTTATTAACACCGTCAAAGTATTTAGATGCACCATCACCTTGAACTGTACTTGTAGATTCTGTAGCAACAAATCCGTCATATTGATTGTATGCTTGATCCATACGGTAACCTATTCTGTTATAAACAATTTCACGTTCTTCATCAGATGCTATATTTTTAAGATATTCCATCCCTCCTTTATCAATTATATTACTATAATAGTTTTTCAATTTCAAACTAGGTACGTTGTTAGCTACATATTGTAAAGCCGCATCTGTAAGATTATCGTCATCATATACTTGTTCAGAGAAATAACCCTTTTCTTTTATTTCACCAGATTTTTGTTTTTGTTTTAATCTATTAGCTACAGCGTTCAATTTATCTTTACTGTCCTTTTGGGATTTTATATAATTAACTGGTGACAATCCTGCTTTCTTAGAGTTCTTTATTACTTTTTCATAATAGTTTTTAGTTGAACCAGTAGTTGTTTCTGCAAGTAGTTGTATATGCCTATCATTTACTTCAGAACCATTTTCTACAATTAAAGTATTATTATTAGGAGTTTGATTTTTTTCTGGTTGTGTAGGTGATTCAACAGCACTTTTATTTAAAACTGCAGATCTTGCTTTAACATCTCCACCTAATGGTTTATATGTACCATTTATTTTCTTTTCCCAAGTACCATTGTTTTTTCTGTAGTTATTTTTACCATAAGTATAGTTAACAACACTTCCGTCACCTGAACCATTTGAATTACCTGAAACTTCATAGCTTTGATTTTGGTAAATAGCATCTGGGTTTTTTATTTGATCTTGCCAATCAGATTTAACACCTATAGTTGAGTTTTGCTGATCTATTTTTTTAGCTTTGGCTTTACGTATAAAATCTATTCTATTTTTTTTATTTTCTGCATTTTTAAGCTCCATCCACATTCTTTTCTCAGGACCATTACGATAGCTACTTAACGATTTATTTATATTTATACTAGAAGCTTTAACACCTTCTGTGCTTTTTGATTCGTCATTTAAATCTTGCGCATTATAAATTTTATACTTGTCGTTAGCACCGTTTTCTATTTCCTTTAAAGCACTAGCAGTTCCACTACCATTTATTTCTTTAAATTTTTTATCAAGAGCGTTGCTAACACTTTGTATTTTACCGCTATTTTCACCTTTAAATGTAGCAAGAGCTAATCTATTTGTTTGCTTATTGTCTTCTTCTGATATTCTATTGGCACTTTTCAGGCCTTCCATTGCAACGTTGTACCCATGTTGAACACCCATTACAGCAAATTTATCTGCTTCCATTGTTTGTTCAGCATCTACATATTTAAATACACCTACAGCCTCTTTTAATTTATTATCAAGTCTTACTAAACCAGAAGCCTGATCCATTTGTGCACCAATACTTCTAATAACACTTCGGTTATTTGCTTTTTCCATTGCAAATTTAGATAAGTCAGCATAACCTTTTGCTTTATCTGAAACACGTTTTAATGCATTTAGTTCTATATATCTTAAGTCCTCATCAGAACCTTCAGATACTTGATTATTATCTCGTCTAACTTGTAAAGCTTTAATCTGCAGGTCAAGATTTTCATTATCTGCACCAATGTTCGTAGCAATAGCATCGACTTGACTCTGCATTAATTTTGCTCTTTCTGTTATGTAACCTACTTCAGCTTCTTGCATTGTACCATAATCACCTGAACGCATTTTGTTAGATGCCCAATCTTTTCTTTCATTATAAGATTCAACTTCAAACTGCTTTTGTAATCCTGGATTCTCAGCAAATAAACCTTCAAAAAGTGCAGTTAAAGGTTGAGTTAACAAATCTCCGTTCTTTGTAGTTACTTTATAGTTACCTGAAACTTGATCCATTGTTATATTAAGGTCAGCATCTTTAGCAGCTTTTTGAGCCTTTAACATTACATTATTGTACGGTACATATTCAGCATTTCCAAAATTAAGTGAATCAGCATTATCTGTTTCAGCAAACTCTTGTTTTTTATACTGCATGTATTTTATACCATCATCCCAATACTCACCTCCACATTTTTCAGAATCAACACAGTTTTTAAATGACTCAGCACGTTTCATTTCATTTTGAAAGTTCTTTGTCCAAACCATGTCTTTTACAAGGTAATCATTATCATATACCTGACTGAATACATTTTGTGCTTTTGTTACATTTGATTCTAATGATAAATCCATTCCTGCAACTTTTCTTAAGTCACCATCTATAAGTTTAAAAAAATCATCTCTAGCTTTAATGTTATCTCCTCTAGTAAGACCAGAGTTTAATATCTTACCATATTGATCACTAAGTTTTTTGTGACCAATATCATATTTAGATTGTCTGGCTTGTAATAACTGAGCTTCAAACTGTAGATTAGCCTGAGGTGGTCTTACTTTTTCAATATTATCTTGGACGCCTTGAATGTAACTTGCCATTATTATTGTTTTATCAAAAGTACTAATTTAATAGTAAACATTTTTTAGTTAGGTTATTGGTACTCAGAACTCTGAGGTGGATCCACTTTTTGTACATTATATTTACCGGAGTGTTCTGCTAGTGCTAATTTAGATATTGTTGCTGGTGGAGTCCCTGCAGGTAACGTTTTAGCAAGATCGTTATATGTATCAGCAACTGTCTTAGAACTACTAGAATTAGGAGCAAAATCTTTACCCTTAATAAATTCTTGAACACCTGTATTTGGATTTTTAGCATATTGTTCACCAATAGTAGCTTCAAGATTTAATCTATCAGCTCTTTCTTGCCACATTGCAATTTCATTTTCTGCAATGTTATTATCAGCATTTGTCTTAGCATTAGCAAACTGTTGCTTCAACTTAGTATACTTATCGTGATGTCCTGTAATAGCAGAAGCTAATCTTGTAGAAGCTTGATTTGCTATATTAGTATTTACTAGTTGTTCCTGGTTGTAAGCAGCTACGTTTTTATCTTCATAATTACCAATAACTTTACCCATTAATTCAAACTGTTGTCCAGCCATAGAATTTGCAACTTGTTGTTGCTGGGGAGCAAACATAGCTTGTTTAGTTCCTTGAGCTCCTGAGAGCGATTGTATTGCATTAATAGCTTGATCTGGACTATAGTATGCTTGTTCTGCATAAGTAACGTCCTCCGTAGCTGTAAATGGTTCCAAGTATGGAATATCACGTTTAGCTTTTTTGGCTTGTTTCAAGGCTCTCTTATTACTCCATAAGAAATCCATATTCTTTGCTCGTTCTGGTGAAGCATCCATTGGATCAACTTCCCATTGATAAAGCTCATCTACTACAGCTGGATCAGGTTCAACTTGTTCAAGTGTACCATCTGGTTTAGTTCTATATGCTTCATAGTAACCGTCACCTATATAAAGATAATTAAGGTCACCTTGTTTAATTCCTTTTTCATCAAGCATTTTTTGCTTCTCAACCATTTCAGTTTCAGAAACATCCTTGATGTTAGAATTAACCATTCTGTACCACCACTTACCATCTCCATAAGCATTGGTAACATTTTCATTTGTAATAGTCCCTTCTTCCATCATTGCTCTAAGGTCTACATTACTGTATGCACCATTAGGGCCAGTAGGTGTTACTTTACTACCAGCAACATCTTGCATTATTTTTTGAAGCTTTATGTTTGGCTGATGACTTTTTTCATCACTCTCTGTATCAGTAGTCATGAAATCTAATATAAGATCAGGATTCTTTGCAAATGCTGCAGCTTGTGCTTCTTTAACTTTAGCTTGAATAGCAGCTTTGCTTGCACCTTTCTTCAACTCAGCAATATTATAAATCTTAAGGTATTTATTTAATCTTTCAACACCTGTATCTCCATAAGCATTAGATTCACCATATGGTGGAGCTGATTTAATAGCATCTCCCCTTTTAGCCATAGGAAGTTTATCAAAGATTTTTTCCTCAAGTCTTACTTGAGTTCCATACTTAGCCATCTTAGGTGGAGCACCTTCTTGTCCTTCTTGTCCACTAGTTCCAAGTATCTCTTCATAATCTAATCCCATTCTTTCTAAGAACGGTTCAAAATGTTTAGAGTGTTCTTCTGGAGAACCTTTCTTTTCATGGAATTCCTGTACTGTAAACAGAGCACTTAACTTAAAGTTTGCGTTATCAAGGTTTTTATCTAAAGATGCGTTGGTAATCTTATCGTTATTTTCTTCTTTTCTTTCTTCAGACCACTCACTAATTTTATACTTTTTTGAAATATCAGCAAAAGTTTTAGGCTTTTTACCAGTTTCATTAAAGAACTTTAAAATCATAGGATCTTTAATCTTAAGATAATCCGAAAAAATTGCTGAACCAGGTTCTGCACTAAGAGGAGTTCCTCCTTCACTATGCTTCTTTCCACCAATAGATACAAGTTTCTTTTGATTACTAACGTTATCACGAGTAATCATTGTTTCTCCTTTTTCTGCTTCTACGTTAGCTTCACCTCTAGGAACTTTTTGCGTAACATGCATTCCTTCTTTAGCTTTAGGTAGACCTACAATTCTATATTTAGTGCCAGCCATTATTTTATTGCTTTAATTTGATATCCTAGTCTTGCAAATGCCATCATTTCTTCAGATGATAATTCAAGTTCGTCACCTACTTGTAATCCAGCTTGAGCATATACTAATTCACCACCACCTTTCATGTAAGGTGCGTTAAGAGATCTTCCTGTTCTAGTAAAATTATCACCACTTCTTCCTGCTAAAGGATTACCTGGATCAAGTTGATCACCAAACTGATCGTATATACCTTCATCTCCAGCACCTATTCCTGTATTCATTTGAGCATCTAAAGATAAAGCAGCATCTTTATCGTCTTGTGGTACAAAATTATTTTTTCTTTTAAACACATCTAAAGCAGTATATCCTAATTCCATAGCTTGATTACCTGCTAAAGCAACATCTACTTCTTTTTCAAATAAAGGTTTAAACTTAGCTTCAATCTGGTCACCGTCACCTTGATTGGAATACTCTTCGTATTCATCATAAGATTGGTAAAGTCCATTCTTTGCTTGAGGAAGTGTTCCTCCATTAACAAACTTTAGTAAATCTTGATCCCATATTAAACCACCAACTTCATAAACTTTAGATGGTAAGTCAAATTCATCATTACTATTTCGAACTGGTGCTGGGTTTCTTCTAACATTTCTTTCTTGTCTTCTTTCTTGTCTTCTTTCTTGTCTTGCAAGTTTTCTAGGATTTGATTGTATAGCATCTTGAAACATTGCGTTTCGTCTAGCAACTGCGTCTGGTTCATTACTTGTCATACTTGTCATTCCAGGAGCAACCCTCATACCTGTTTTTGAATAAGGATTGTTTTTATTATATATCATAGGAAATGTTGAAACATTTTTTGGCTGAACTTCTGGCCCCGAACCTGTTACATCAAGAACTTCACCATTGATTCCTATTGCTTCTTCTTTAACACGCAAGTTGGCTAACTTGTTCATAACATCTGACCGATCCTCTTTTTCCCACTTATCGTAAAGTTTTCTTTTATTTTTGTTCTGTTGTTTATCAAATATTACATCTTTTCTAGTATTACGTTTACTTTGACGGTTTTCTTTTCTAGAACCTTCTTGATCTATTTTATCACGAAGAGCTTTAATTTCAGGAGTTTCTCTGTTATCAACAAGATTATTATTTTGATTGTTTAACAACTTGTTATTAACTTCATTAACCGTATACTCCATTCCTGAAGCAATAGCATCTTCTTTAGATAGTTGTAATTCAGCACCACTATTATCTATAGCAGTTACCATTTCTTTACCACCAGAAATTACTTGATTTCCGTTTTCATCTACTATTTCAGCATTAGGATCTACCATAGAAGGATCTACTACCGTACCATCTTTATCAACAATCTCTTCTTGTCCTGTGTTAGGATTAAATCTAATACTAAATTTTTCTTTACCAAAAAGTCCTCTCTTGTAATCAATACCAGCAATGCTATTATTCTTACTGTATTTTGCAAACTCTTCAGGGCTCATGTTTCCTTGAACACCTATTTGATTCTTATTTACAATTTGAGACATGTTTTGTAAAAAGTTTCCTACTCCATTTCTTCCTATTCCTCTACCTCTACCAGTTCTAGTATTATCAGCATATAAACCTGGTTTAACTCTATTTATTTGTATATTAGCTTGACCTTGAGAAACATCTCCTGCATCGTCAGCGTTTTTAGTTACATATTTTTCACCATCCCATACTTGGATGTCACCTTTCTTAGGACCTTCTGGAACATCAGTAACCCATTTCTCACCATCAAATGTTTGAGTAGCTCCTTTCTTAGGACCTTCTGTTACAACTTTAGTATCACCTGAATCAGCATTTTTAGAATTTTCTGTTGTTGTTTTTTCTCCTTCAGTAACTACAGCTGTACTTTCAACATCAGAATTACCTGCTTTGTTTAAGTTGCCAACAAGAGTACTAAACTCTCCTTCTGTAATTTCTCCTGCTGTATAAGCAGCATCTATTTCAGCTTTGTTTTTATACTTAGGAGTAATTACTTTTCTTTTTTCACCAATGCCTGGTTCATCTGCCCATGAGTCTGGTAGAAGTTCATCTACCGAAGTTCTAACTTCTGGTTTGTTTTTATAATCGTCTATAGTTATACCTTCTCGTTTTAATACTTTTCCAAGATCGGATTCTTCAAGAAGAAAATCTTCCCAAGCATTCATTATTTTTTCAGAATCAGCTTCAGGAAGAGCACGAAATTCTGCTGCTGACTTTATATCATAAAGTTCTTCCATTATAGGATCATAGTTATTCCAGTCCCATGTAGGAACTCCATCTGTACCAATCATCATACCTTCTCTAGCTTGAGGTATAGCATCAAACATTTTTTGTTGATTTGCTTTTCCTTTACCAACTGCATTAGTAGCATAACTTTTAAACATATGACTTTTAAACATATTTTTCATAGCAGTACTCATTGCTTCAGTACTTGACATGTCTTCAGCTGTAAAATTAGCTGTTCCCCCTGTCTTATATTGTTTAAGAAGCTTTTTCTTCATTGAAGCAAAGTCTTTCATATTAGCAGAGTTTAGTAATCCAAACACATTAGTAGCAATACCACCTTCGTTCATTTTAGGAGCACCATTGTAAGGTGGAGTATATGAATCGATATATGCTTTATCTTTTCCAGGCTCTGCTGCATAGTTAACGTCTCCACCGTGGATTATCTCATTAGTTTTTGGGTCAATAATTACCGTGTGACCTTCAGGCATTTCGTAAAAAGTATATCCTTTATCTTCAAAGTTATACTCATTGTAAACCGTATTAATATAAGGTAGGTCTGTTGGAGGGATACCACCATTAGCCATCATTGGAGGAGCTCCTTGAGGCGCACCTTCTGGTGCTCCCATTTCTCCTTGAGGCGTTGCCATTTCTGGAAGACCTCCTTGAGCAACTTGTTCAATCATTTGAACAGCTTGTTCTTGAGGCATGCCCAATTGAACTAATGCCTGAGCAATTATTTCTGGTGCAATTTGTTGTTCTAATAATCCTGCAATTACATCCTGAGGTTGTCCACCTTGTTCGCTGGCTTGTTGAATCATTTGCATGACTTGTTCAAGTTTACCACCTACTTGTTGTGTGGCACCTTGTGGTGCTTGTTCTTGTGAAGACATGGCACTTTCTTGTGGTACTGCCATTCCTTCTTCTGCTACTTTTAATTTTCTATTCATAACGGGGCTGTTACTTAAATATACTGAATTTTCTTGTAAGTTATTAACTAAATTTTGTTTAGATGCTACTTGTGTACTTTTATTATAATTTGCTTTTTCTGAAAATATGTGTTTATTAGAAATCATTATCTAGGAGAGTTTTGAATTTTAGTATTATTCATAATCATTAACATTTTTTTATTTCCAGAAACTGTACGTCTTAACAACACTCTATTATTATTATGTCTAATTTTTTTATGCTGAAGAGTTGACTTTGCATAATTCAAGTTTATAGGATTAAGATTTTTTACATAACCGTTAGGTTCTGTTATCCATATGGTTTCCGTAACTGTAGGAGAAAATTCTCCTCTGTCTTTAGTTGTATCCCAAAACTGATTAAATCTATACTTCTGTTCTACTTTTGAGTATACAATATTTATTTCGTTTAATCCTACAATAGGATATTCTTTAAGAGCTACTACATTATTAAACGGTACTGCTGTCATTTTTAATAATCCGGAAACTTGTTCTGAATTATATACAACGGCTTCGTCAAAGTTAAAATCTAATACGTGGAATCGATCTCTACAGTTTTCATCAAACTTAAACACCTGCATAAAATACTCTACACTACGTACAGTAGTAACTGCAGGTAATGCATCTATTTGAAATTCAATCTCAAACGGGTAATCATCTCCATAGAAGTTGCAATAACTGTCACATCTTTCATTATGTCTCCATATTCCATCGTTGTTAACCGTAAGGAATGTATTTTTACTAGACATAGCAAGGTTTGGATGCCAATCGTGAAAAGAAATTTCTTGCTTATTTTTAGGATCATATGATACAGTCCATGAAGCATCGTTAAAATATCTAGGATCTCCAGTTTTAACTCTTGTAATTTTATCTACAAGGAATTCTCCGTTTCCTATGTATTCCATAAGTGGAAGATATTCAGGCTTTGCGCGGAAGTCTTTCTTACAAAAGTAAACAATGCCCCACTGGTTGTCATAAACTGCTTGACATCCAATCCCTGCTATCGTATTATCCAACAAATCAAACTCAGGAAAATCTAGTATTAACTGATAAGGAAGATATTGATTAAACCAGTATTGGTTATTTGTCAATGTTATTTCTTCTAAGCCCTTCCCAACAGTAAATATTTTTCCTTGTTCTTGACTTATATAAAACAAACCAGCTGGAGTGTTAAGAACACTTCTTCTACTTTGACACGAACCATATTCTAATTCAGTATCTGTATTAGATACTGATTGCATTTCTCTTGCAAATAATCCACCATCACCAACAGTAAGAGATGTTCCGCTTTTTAACTGCAGTTCATCTACTCCTGGATACATTCCTGGAGCTTGATTATCAAACAGTAACATTATTCCAGTGTTACGAACAGCTTTAATAGCTGTCACGTTACCAGAAAAGTCTTGAAAATTATTCCCTAAGAACGAACTCCAATTATCTTTTTTAAGCATTGTTTGCTGAGGAAGAGAATACAAAAGTCTTCTTGGATAATAAGTATAACATGTTTCTGCTTTAAGTGGATCATATTGAAGATCTTGCATGAATCCCCATGATACTTTTGAAAACGGTAGGTAATCAACGGACATACTTCTGTCAATAAGCCAATAGTTACCTGCTCTTATGTTCTTAGCTCTAAACATTGATGTAAGATTAGAGTTTACTGCCCAATGTTGTTTTTTAATATCTATGTCATCCCAATCACGCATGTCAACGTTTATATCTGACTCAACAAAGAAATCTCTTACACTTGAGTGAAATAAATATATCCATGAGTTTTTTACTGTAAACACCCCTGATTGACTACCAAGTCCATATTTTCTATCAAGCGAATGTTTATCTGAAGGTGTTACTAATGCATCAAAGAAAGTTGATACAGCAGCACCACCAGAATTTAATGCAGCATCTAACCCTGTACTAAGACTATTTACAAATTCCATTAAATCAAACGGTTCTGTATCCATCCAAAATGCCGTATGTTGCACAGTGTCATAAAGATGATAATTAAATTCAGTACGATCTTTTTGATCTGTTAACCAGTTGTAAAAATGGTAGAATGTATTTTTTTCTTGATGTCTACCTATATAAGTATCTCCACCAAATATTGTTCCGGTAGTTGTTTCTGATATAGGAATAACACAATGACTAGCTGGCAGTTGTTGAACTGAATGAACACTACCATATTGATTACGCAATCTAGTTTTAAAAGCAACGTAGTGACTAGATGCTTGTCTGCTAAATTTAGCATTCTCATCTCCAAGATCGGATACTCTTATATCTGTCATAGTAGAGTCACTTAACACTCCTCCAAGATTAGCTACATCAATTGTTGTATCAAAAGCTACTGTCTTAGAACGAAGATAGTTGTTGATTCTAAAATCTGTAAGATAATCTTGAAGCTGTTGGCCAAGGTAAACAGCCTCGTTTATTATACGTCTTCTGTTAGCATTATAAGGAGAACCAAATTTTTCGTAGCCACAATGAGATTGATACTGTAAAGCAAAATTTCTAGCTTTACTTGCTTCACGAATTATATTCATTGTAAGTTCAGCTGCTTCTGTTACATTAGTAATAAACATTGATACTGATTGAACTGCTGCAATGTATACAGGTATTTGACTTTTATCTTCTTGAATTAATTGAGCACCACCACTTGTTACACCACTACTTGATGGTGAATTAAGAGCATGATTAGAGTTTTGAGCTATGTTTAATGCAGTTTCAGATGTGTTTAGTCCAAATAAAGAATCAACAAAATTAGTTAAGTTGTTATTTAATGTGTTAGCTGCATTAATTGCCGCATCACCACCAGATGCAGCACCAGTTCCTCCTGCTAAACTGTTTGCTCTGGCACTAACACTTGTGTTACTATAAACAGGAGATGCTCCTCCAATATCAAGCAATCCACCCTTTTGAAAACCATATCTATACCAACTCGGTTGTTGTTGAACTCTAGTCTTTTTACCTACTTGTTGAGTTATTGCATATCCGATACCTATAAGTAATCCTACAATAAATGAAACATCTGTAATAAACACATGTTTAGGATGATCTTCAACTTCTACATATTGTGATTCAGCATCACCAAAAGCAGCTCCATAAATTTTTAATTCTTTTTGACCTAAAAAAGGTTTGTAATAGCTAGTATCTGGTGAATGAAAAGTAAAATGTTTTTGACTATAATTTGGATTTGGTCTATAGTTTCTATATTGATTAGGGTTAGTAACAGTACCTAATCCAGGATCACCTGTTAATGGTTCCCATGATGTATTTTCAAGAGATGTAAATAAATCTGGCGTTAATCCATTATAAGGATAATTAGGATATAAACCTTGGCGTTGTGTATTAAGTTGTTCTGCAATTTCATACTCACGCATGTTATTTATTATACCTTTATACAATACAGTTCGGTTACCATTTCTACTACCACGTAATATTTCATAACCAACAATGTTTGGTATAAGATTTCCAGAATTATCAACTGGTGGCTGAATGTTTTCAAAAGATACTGCCATTACACGAATCTTTTTTTGATTATCTACATAATGATTTGTTATAGTATTACCTAAACCTGTACCTTCATATAAAGTGTTTTCTGGAAATCTGTGATGTCTAATTCTTTTTCCACATAAATCTAATTCAGGTTCTGTAGGAATATTAGAGTTCCATATTTCAGGATTTTTATCATCGTAATATTCATCAGACTCCCAGTATCCCATTTGTCCTTCTGCAACTACTTGACCTCCATCAGGAAGAGTAATAGAAACTCCTGAACCATTTGCTGTGTTAAACATTTCAAAAACTTTGGATACAAGTCCTTGTTGTTGCTCAATGTTATTATCTTCAACTACTAAGTAGTTTTCATTCTCAAGCATTTGTATTGCGGGGCCAGGAGAAGCTATTGGAATTTCATAAAGTTTTGCGGCTCTCCCCGGTATATGGTAGCTTGGAGTATAATCTCCAGTTAAATACCTAAACCTTACATAATATGAATAGACCTCATCTCTCATGTGACCTACATTAGTTCCTCCATTCTTATAGTAATCTTCTGGATATTCTACAACTTGCCACTTGGTTCTAATTTGATTAGCTAAAGGTTGATAGTTAAAATCAAACTTACCTGTTATCCCTGTACGAAATAAATACTTTCCTACATTAAAAATACCTTCAGACCTGTCAGCAACTGGATTAGTAATAAGAAGGTCGTTTACACTTATACCTTCACTTGTAGGATCTATTACATCAATTGTTATATTATTGTTATTAGTACTGTATATACCAATAATATTAGCAGCTAATTTGTTATCTACTTGTCTTACAAGAACAAGTTGGTACTGGTCAAAGTTATTTGTATCTAATCCTTCTATTGTAACATCTAAAGAAGCATTTACTTGATCGTGTTCAAATAGAGCTATAACATTTGACATTGGAAAATAATCACTAACTTTTTGTCCATTTAATACATATGCTACATGTACATAGTAACTACCGTTTTTAATATTTCCTCCAGCTGGTCCTCTTACAATAGTAGCACAAGGAGGAGTCATAAACACTTCCAATCTAATCTTATCGCAATCTAAAACATCTGTGTCTACACAATAAACACATCCATCTGGATCTTCAGTACATGTTTGAAACCAGGGAACATCAGCTCTGTCAAGAGTTCTGTCCGGATTTAAATTGTCCTGCCAATAAGCTCTATTAGAACAATCCCATGTGGGACGGCTAGAACCAGATATTGGGTGTGTTGATCTAAAACCGAGACATGGATCATTTACAATACGTTCATATGTACAATTGTCCTCATCAAATTCTCCTATTTCACTTCCTGTAGCATCATTACCTGAAAATATCCACCACTTTCCTGCTTCCATGTGAATAGCCCCAATAATTTTATATGGAGCACCTGCACAAAATTCATTAGACGGTTCGTTTCCTAAATCTCCAAGATCTCCTATATGAGAATTGTTAATAGCATTACGAGCATGAGTCCAAGACATATCATCTAAATGGTAGTCTCGGATGTCTGTATTCATTCCTTTATCAAACCTATTTGATATTGATGGAATTTGTTGACTGCTACTACTTCTCCTTTTTGCCATTATGTAAACATTTTGTAATACTTGTTAAACATTGATTTACGGTTCATTGCCCATACTTCTTTTAACTCAGCAAAGTCTGGAGTGTTAACTATACTTTTAGCATAGTTTCTTGCAACACGGTACTCACTATGTATAAGCTGTATAAATGCTCCTTGAACTACCACACCGTTTCCTAAAAGGATTTCTATTATTCTTTTCTTTAATGCATACTCGTAGTATTCATTAATCATATCGTGATCTAAAACCAATAAGTTTCCTTCTTTGTCTTCCATCATACCTTGGTAGTTAAGATAAATACTTCCAGTTTTAAACCCTGTGTAGATGTAACCATCTCTTATAACTCCTGTATTTGCAGTCTGCCATCTAGTATTTGGACAACTAGGATCAAAAAGCTGATCATCTCCTTTAATTGTCATTCTATAAAATTCATTGTAGCTTCTTGTAACTTTGTTAATTTTTTGAATCAGCTGCATCTCTTCCCCTTTACAGTTAATCCATGTATCGCATCCACATTTACTACATCCACAAGGTTCTGGTGATTGACAAGGATTTGAACATTCAGGTTCTGGTGTTGGACATGTAGGCGCAACTGCACATATATCAATTTTATCTACTCCTGGGAAGTACGTTGGTGCAGCTAACGGAACTTGTTCAGTCCAAGTACCTTGAGGTACAGCTTGTGTACTTTCAAAGTTTCCTAACAAGTATGCGTAGTTTAATATTAAAAAGTTGTTTGGTAACTTAGCTCTTCCTTTTTCTACTTCAAGAACTTCATTCTTTGTTTGGTAGATTCTTAACCCTAAGTCGTATGTAATACGTTTAGCAACTTTTATAAGTTGTTGAGGTTTGATCATGTCTTCAAGGTTATAAGCCTCAAAGTCCATTTTTACTTCAGAAAGTAATTGATCAAAAGTTTTATAATTTAGTGTGTATTGTCCCATGTTATTATCTTAATGCGTTTTGACCATCATCAGCACCATCTTGTGGTATTCTTAATGTCATTCCAAATTCTTGTTCTGCTAGTTGCTCAACTTCAGAAAATAAGTAATCTGGTAAAGGTAACGGTCTGTCTTGCATAGACGTACAGTTATCATCGTTTAGTGTGCAGAATCCATCAAGGGAGTCTTCCCATAATGCTTCAATCATAATGGCTTCTATTTCAACATCCGGTAAATACAAATGACCATTGCGAAACCAGTAGTAAAGAGTTTTGTTATATTTAAAAGAAGTTGAGTTTGTTAACTCGATGTATTGAGCTGGTGTAGTTTTAATAAAAACTTTAGAACCATCTATTGAATATACTTTTCTAATTAAAGGTCCTTTGCTTCCGTTAAATAATTTAGGTAATTTATTTTCAGTTCTTTTTATAGTACAGTTAGTTTTAATTGGAGCGCACTCCGCTTCAATTTTATTTACATCAATTAAGTTTACAAATGATAACATTTCAAAAAGATCATCATGCCCCATTAATTTACTTTGAGTCTGTTGTCTTTTAAGAAGCATCTTAGCATACTTTGAAATAACACTATAAACAAACCTATCAGTAAGGAATGCATCTTCTTTAGTGCCCTTCATAATACCTCTTACTCTTGATATTGATTCACTTATTGTAGTCATTTTAATTATTTTAATGCTGAATTTATTGTATGCCCTTTATCAATAAATATATATTTTGCCCATAACATTTTAAATGCTATCGAAACTTTCTCTTTAAATGTTCTTGTTGCTGTAAATGTCCACAGCTTGTGATACTTAATCCCATATCCTTTAACAGAGTTTTGATATAGTATTTTACCAAGTCTATTATCTGTATCCCAATTAGCATGATATGATAAAACTCCAGTTTTGTTAGATTTACCAAAATCAATAATCTTTTTTTTTGCTTTTGGAAACGCAACCACAACAAGTCTTCCTATTCTTTCAGGAAGAGTTACCCCATACCTGCTATTAATAACTTCTTCAATAATGTTTTCATTAAATTTTTTTACTACAGTATTAAAGTCAGCTAATGTTAAATTTTTATACTCAGGATGTTTATTTTTAAAAACACGAAGCATAACTTCATTCATTACTCTGGTAGATTTCATTTTAACCCGAGGACCTTTAATATTTGGTTTTTTATAAGACATACTTAATATAATATACTGAAAATTAGTGAGTATTACAATTGCTGGTGTAACTCAAAAATAGTTAATTTTTTTAATTAAGAAAAAAGCCCCGATCAAATATATTAACCGGGGCCTTAGTCAGCCACAAAGAAACCAACCAACTGTGACATCTTAAGTTTTTTTATGTAAATGTAGGTATTACTCCTGATGCAAATATAGCTTCTGTTATAACCCACCTATCATCTCCTATATAAATTATTTCAATACAATCACTACCATTAGTTTCTTCAAAATAAACCCCTCTATAATTAGAAGGAACTCCTGACGTTCCTAATGTGCTTATGTTAGCAGTTGTACTATTAAAAGCAGTCATTTCTATTGTATTGTTTGTATGAGTTCTTATAAACCATCTACTCATATTTTTTACTCCGTATATGTTAACAGTATCTCCAACATTTCTAACACCGTTTGGTAAATCCACTCTGTAATAACCATTTCCATACTTCTCTAAAAACACTCTGGTTCCATCACTTACTGCTAATGCTCCACATTCTAACAACTCTTGTGCTCCAGGATTTGGTATAAAACAACCTCCAGTTACAAGTATGGCAGCAGGTTGAGATATATTAGTACCATCAGTTCCGTCAACACCATTTAACCCATCAAGTCCTTGTAAACCTATAGGACCAGTAGCTCCATTTTGACCTTGAGCACCAGTATTACCTGTGGTTCCTGTTACATTATTTCCTGTAACTCCCTGAATACCTTGAATTCCAATTTCTCCTTGGATGCCATCATCTCCTATAATTCCTTGAATACCTTGATTACCATCTATTCCTGGAACACCTGTTTTACCTTTAGGTCCAGCAAGACCTTGTAATCCAATAGAACCATCAATACAATCACACGGTATAGGATTACAGTCGTTGCTCATTTTAGTTAAATAAAGGAATGTTTCCATTTGCAAAAACAGAACTGGTTATAACCCATTGTCCGTCACCATCAGAAATTAATGTAATTACATCTCTATAGTTTGTTGAAGATGGTTGTACAAATCCTCCTAAAGATGTTTCATTAAATGTAGGACTTTGATCGGTCATTTGTATTGTATCAGTTACAAATGCTTTAAGTTTCCAACCACCTGTTCCAAAACTTGTACCAACAATTCTAACAACATCTCCTATAGTAGCAGACGAAGGAAGTTCTATTGTAACAATTCCTAAAGTGTTTTTCATTATAATTCCTTCATTAAGAGTTGCTGTAATAGTACGTATTCCAACTCCAGAATCAATTATGTAAGTAATACGACCTTGACCATTATTACCATTTGTACCATCAGTACCGTCTGCACCTGCTGGTCCAGTAGCTCCTTGATTTCCTGTTGATCCAATTGGTCCAGTAGCTCCTGCTGCACCACCAATTGATAAACCTGATGGTCCTTGAACTCCTTGAATACCCGTGCTACCTTGAATTCCTTGATTACCTTGATTACCTTGAATTCCTTGAATTCCTGGGTTTCCTTGAAGTCCGGTATTACCTGTTTCTCCTATGTCACCAGATGGGCCTATTGGACCTCTATCACCATCTTTACATCCGCAATCTTTACAAGCTTCCATTATACTAATTTATTTAGATACATTGAACACTTTTTTAATACTACTTGATCGGCTCCTAAAGCAGTATTGTCTGCAAATATTTCAAAAGTCGTTGGTGTTGTTAAGTCAAATGCTGTTGAAAAAGTAGCAAGTGTTATTACTGAAATACTACCACTAGCTAAATTTTTACAAACATCTTCTATACTCCATAGTTGATGTGTAGAATCAATTCTTGTAATTAAAATTTTAAGTGTGCGTATATCGTTATCTGAATTTTGGTAAGCGTATGTATATTGATTTAAAACATTTATACTAAATATTAAATTAACTAAGTCGTTATTAAAATATTCTGTATTTAAAAACAATTCAATCTCATCCCCGTTAGCAGATAATAAATTACCTGTTAAAGCTTGACTAAAAAGTAAAGTTGGACTTCCAATTGGAGATAAGTTACCTATTCCTGTAAGACTTGCATAAGAGTTTAATACATATCTTCCGTTTATACCAGGAACACCTTGACTTCCTTGGGCACCTGTAACACCAACTGGTCCAGGATCTCCAGGTATACCTTTTTCACCATTTATACCATCTAATCCGCGAGCACCATCAATCCCTCTTGGTCCTGCTGCACCATCAATTCCAGGTATTCCTGCAGGTCCTTGGTCACCTTTGTCACCATTAGTTCCAGCAACTCCTGTACTTCCTATATCTCCATGCTCTCCTTGAATTCCTTGTAACCCAACTTGTCCTTGAGCACCTTGTATTCCTGCTAGTCCTTGAGCTCCAGTTTCTCCTTGAAGTCCCTGCATTCCCATAGGGCCACGTTGTCCATCTTTACAGTCACATCCAGCCATTATTAATTTTTTTATAATAGTTTATACTACCAAGTTTCTATTTTAAAACTAGCCCCTGTAAGTCTAGTGTCAACTAAGGTAACCCCATCCGTATCATATACTCTTATTTCAACATAGTCATTTGTCTGCTTTCCCATTTGTAGAAAACAAGAAACTACAGAACTTGCTAGTATAGGAGCTTGAGTTATGGAACACACTGTAGTATTTGTAAATGCTCCTGCTAAAGTTCCTCTATAAACTCCTGCTGAAAATCGAGTCCATACTATTGCCCCTATTGTATTTCCAGCTGACGGAATAGATACTGTTGGAGCGTCAGATACACTTTGTGTTATTAACCCTGTATACAATCCAGTAGGTAATTCTAAAGCTGATATAGCATTACAAAAATAAGTTACAATTAAAGGTAAAGCATTTTCAAGTTGTGTACCTGCAGGAACTACTACATCTGCTCCACACAAAATTTGAGTTTCTACTGCTTCTGTTGAGCAAAAATAAGCTGATACATTAGCCAAGGCTTGAGCCATAGTGTCACCTGCTGTAACTAATACAACTTCGTTACAAATAATATCTGCATCAGCATAAAGTATACACCCTGCATTAAATGTTTCAGAACATTCTTCTACATCACATGCTACAGGATTACATATTTGACTTATGTGTAACGCTTCTTGTTTGCATCCACACTCTTCTTTTGTTTTACATTTAGTACATGCCATATCTAATTAGTTTTTTTATCCGTTAAGCACATCTATTTCTTGTCTCATTTGAAGAATGGCTTGTTGTTGATTTTGAATTAATGTTTCTTGTTCACATACTTTTACTCCAATTGCAGCAACATAATCTGTTAGTGATTGAGTAAGACCTCCACTTTGAAAGCATGAAGCAACAGTCATTAAAGTTTCTACACCGCTAGGTTCAGCTCCACTAGAACTTCCTGTAAGATATGCTTTTTGAACTTGACATACTACTTCTAGCATAAACTGCATAAGTTCTCTAAACGTATGAGGAATGTCACAAGTAGCTAAATTAAAACATGTAAGATCATAAGTATCAACATCAAGTTGATCTTTTATTGTACAAAGTAAGCATCCAAGCTCATGAATTATTTCATCTAATGAATCTCCTGGACATACGTTGATGCAGTCAATATCGTTTCCTTGCCACTTAACACAGCTTGAGGATGTTGGTGTACATCCGTTATTTGAACTTAAATTTGTCGGTTTACTCATAACTATTCATTTAATATAAGATACTCAATTTCATTAACATTAACAACTTCCTGTTTCAATAACCTTAAAATAATTAAACTACACAGTCTTGAACTTTTTCAAGAATATATGTATCTGTAGTATTATTAGGATGCGTTACAACTGTAGTTGGTAGAGAAGTGTCTAAAGCACAAAATTCAATTTTTCTAGGCAATGCTACAGGGTTTGTATCAACAGGTGTAATAATTACTTGTGCTACTTCAAAACAATCTATATATGTAGTTACTGCAGAATCAGCACCAATAATATTAATTTCATAAGAAAAACATTTAGGATCACACGGATCTGGAGTTGGATTTGTAGATGTTAAAAGTTTCAATCTTATTTTCTCGTACTTTATAAATAAAGCAGCTTCATCTTTAGAACAACAAAAATCTATAGCAAATCTTTTTGCCATCATTTTCTCATACATTGTTGTAGAATACGAGCATTTTACTTTTTCTACTATATGTGTATCACATAATCCTGTATCGTATCCTGGATTAACTGGTCTAGGACAAGCGTGTTGAATAGGTAATGGAGTAGGAAGACAGTCTTCACAAGTATCGTGACACTTATATACTTTAATTTCTTCTGTATCAGGACAGCTAATAGTTGTAGCTGTTACTAACCAGCACCCTTTAATTTCATGATTCGTACTATCTGCCAATGTTATTACTTGACCATCATGTGCTGATAAGTCTGATTGAGTAAAGATAGGTTGTAATATTCCTGCACAATCAGTTAACTCATAACATTGAGCAAAAGGTGGGACTTCAACGCTTGTCCATACAGCATTAAAAGTAGTAAGAAGAGGGATATCAGTATCGGTAAATGATAATGTTCCTGTCTGAGCACCATCAGTTGTGCTGAATATTTTGTTTTCTATTGTATAATATCCATTAAAAGGCGCGTAAAAATGTGCTCCTCTAATAATTACAGCAGCATCTCCTAATAATAAACTCCTAGTTCTAGTAAAGCTTGCTCCATTGTTTGTTGACTCTGCGACTTGAATTGATTCACCCCCAACATGTCTAAAATATTCAGGAAGCGTATCATATGCAGGAAACCATGTAAGATGAACTCCTGACCTTAATATATCTTCTGCTACATCAACCCATGTTGCTCCAGCATCTGTTGATACGTAATGATTATAACTAGAACCTGCAATAATAGTCTGTTCATCTGGAGACATCCATATACCATTAGATGTTCCTATTTCTGTTACAAGTCCTCCACCTGATCCATTAATAGGTGCAGGTAAACTTGTTGCTCCATTGAGCATTATCCAAGTGGCTCCTGAATCTGTAGTTTTCCATACATACAATTCAGAAGAGGTAACACCAGGCCATTGATTACCTAGAACTACAGCAGTTGTTGCATTGGTTGCAAAAATAGCAGATGTGAAAAAAAACGAACCTGCTTTAACTTGAGTTAATGTAAGATTAAAGTTTAACCCTCCATCTGTTGAGATAGCAACATGGCCTTCAGAACCTACAGCCCATATAGTATTGGTATCAACATACCACAATTCATACCATATAATTTGATTATCTACATCTCCTTGCCAAGTTCCTCCAGGCAAGGACCAAGTGGCTCCTGAGTCAGAGGATACTTGGATTCCCCAAGCTGAAAATGATGAGACTAAGTTGAAGTTTGAACCAACAACTATTACCTTAGTATCATCTACAGGGTCTGACATTACATCATTCCATTGGGTGTCAGCATTACCATTTACGGCATCTACTTGAATCCATGGACCAGTATGATCATCTAGTCTAACAATTCTATTATCAGTTCCGACTGCGTATGTTTTAGCCATCTCTTATTTCTTTAATGTTTTTTCATAAATAGGAATGCACCATTTGCAACCTTGCTTTCCATCGGAAGCTGTCTTTTTTTGACATCCACATCCTAATCTTTTTTTACAGTTTGGGCATAAATGATTTGCCATGTTGGTTTCATTTTGTGATTAACACGTAGTGCAATCTAATTTATTTAATCTTTTTAAAGCATAGTTGTAAAGTTCCATTCCTTTACTTGATTCGTGACAAGTATCTACAGTTGCTTTTGCAGCATCAAAATATCCTTTTATCTCTTGAAGTTCAGCAAGTTTATGTGCTTTTTCAAATGAAGGATCACATGGTGCTAACTCAAGATCACATAAATGCTTTTGGTATTTTTTAAGGGCTTGTGTAATTCTTAAATGATTATATTCTACGTATACTAAATCATTAGGAGAAACGCTATAACGTATTACATATATACCATCGGGTAAACAGTCAAAGACTGAGCCACAGTTAGAAGTTTGAACTTCTAAGTTACAAGCTGTTAAATGACGTATGAATCCTGGTACCAAAGATGGTACAGAATCTTCAGTAAATGTTGAAGCTTTCTTAAATCCTGGTAACAATACTTGCAGAGTTGGGCAACTAATAGGCATATTTTCTGCATAAATGCTTGTATCATGAATGGTCAAAGCCCAATCATTCATTATATCTGGTATATGTAAACTTAATAAATGCTTCATGTTATAATAATTTTAAATAAAAAAAGGGGATAGAGTAATCTCCATCCCCTTTTTAGTATAACTAATTTACTTTTAAACTGGCGTTACTTCACATGATGTATGTCCGTAAGTTTCAATTCCACCATTAGTTGTGATCTCTGCACCTAATGGGTTACCTGCAGCCGTCAACCATGTTGTCATAAATGTTTCAAGTTGTGTTGCTGTAATTCCAGAAGGAACATAAATAGCAAGGTTGTATCTATCATTATCATGAAGAGATGAAGGATTGTTGTAACGAGGTACTATGTGCTCAATAACATATTTCGTGTAAAATGCTTGTCTACTAATTGCATCACGTAAATCATTACCTCCAGTAATCTCACGAATACGAGGATCAGTTGAGAAATCGTTAGTAAGGTAAGACTCACATAACAACAACTCTTTCAAGTATGTGCTACCAAAACCTTGACCTCCAAATCCACAACACTCAGTTGTAATACAAATACTTTTGAATGCACATGGATCACCAGTTACATCACGTAAAGAGATATCCATTTGAACAATTTCTTTATTTGAATAATCAGAAACTTGGAATGAACAAGTATTAAATACTGTATCTACATAAGCACCTACAATACGAATTCCTGCTAACGCACCATCAATATGTCCCGTAGAAACGTAAGTAGACCATAAAGCTGTAGCCAAATAACCTGCAGCAACAGCTTCAGCAGCAGTAGCAAATAATGCTTGTCCTAGTTCAGTATAAACAACAGGACGAATGAAGTCTTTTAAGTAAGGAGAAGTAATAATTTGTTCTGCCCAATCAATCATAATTAAAGTTGAATCAATAGCTACAGGAGCAATTGTACCTTCTGGACAACACCCTGCATAAGCATCTAAACTTCTATAAGCATCATGATTTAAAACACGTAATACTGGACTACCTGATAAGTTAATAAATAAGTTGTAAGTTTCTCCACAAAGAAATTCAAACTCACAATCTTGCGTACCTATTCTTTTTACAGTAGCTGTTGCAGCAGTTGTTGGTACACCTGTAACAGCATCGTCAGCAATAGTAAGAGTATCAAGAAGTGCATAACCAGAACCAACTTGGTTCTCTACAATAGAAGTAACAACTCCACCAATAACAACAATGTCAACTGTCATTCCAGTACCACCTGCAGGAGCTACTGTAGTAGCAACGTCAGTGAATGTACCATCTGTTGGGTAACCAGCACCTGCAGCTAAAATAAGTAAAGCAGTTCCGGATTGGAAGTTAGTAACTCCAACATGCATGATTTGTTGTTCAGGAACAGCATCAGTCATTTTGTAAAACTTATTAACCATTCTAGGGTTAATATACTTTGACTTGTTAGACTCATTGTACCCTCCGTGGAATGGTCCAATTTTGTCTTGTTGTATAATAGCAGCTCCTGCTAATACCAACGGTTGACCTGTAGTAACTTCTGCGGAAGCTGCATTTACAGATACATAACTGTTTTTGTTAAAAAAACCATACGTACCTAATCCTAGATTGGCAGCGTTGGCTAATTCTGTAGTTGAAACACCTGCATCAAGTAACAAACCATTACCAACCGCATTAAGGCCAGCACCAGCTACTTGATTTCCTTTAGTTCCAACAAAAGCTTTCATAAAGCTGTGTGAAAAATAACTCATTTTTTTTAAATTTTAATTTACAAACAATCACATCAAAACGATGTGTTACTATTAATATAAGAAAAATATTTATGTTAAACAACCGAATGATTGTTTTTAATAACCTTTTGGTTGTTCTCTTCTTTTTTTATTCATTTTTGAAATAATGCCACCTTTCTTCATCATTTCAGAGTAATCTGAAACTTTTTTCTTTACTGTTCCTCCGGACATTGCTTTAGGAGAAACTGTTTTCATCATGTTTTTCGTAGGAGGATTTTTTTTAGGAGAAACTGTTTTCATCAGGTTTTTCGTAGGAGGATATTTTGAATCATGCATGGTACTTTATTTTTAATTGTTATTATTTATTTTAGTTATTAGATTCAACGGATTTTTCTGCGATCTGAACACTTGATAAGTATTCAATATCACCAGATAATATTTTAACTGATTCGTCAATAAGTAACTCAACTATATCATCTTTAAATTCACATATAACATCGGCAGTAGAAATAATTCCTGTATAAGGATCTACTACTCCTTGGATTTCAATTTTACGTGGTTGTTTATAATACGTTAGTCCTGCATCTACAACTTCAAAATCATTATTAGTCCAAATTTTAACTGTGTTATTCATAAGAGTAACAATTGTTTCTCCCCAATCAAAACTAGGCTTCTTTAAAGGATCTCTTAAAAACATATCTATGTTTGCCTCTTCAACAAGTGTTACAACAAATTTAGAACGCTCACAGCATTCTGTTTTGCCTTTAAAAGAAACTCTTTTGTATTCAAAATAATCTTCTGGCCAATTTGTAGAATCGTAGTAACAATCTTCTTTTTTCATAGCTAATGAATGCAGCCTTAAAAGAACCTGAAGATCATCTATTCTACGTTTAGATTGCTCATCACCTGTTTGATGAGAGTTGGTGCCGTGGAGTTGTCTACGGCACCAATCTGACATCCCTTTATTAAATGATTCGATAATCTTCCACTTCTCAATATTATCATAGTCATTACTTGATAATTTATTAAGTCGTTCTTCAACCTTTATGATTATTGTAAGATTATCCATTGTTATTTAGTTTAGTTCCATGTTTGTTCAACTTCATCCATAATCTGACCTAAGATATCCTCATGTGCAGGATTATTAAGCTTCTCATAAACTTCAGCTGAGTTTCTTCCAAGCATGATGTTTCCATTTGCGTAATGAAGCATTCCATCACCTTTAGAAATAATAATCTTGTAGAAAGTAGCATCTTTTATAATTGCTTTAATCTTTAACTCACTCATCTCCATTTCTGAATGATCAATAAATCTTTGAGAAGCAACTTTAATACTACGTTCAACACCTTCTCCTGTAATAAAAGAATCCATCTCATCGTAGATAACAGATTGTAACGTACTGTTTTTATACTGCATGCTATTGTTATCAACAAGCTTTGCAATATAAAATAACTTACGTGGGTTTTCATCAGAAAGAGAATCTAATGTAGATAAAGCTTTATTCTTAGCTTTACTAACAGATGTTTTAACACCTACACTTTCACTTTGTTTATCTAAGTACCACTTCTTATGTTTAGCACCAGATTTACAATCTTCAAGGCTTTTAGCAATAGAAGGGAATCCACCTGCTTCAATTGCTAGTATCATAAGTAAGTGATCGGTATTCTTTGAAGGACTTAAATAAATAGGTTCGTTGTTACACTTAACATTCATTGCACTCCAAACTTCTTTATTATCTGGACGAAAAGTTTCAACTTTGCTCCAAAAGTCTTCATCGTCAATTTTAACTTTATTGTAAGTTTTCTCTTGTTCTAAATCAGCTACAATAGTACGAATCTCTTTAATACGAGCAGCTTTAGTTTTATTATTTCCAATAGACTTTACCTCAGGAGCAAATTCATCAAGACCGTTTAAGTATCTTAACTTACCTCTATAGGTAACACAAGCCATTTCTTCCATTTGGTAAGTACCAGGGAATACGACCATGTTATATTCTTCTAATCCCATATTGGATTTTGTTGGATCGCAAAAAGGCCTAATGGCTATTCTTCCCACGCTCTCATACTTTTCTTTTAATTTTTCTAACATTTTGTTGGTTTTTTATGTGTTTGACAAATATAAGAAAATCCCCCCGATGTTGCTCGGAGGGATTTAATATCAATTATTAATTATAAGCTAAATCCAGTTTCTGGATTTCTCATTACAATTTTAAGAACCTTAGTAGGATCTTCAACCCAAATTGCAGGCATAGCTTGAGTCATATAAACTCTGTATCCGTTAAAGTTAGAAGAAGATTGGAATCCTTGCATACGTCCCATATAATCCATTGTACCATTTTGGTACCACCATCTCAATTCAGAGTCCCACTTCTTACGAAGTAACTTGATGTTATCAGAACCTCCGTCAGTCACATCAAAGATAATGAATGAGTAAGAAGATAATGCGTAACCATCAATGATTGGGTTCTCAACTTTGTTTTGGTGAACGTTATCAAACGCAGGGTTCAATACGAACTTAACATTAGCTAAGAAAGGAATATGGAAAGAAGTAAAAGAGAAACCGAATCCTAAATCCATTCCTTGATTTGTGATAGCTCCTAAGTCATGAGCATTCAATACTAATCCTGAAGTAACTGCTTCACGAAGTACTGCATCGTTAATCATTTTCATTCCAGCAATACCAGTTTGAATAACTAGCTCACGTTTAGAATCTGGTCCTTCAAATTCAACTTTACCTCTAAAAAAGTTAAGTAATTCAGCACGGAACATATCCAAACGGAAATCAACTTTGTTATATACATGTTTAAATGCATTATCAAGTTGTTTCCAAAGACCTACAGATAAACGTAAATCATCTGGTCCATCTTGCTTAATTCTACCACCTTTACCCCACATTAGGTAAGTTTCGATATCATAAGCAATCTTAGAAAGGTGAGCTGCTTCCATCTTAGTTAAGAAAGTACGAACAAGTTCTCCATTGTCAACTGCTTTCTTTACATAGTCAGAACCTTTAGCTTCAATCATTCCATCAAGTGTAGTAACAGAAGGATCAATAGTAGTATCAAATGATCTCCAAATTTCAGTTACAGGAACTTTACCATCAAGTGTTAATCCACCTGCATCCATAAGTTTTACACGAGAAGATACAGAATAGTGAACATGTGCTTCAGCGTTACCTACAAAATTGTAGAACTCACGACTTGAAGCCTCAGTATTCATATCTGCAAATCTTTCACCATATTCACCACGAGCAGAAGAAACTCTGAAATATTCAGTGTTACACTCTAAGTATACGTCATCCAAAAATGCTGTTGAATCATTGTTCACTAATTGAACAGTATAGATTACTCCATCTCCCATATCTAAGATATCGTCTGCAGTAACATACATTTCCAAACCATTATACTTATCGTAAGTAATAATTTCTCCATGTGAAAATGAACGTTTGTTCATTTTAATTTTAAACGTTGTTCCATCAATACCTTTTGTATTGTTAGTTGGTTCAATGTCTTCTGTAATGTAAGGCATTTCTGCTGATACAGGCGTTCTCCAAGTAAATTCTCCTTTAGGATTTTCTACTTCGATTACATTTTTACCGTTGAATGATGACATTTGATAAAGAGGCATTTCAACTTTCTGCATCTGAGCCCACATATCAATAGGGCCCATATCATCTGGTTTTGCATCTTTCATCAAATTCATTAAGTGATAAGAATCTACATGTGAGGATGCCGTATAGACATTATCTCTCAAAAATAGACCATTGTTTAAACTTGGTGTCATTGTATTTAGATTTTAATTATTACTTATTAACGGGTAAATATTGAACGATTTCCAGTTTGTCTTTTGACAACTCTTTCTCTCGTTGGGGTTTTACCACCTTCCCCTTGTTTTTGTGATGAAGTTGTTGTTTCACCCTCTGCTGTTTTAAGGGATCTTAATGTTTTAGCATGAGCACCTTTTTGTCCTAATGTTAAAACACTGTTTCTGTATCCTTGAGGATCTGCCATTAACCATAAAGCTTCTAAAAGAACACTAGGGTTTGCATTTTCACCAAACTGATACTCTTCAATTAAATGCCCTAAAGCATTTGTAGGATTACCGTTTCTATCTTGGTACTGATTACTTTCAGTAAGACCATGATAAAGCATTGTTTGAGTTTTGTTATTTAAAGGTAGACCGTTTAAATCTGCTTTATTCAAATGATTAAAAACAGTTTCTGCATATTTTTCAGATGCTTTCTCTGCTCGTTTTTTTGATTCCTCTTGATCAGCTAATTTTTTTTCCATTATAGCTGCTTGCTTTTCATCAAGTTTTGGCTTAAAGCCTGTAGCTTTTTTTTCTAGTTCTCCTCTATCAATGATTGATAAAATTTCATCTTCTATCACTTCTTCATCTCCATAGTTAATTGAACGAAAGTGCTCTCTTACTATTCTTTCTTGGTCTTTTTCATTATCTAATGATAATTCAGAAACCTCTTGAGATTGAGCTACAGTTTTTAAAACATTTGTGATATCTTGTCCTCCATTAAGAGCATATGCTACCACATCTTGAAGTTTAGGATCTAACTTTTTAAACACTTCCATTGGAGCATTTTGTGCAGTTTGATCAATTTTCTGGGATATGTTGCTTTCAATAAGCTCTTCAATATCTTCAATTGTATACTTGCTAATATCTGGTGAATCTTCAAAAAGATTAATTACACCTTTATCAACTAACTTACTCATTGCTTCAACTAAGGCAGGTTTACGACCACCTTTGTTTTTTGCTACTTCTTCCTCTTCTTCATCTTCATCTATATCTTCAACAAGACCTTTGTCTAAAATATCAGCTGCAGATTCAGGAGCTTTAATACCATCCTCATTTAAATCTGGATTACCCGGATCTTCATTTGGATCTTCATCATTGCCATTTTCTAATGGCTTGTCAAGGAACGAATTATCTTTTCCAGCTCTATCAAGAACTGTTTTTTTGGATTCTTCATCGGAACTTATTACTACCGAAGCAGTAGTTCCAAGTATTTCATCCATGTTTTCAACTTCAATTACTTCAGGCGTTCCTGAACTATTTTTACTGTCTTTCATATTGTTGGTTTTTATGTGCGACTTATTATAATTTAATCAATTTATTTCTGTTTAAATAATTATTGTTTAAAAAAAAAGCTACATACCGTCACTTTTTGGACAGTATATAGCTATAATTCTTTTTTATTTAAGTATTAAGGTTTTTTACGGTTATTTGTTTTAGCTTTAATTTCACTTGCTGTTGTGTTTTCTCTAGCTATAGCTACTTTGTCAGTAGTTGCTTGTCTAGCTACATTAACCTTTTGTTGTTCAATGTCAAGTTTACGGTCATTCATTTTACCTTTATTCCCTTCTTTCTCACGATCAAAGTTCATAGTTTCTTGGTAACGTTCATCATTTTTTAAATCACTTAAAACATCTACAAAATCAGATTCCTTATTCTCATTCATATCTTGCATAGCTCCATAACCAGCGGCTTTAATTTCAGCAGTCATTAAATTGTTACGATTCTTACTTTCAAGCATTTTCATATCATGGTCATTCTCCATTTGAAGTTCTTGCTGACGAGCCTTAGCTTCATTTTCTTGCATTTCTTTTTGAAAAGCTTGATCTTTTTGAGCTTTCTCATTAGCTTTAATGTCCATATCTCTAAGCGAGTTATTCAATGTACCCATTGAATCAGCTTGAAGTATTCCACCTAAATCAAATAAAGTAGCTCCTGATGTATTGTTACTAATTGCAAGCTGCTGAATTTTTTCCATAGTGGAACGAATATTAGCATTTGTGTTACAAAAAACATTAATATCAATCATTAATAAATCTACTCCGTTAACTTCAAAGAACGTTCTTTCATCTGGTGATACCATTCCTTGCATTCTAATAGAAGGACGTTTTGAATGATAATACTGAGCAAGATCTGTTCTCATTTGATGAACACGAGGCATAAGGTAATCCGAATGCTGTATAAAATACATTTCAGTTTGAGCATAAGAACCTGCTACTGCCTGTTCTACTCCTGTAGCTGTATCTGTTTGTCCAATCTGCTGTCCTAGTCTTTGAGGAGTAATACCAATAACTTCTAATGCTTGTTGTTTAAAGAAATTAGCCATTTGTACTCTACTCATTAATCGATTTGATTGTTCTAAGTTAAGTTGTTGGAAATGTTGAAAATTAAGAGCATTTTCTGTGTTAGTCAACGATGTGTCTAATGGAAGAATACTAAAATCTTTCATTGCAACATACGCTTTAGCATAATTTGCTTTACCCCAATCTTCTCCAAGAGATTTTTGTGGTAATGAATTTTGATCTAATGCAATTACAGTTCCAATTTCATCAATAAGAATATCAGTAATCTGATTATTAACTAAGTTGAATCCAATTTGTGCTGGTTTCATTAAATCAACAAGTGCTGTAGATTTAGTATTACGTTCAGTAAACACTTTACCTTCTACAGGAAGCTTGCATCCATATAAAGAATTGTCTCCTTTAAATTGGAAACGTAAAGGTGCAATTTTATTTTCTTCAATTCCTATGTAAATAGGAGTAAATTCATTTTTTTCCCCAGTATCACGAAACATCATTCTATTAGGTCCAATTTTTACACCACCATATGTCTGATTAATCCAGATATATTCTATATGATCTCCAAAAACAAGTGTTTCAGCATTACGTTTACTTGTGTATTTTGTATTATAAACAGCATTATTTGCAATCACATATGATTCATCAACAATATCAACATCAACTTCACCACCTTCAGTTACACTTGTTAAGTATCCAATTTTACGTTTAGTTTTCCAATAAGCAGTTGTTACTCTAACCATTTGGTCATCTTGAAGAATACCAGTATGTTCACTTTGTCCAACTATCCATGATACAATATCATCTGGATTATATGCGTTCTCATTATGAGACAACCACCTTTTCATATCTAAAGAAGGTGACATGTTTTCCTCATGTGATGCGGAAGGATTGTAATATGAACCATCGTTCTGAATACCATCTAACATATATCTACCAGCACGTACAGGATAAAACTCTTCAATTCCTTTCATTTGGTCCTCTTTTAACATAGGTCCATATCTATCAATAACATCTGATATTGTAAGCATATCTAATTTACCAATCCAATGTCCTTGTGATACATAACGTACATCTGTAGATTTATGATAAAATGTAAGAACGGGGTTCCATAATTCTACTTCATAGTCATCCTCCATCATTCTAAAATGCCAAAACTCTCTATCAGTAATAAGCATATCTCTAAATGCAACTTCTTCTAATTCATCCATACGGAATCTATTGACATCAACAACGTGTTGTTTAGCTGCCCATTGTTCTCCTAATGTCTGGTATGTTTTAGAATAAAACTCTTGAATCTCTGGTAATCTTTTTAATGCTTCTGGATCAAGTTTCTCTTTAGCTTCTGGAGAGTTAGGATCCATTCCCATATCAACCATTTTTTTATTAAGCTTTGCCATAGCATCTTCCATGAGAGCTTCTTCTATTTCACCCATTTTGGCTGTCAGAATCTCATTATAAGAATATTCATCCACGGCTCTGTAATCGATTTTACTATTCCTTTTAGCAAACTCTGCTACAAGAACATTAATTACATTTGGAATAATAGGATAGAATTTAATTTCCATTGCTGAATCAACATTGGAATCATTTATACTATCTCTAGATAATATGTCTACCAGCTCAGATGTTTCTGAATGAGTTTCTTCCGGTACATAATCTTCCTTGTCAATTGTTCCTTTAGCAAGTTTATAATTTTTCATTAGCCTTTTAGCATTGCTAGAAACCTGCTGAATACCTTGCCATTCTAACCAATCAAGATTGTGCATTCCCCAATCCTCATCTTTTTCTTGTTTAGATAAAAACTGAATAGGTTGCGTAAAAGAATTAAATCCCTTACTTTTGGTCTTCTTGTTCTTTTCGTTTTTTGTCTGGATCGCATTTTTAATCTGCATACTATCTTATATTTTTAAAGGGTTTCCTTATAGGTTTCTGTGATTTATTACTACCATTTCTACCCATGTGCTTAAAGGGACTCTTACTACTTAATTTATAAATTTCATCTGACTTTTGCAAGTATTCCTTGTCCTCAGTTTCAAATCGTTTCTTATAACCCTTGTTTGCATTCTGTAATTTAACAAATGCAATCAGAGAAGCAAGAGCAATTAATCTATCAACATTTAGTCCATATTCATATTGCTTCATTTCCTCTAAAGCCATTGTATCAGGAATTCGTGTAATACCGTAGATTACTTTTGTTACAGTTCCTTCTTCATCTGTTTCTACATGAATTTTTTCTTTTAGAAACTCTATCAAGTAGGTAAGTATATTTTTAACAAATAGATCACCTGTGTTTTTCCATCCAAATTCATGATGTGTTCCTTTGTTGAAACCATGCTCTTTTAAAAACACCATTTCATTTTTAGGAACAAGGTACTTTTGTTTACGTTGGCCAATCATGTGAACAACAAATAAAGAAACGTTTACCTCCACCAATGTCCAAGCGTTATACCATTCAATGATTAATTCTAACCTTTCATGAGTTTTATTAATGTCATCAAAACGTCCTGACCAAGAACAAACAACTTTATCACCTTCAACGTGAGTTAGTGTTTTACCTTTATCATACCTGGTTACTTGAACAGGGTTTTTATATACATAAATAGAACATAATGAATCAGAAGCTGTAGTTTTTCCTTCAGCTACAGGATCGACTGATGCATAGTAAGTTCCCCAATCAGGGCTTTCATCAGGTCTTTCAAATACTACTATAGAACCACTTTTATCAGTTGCTTTCTTATTAATAGGAAACTCAGTAATTGGAGGCTTTGTAGTAGATGTTGCAATTATAGAATCTCTGTTATCTCTTTCAAGTTCTAATAGTTCATAAGGATAATCACCATCATCAACATCAAGTTTGTGACTTTCAATTAATGCTAAAGGAAACCTTGATTCACCTCTTGCAGCAAAAGCTACCTGCATGTTAATTGGACGCTGTGATTTACGGATTTGACAGATTTCAGGTTCTAAATCTCTTTCCCATTCTGAATATAGTTCTAATAATCTAGTTTTGGCATCTTCCACCATGCTGTTACCATAATTATCAATAAACGGTGGCATGGAGTAATGCTCTGGAACAAACATTCCTGTTTCTTGTATAGTTTCTTTCCAGTTAACCCACTTATTTCTAATTGTCTGAAAATTATTAGCTTTGGCTTTATAGATATAAGTTTTTAAAGGTTTACATTGGTCAAGATCACCTACAGTTCCTGCAGCAATAAATAAACCTGTTGTTATATCTCCAGCTTCCATCGCAGGAAGAAGAAACTCTAATGTTTTATCCATACGAGGAGCAATTCCTGCTTCCTCATAAAAGAATATAGACGTAAGTCCACCTACACCTGCTGTATCTGATTGTTGAAAAGATATAGATTGTAACGTTCCCATTAATCCAACATCATACTTTCTACCTCCTTCAGTTACCTCTTGTTTTTGTGTCCACTCACCTATAGTGCCTGGATTCATTTGCCTTGTCCAAGCAGTTTCTTTATTTAAAAAACTTCTATACATGTTAGCAAACTTCCAAGAACCATTTACTCCTGTTAGATATGCATCAAGAGATGCTCCAATTTTTAATACCGGAGAGTCTTCAAACCACATATAATTGATAAGTTTTGCTACATGGTAAAAAGATGAACCAAACTGACGTTTCTTTAAAATTACTGCATGTTTATATCTAAGTTCTGCAATAAACTCGTACATTGACATCCATAGTTGAGTATCCCATATACTAGGAAATTGACGTTTTTTCTTAATCTTATCAATAATAGGTAAAAAGTTTAACCAAAAGTAATACTCACGAGGCAAATACCATTTGTTATCACCGTTCCAAACAAATATACCTTTACGACTTTTTAATGCTTGATCGTCCCAGTAATCTTCAAAGTCTAAGGTATCTTCTAAGAACTCACAGTAGTACCCTTGATTATCAAACTTAATAGCTTCTGATCTAAATATTTTAACACTATCGTCAAAGTTATATTCTCCAGGTTCTTTAAAATATTCATCTTCTAATAAAACTACAAATTCTTCTCTGCTTTTAAAAGATGTATGCGTCCATGTTCCATTATCCCATGTAGGAATGTTTTCATATATCTCACCAATATTTTTAGGATCAACTCTCATTATCTTTTCAAGTCATAAGGTAATTTAGAACTTCCTCTAGCAAGTACTTTATTTTCTACTTGAACATCTTCGGAAATTCCTTTAAAGGATTCTCTTACATGTTTAAATTCTTTTGCTACACGAATAAGTGCTCCAATGTTACCATCTCTTCCGTCTGTAACTGGAGTATTTTTAAGATAAACATTTAGATTTTCAAGCATTGTCTTTATGGCATCGTAAGATTTCATGGTAGGAGTCATAAATAACTCTTGACATTTTTCAATTGCTTTTAAAATAATAGGATCTTCTGTACTAAATTCAGGTTGTAAATCCCTCATTATCTTATCTTCCCTGTCGTTCTCATCTACATTAGCATATGGGTTATCTGGACCTAGATAGCTCATATAGTAGACGTAAGCAAACACCTTTACGTTATCTTCAGGATACTCATCAATTATAACTTTTAACCAACTTATCATGTAGCAGTGCTCTGTTGGTTTAACGGTTCTACCGTCTATTTCAAATAGTCTAATGTTCATCGTGCAATACCATTTCTTTATTAATTTTCAGCCATTTAAGCATGCTGATTACTTCTTTTTTCATGTATGGTAAATCTATTCTCTCTATAGATGAGATAATAGGTTCTCCCATAGGATCTAATGCGTGTATTGGATACCCGTTATTATCAGTATCCTCTACTTCAAATCCTACATGATGAATTTGAATTACACCTGGATCAAAATTGTAGTTATGCTTCAGTATCATAAACATGTAGATGCTTAGTTGTAAAGCATAATGATTGAATTCACAATCCTCTAAATGCCTTAACGGACCTAACATCATCTTACGAGTCCCATCATAGAACTTGTATCCACGCATTTTAATTTCTTTATTTGTTTTGTAATCATAAACATCAAGTCTATTTCCTACAACTTCAATTCTATCTGCTTGTCCACATACACTTGCCGATCTTAAAAATACTAAATGTTCAGGATAAATTCCTTCAGTAAGTGTTTGGTCTGGAGATAGCTTTAGTTTACCATCTAATATAGGGCTAATTATAGGAAGTTCTATACCATCTCTAGTAATAGTATTACAGTTTAGCATGTCTGCCTCTCTTTGATTATGATACCAAGTACCTAATTCTGTAGACCTTAGGCTTTCTTTAGTCCAAGAATCTCTAATTACTTTTGGATCTATTCCAGCATATTTAGCATTTTTTCCTTTAGAGCATTTTTCAGATACAGCTACAGCATCAAACTTTTCTTTAAACTGACCAACAAGCCGTGTAACACTAACCCATTTAAAGTCATCCTTAGAATCTACATTATCATAAATATGACCTTCGTCTTCAAAACTAATCATTTATTTCAGGGTTTAAGATGTCATGATCCATGTCTTCTTCTTCCGTAAGTACTGGTTCCCAATATCCTTCATCACAACCAGAGGCTAAACTTCGTTGTTTAAATTTAAGCGAACATCCACAAGCACCACAACAAGGAGCTGTGCCTGGCACTGTACATAATACTCCTTCAGTATCATAGTTAGAACATGCTTTACATATTTTGTTTCTTTCTTCAGCTATTGCTTCAACAGCATCATTTCTAAAAACATTATTTTTTATTCCTTCTAAAATTTTTTTTCTATTTTCCCAAATCTTTGTAACGTTGTTTTTTTTCTTCATCTTTTTTTTGTATTTTTTTAAGCAGCTTTTCTTGCTTATCACGTACTTCTGTGGTAATGTTAAACCTTCTTATTTTATCAAAACTTTCAGGCTTATCTAAAGATAAAATTTCTGTAAGTTTCTTTACAGATTTTGTAATCTTTGGTTTGCTAACTTTAAATGTACCTAATACTGGTATGCCGATAGAGCTATGGTCAAGACTTTCCATCTTTTTTCTAAGTTCTGAATAATAGAAGTTAATAATATCTTCAGTCATCTCTTCAGATATTTTACAATCTTTAGCTGTTTTCGGAATTAATTTTTTTGCTTTGTTAGCTTTCGACATGGTATACTTTCATATCAATCAAAATATTTCCTTCAGATAAAAGTTCAACTTTTTCTGTAAGGGAAATTAACTTGTTTCCCTTGCCGTATCTTAAAACATAACCATCTTTTACACACTTTGTAATAAAGTTGCGTACAGTTTGTGAGTTACCGAATACTTCTTTTAAAACAACTTCATCACAGAAGTCTGAAATGTTCATCTCTCCCCATTCACCCAAATAGGCTAACGTGTCCATTTGAGCAGGGCTGATCTTAATGCTATTAATAAAGCAGTATGTTGTAATCTGAAATCTGATTATATCATGTAAACTTAATTCTAGCTTCTTATCTATTTTTAAAACTTTCATTATGCTTTTTTTAAAGATTCACCTTCAGGTTCTGGAGGAGCTTTTAGTTGAGCAAGTTTTACTTTAGACATATACTCTCTAAGAGTATTTTCAGCAATGTTTGCTTTATGAGAAGAATATTTGTCTTGAACTTCAAGGTGTTCAATTTGTTCTTTCATAAATTTTGTCTGATCGTCTCTCATCTCTTGAATTTGAGAAGTAGACATTTTATCAAGGTTGGTTTTTTGTGACATATTTTTTATTTACTTACAGTAAAGTTAATAAAAAATATTTAAACAATAAATAGTTATTTTTTAGACTTGTTTTTTTTCAACTTCGTAGGTGTACTTTTTCTTTTAGAAGACTTACCTCCTTTACCGTTTCTAGCTCTGTTTTCTGACTGGCTTTCTTTTTTAGTCTTACCTTTTGAATCATGGCTTTCATCTTTACCATCCTTGTTACCATAAGAACCTTTATCACGATTTGCTTTGTTTAACTTAGCTCTGTATTTTTTACGCGCTTCAGATTTATGATACTCAGTATCGTAAGCTTTTTTTTTATCTCTAGCTTCAGGACTAGCCTGCAATCTACGTGCTGACTTACTAGTGCCTTTTTTAGTACCAGCAAGTGAGTTGCGTTTTTTTGGGTTTTTTCCTGATGCAGCCATTATTTTTTCTTTTTACCTTTAGGTTTTTTCATGTTCTTTCCTATACTTAATCCTGCTTGAAAAGCTTTCTTTGTCTTAGAACCACACTCTGACTTCTTTTTTTTTGTTTTTACCATTACCATTTTTCTTTATTAGCCCAATAAGCTGCGGACATTTTTCCTTTTTTAATATTCTTTCCGTGTCTTGCTTTAAAAGATTTACGCTTTGCTTTCATTTTAGCTGACTCACCTGTTTTTGGTTTACCTGCAGTACTTGCACCTTGTTCTCCAAATCGTATAGTTTTTATTTTATCACCTTCTTTAGCCACAACAATGTGTGACTTCTTGGGGTGGGATGGTGTCCTTTTAGGTTTATTAAAACCAGAAACTCCTGCCCTTGCTAATCTGCTATCTTTTGCCATTATCTTTTTTTTCCTTTATGCAAACCGTGGCTTGCGTGTTGTTTACCTTTTTTGGTAGCAGCACGTTTTTTTTTATTTGCTGCAGCTAACTTTGCTTTACCTTTTTTAGTACTTTTTAGTTTAGCAATGGCTTTTTTTGGTGCATATACTTCACCTGTTTCAGAACTTTTCTTTCCTGATGCAGTTGTCCATTTTTGCTTAGTCCATCTAGTAAGGCTTTTTTGCTGCTTAGTTTTTGCCATTACTTCTTTGTTTTATATCCTCCTCCGTTTGCTTTATAACGTTTTGCTAACATCTGAGCTTTACGTGCAGACCACTGTCCTGCTTCCCCACCTTTACTTCCTGCTTTAATTGAATTAAATAATCTCTCACGCATTCCAGGTTTAGTGTAGTTACCAGAACTGTTAACTGTGCTTTTTTTCTTTGTTGCCATTATTTTTTAGGTTTTGTGTGACCAAACCCTAGTTTTTTCATACGCAAATGATCAATCATTTTTTTAGCCATAGTACCTTTCCCAGTTTTTGGGTTATACATCATGTGTGGTTTAAAAGCTTTAACAGCACCACCTTTTTTCATCATTGGCTTTTTTTCAGCTTTAAATTTAGGTCTCCCCATTTCTTTGTCTTCAATATTAATTGAACGATTCTCTTGTCTAGCAGCTTTCTTAAGTAATCGAATACCTTTTTTCTTTTTACCTGCCTTAACTGCTATATTACCTTTTGCAGCAGTTTTTTCAGATTTATCGTATACTTTTTCAGATCTAGTAGTACCACCTTTTTTATACGTTACTTTAGTTACCTTTTTTTTTGCTAATGCCATGTTACTTCATTTTTATTATGTTCTGAATTTTACTTTTTGGAGTAATATATATTCCATTTTTCTTAAAGTAAGATATAATTATATTCACATATCCATTTCCTGCACGAGCTCCTGTGGAGTATATTTTTACAAACTGATCTAACTGACCTCTAAATACAAATTTATATCCTGGTACATATGGGCTCATTCCGTATAGTTTAGTATGCTTTGCAATTTCTTTAGAGAAGTATGGCTTAATCACCTTTCTTCTGTTTAAAGGATAAGCTCTATGATTTCCTTCTACAATAGATTCAACGTATTCTTTTTGTAAAAGTACACCAGCTAATAAAGACTTCTGATAAGCATTAGCTCCTGAGTCTGTATTTCCAATGTTGCCCGGATTGTTGTATTTATAAGAGCGAGTTCCTTTGCGAAAACCTTCTTTATATGCCATGATTGTAATAAGAAGCTTAAACCCTTTAGGTAATCCAATCATTACTTCTTCCATTGCTGGTAGGTATTCATTAATCATTTCTGAGTTTAATCTAACTCGAGTGTTCCAACTAATTGGTTTATCAGGAAAATGAGACCCTTCGATTGTTACACCTCTGTATTTTTCATCAAATTGAGTAGCCTTAGGGATTGTAACATGTACTCCAAGCCTACCTAATGTAGTTTTACCAACTTTCCCATCAACAACTAATCCATTAATACGTTGGTACTTTCTAACAATCTTATCTGTAGTAGGTCCAAAGTTTTGAGAGTAAGGAATATAGCTTGGCCACAAACCTGCAGCATTAAGTCCTTTTTGTATTTCAATTACGTGAGGTCCTTGATCACCTCTCTTTATTATTGTACTCATAACTTTATTTTAAAAAGGCAAAAATCCTCTTAGGTATCCACCTACAGCTATGCCTATTATTAATATCAGCCACCATATCCTACCCATCATACGGGTAAACCATGAACCTTTCTTTCTTTTTGTTTC
>TARA_R110001632_G_scaffold146171_1_pt1 | contig 38897 bp, 34 predicted proteins | sample TARA_R110001632 | Tara Oceans TARA_R110001632 (sample SAMEA4398266) | marine metagenome | biome: Polar Biome; feature: [SRF] surface water layer (ENVO:00010504); material: water (ENVO:00002006), including particulate matter (ENVO:01000060) such as... | depth 5 m
GGATGCGGTAATTCCGCACGTCCGGATCTGTGTGGGGTCGGCTCAGTGATGAGCCGCTCTACCACGATTGCATCAAATTAAGCTATGAGCAGACGGCCTTTATCGACAGGACCAGTAGACACTTACCTCCTTTACAAAGGAGCTTATTCGAATTGGTTTTTAGTGTTAATTGCACTAACGCTTTTAGGTTTTGCAATCAAAATTGCAGAGCCAGGAAGTATTATTTTGGCTTTAGTAGGCTTAACTTTTCTTTATTTGTTTTTTGATGCTGTTTTTATTTGTTTTTTGATGCTGTTAATGACGGGCTAGAAATATCGATAATGTATAAAAATATCAGATGGTACAGAAAATATTGCAACGCAACTTACATATCAGGTGCGTTAATTGGATCTCTAATTCCTTTTGATAGCACCCAGCTTATTTCATTATTAATGGCTTTACCTGCACTTATAAATGCAGCTTTAATATGGCCGCAGATAACAGTGAATACTTATAAAAAGAACTACACCAAACTATTTGGACTTGTTGATGCATAACAAGCCAAGTCAGCGGGCATTTTACTTATTGAAAAACACTCACAAAATCCCCGGCTGGTGGCGTTAAAACCAATGAGTGCCTCTCGCTCATATTTGACGTTCCGCTCGGTAAGTTATTTAGTCCGTTTTGGGCGTGAAGCAGTTGTGCAATAATGTCCGGTTTTGGTCGAAGACAATAACTAGAATACTGCGTAGGCAAAGCACTTGGTTCGCATGACTAAGGTGGTTGTCTTTATCATTTTTACTTATAATAAAAATAGAGAAAAAATTAATTAATTCAATTGGATATGAGTTTTTGGCTTTATTGGGAACTAGCTTGGGAGCCGTTTTAAGTCAGTCTATTTTAAAATTATTTCTCCGTGGTATCTTTTTCTTGTGGTCTAAGTCACTAGCCAGTGCATTTATCAGTTTTTTAATCTTTATTGTCGATAAGCCTTGTTGCGTCAGAAAATATAGCAATAATCGGGCTAGGTTTTTATGTTGAGTTTATATAGTGCGATTATTAGAAATAGAGTGTTTAGGTAAAACACTTAAGTTAGAAGGTTCAATGGCTGGGTGGCAACAACTGTTTTGGGGGGATGACTGCGTTTCGCAAATTAGTGCTAGCGCCGATAATGATAACTTTTCACATCAATTTTCTCTAAAAAGTGAGCAAGGCGAAATTCAAGTAGAACTGAGTGGTGCTTTGCAATGGCAACCTTTTGATCTGCAATTTCAGCTTTTAGTTAATGATGAGTTATTGCATGAAAATACACTCACTGAAAAAGACATTGAGCAAAGGCAAGTCATCCAAGGTGAAAAACAACCGATGAAATTTAGTTTCATTGGTTTGGCGGGTTTAGGTTTAAAACTGTTAAAAAGCGCCAAGGTAATTAAAGTGTTGTTTGCTGCGGGCAGTTTAGCCGCTTATAGCTGGTTGTTTTCTATTGAGTTTGCCATTGCTTTGATCTTGTGTCTGGTATTTCATGAATACGGTCATATCAAGGCGATGAAGTACTTTGGTTTGAAAACCAAAGGTATTTACCTTATTCCTTTTGTGGGAGGTTTAGCGCTCAGCGACGACAAAATTAATACCCGCTGGCAAGATATTGTTATTTCAATTATGGGGCCATTTTTTGGCTTGATATTGTCTATTGCTTGTTTAGTGGGGTATTGGTTTACCGATATAGAAATACTCGCAGGTTTAGCGGTATTTAATGCGTTGCTCAATTTATTTAATATGTTACCTGTATTGCCTTTAGACGGAGGGCATGTACTTAAAAGTATCGCTTTTTCAATTAACTCTCGAGTAGGTATAATCGCCTGTGCACTGGGAGCCATTTTAGGTGTTTACGTTAGTTATCACTTCGGTTTGGCCTTGTTAGGTTTTTTACTTGCTATAGGCAGTGTAGAAATATTCTTTGAATATAAACGCCGACACTTAAGTGAGCTATTACCCCTTAATCGTTATGCTCAAATCGTTTCCATTTTGTGGTATGTCACCACTTTGGGTGGCCTAAGTGCCATTATTTGGCTTGTGGGTCAAACAGGTAACGGAGCTTTGTCATTACCCCTTAAAATATTGAGTAGTTGATGCTACGTTATCTCGGATTTGTACGTTAAGTTTTGTTGACGTGACGGGCAATATAGGTTGATTCAACATATCAATAATGCATGTTGAAAAAGTCCTTTTATCGTCCTTTCGAGTCTATTATTTTACAGTGATTTACCCGCTTAATCGATGGGCTGGGCTGGGCTTTATCTTAATATGTAAAGCCCAGTATTGATTATTTATTTTGGCGTGATGTTCACAACATCAAGAATGCTTCATCATCTAAAGTACGAAGTGCCATACAGTCGCTGTCTTTGCCAATGATCATCGATTTATCGACCCGTACATTACTTCCGGCATAGTGGCCAGCTGCGGTAAATGTGCATATTTGTACGTAATAATTATCAATTTTGGGTAAGGCAAAAAGTTGTTGGTATATTTGTTCCCGCTCGCCAAATGCACCGCCTTTATCTTCTAGTACGGTATTGTCTGCATCGATAAGTTGGATGTTTTCACCGCAGCGCCCGACTATAGGTTTGCTTACATAACCTGTTGCTTTAAGCTCTTCGCTTAGCTCGAAACTGGTGTTAAGTAATAAAGGATGATTTGGAAACAAAGACCACAGCACAGGCAGTATCGCTTTGTTGCTGGGTATCAGTGTCCACAGTGGTTCGTACACCATAATGTCATCATTCAGTAATACATCAGAAAGTTGTACTGCGTGCGCGGTATCTGCCTTGTGTGACTCAAGGGCATCTTGCTCTTCTTCTTGGCGCAGTTGATTTAGCGCGGTTTCCCAAGCCCACGTTTTCCATACCCAACGGATAGAATTACCGTGCTGATCAAGGATTTTACCTTGTTCGTCAATGGTCAGTGCGCTTAAGCCAATGACTCTGACGCAATTGAACCCGGCTGCTTCGATGGCTTTTTTCATAAATAGCGCGTGATAGTCTTCTTCAGGGTCCACATCTTGCAGAACATGTATTGTTCTATCTGGCGCATCGACCACGTCACACTCTTGCCATGCACCGACTAATTCTTTGAATAAATCGGCGCCATTATCAAGGCCATTTTTGATCCCCACATGGCGAGCCCACTTGCCTTGGACCTTACCTGCTTCCATGTAGCAAGAGGCAGAATCACAGTTATACTCATAAACTTTAAGCCCTTGTGCGGTCATGGCGAAATCGAATCGACTGGTGATTAATTGATTGTTACGGTTATCCCATGAGCGTGTCACTTTTGGCAGTATTGCGCTGGGTAATTCGAATGAATGCAATAGTTCCGGGTGCTGTAAGACATAGTCGGTGGCGTGCATAAATAAACCATGCAGTTCATCAGTGGCCGATTCCAATGTGTTTACCGCGCTTTGTGATACCGCAAAGTATTTGAAATAATCTTCTTCTACCGACGTTAACCAATGTCCTTTCATCATATCGACATAGGCCGCTTCGTCTTCGTTAGCAATATTTAACCAAGGATGCTCAATGGCATCAGAGTGGCTATGCTGGGCCAATTTTATTTGAAATAATGCAGGTGAGGGGTCGGGCAGCTGAACACTGTGTAAGGTATCTGCTGTTTGTATCACCCAGCCTGAAATACTCGAGCCAGTAAACGCACATTTAAGCCAATAGTCGCCTTTAGCGCCTATTTTCGCTTCAATTTCCCGAGAATAAGGCTGCTCATTAGGCCAGGGCGTGAAATTCATGTTTTGCTCGGCCACGCGGATCTTATCGTCGAAGACTTCAGTCACTATGGCAATGTGGCCCGTGTGCTCAAATTCGCCGCCTTCATCCCAAATTAGCATACTGCCCACTTCAGGACGGCGAACTGAGCCATTGGCAAAAGCATTGAGCGGCAGTTCAATATTGTTTACCACATCGCGAATAGAACGCAGCTTGAATATTTCATAGGCCATGGACACATCATTAAAGATGTGGCCCAAATTGATATATAACCAGCGCCTTGCGAACTCAACACATTGCCATTTGTAGCCCATGTAAATGCCATCGTAATAACTGCGAAATGCCTTGCGATTCGGGTATATAGCGTCGTCGACTGTGTCGTAGTCCGACGAGTAACTGACCACACCGTTAGCGGTAGTACCTTGTACTTTACCAAAGGCCAAAGAATGGGCTTTTTCGTCTAGCGACATTGATTTGCTGTGCGGTTGTGACATAGGTATTCCTTAACGAAAATAATATCTGATATTGGTTATTTGAGTCGTAGCTGCAAATAAGCATTCTTTGCAAACAATAGGCAGTAGACGCAGTTATTCCTATAAAAGTCACAACCATTTGCGCTGAAAAATATTACTGTATGGGCTTATAACAGGTTGATGGGATGATCGGTAAATAACGTCTTGCGATTGCACTGTACCTCCTTTAAACAAGTAATTCGGTTATACTTTATTTTCGAATTACTTTTGGAACGCAACATGTTTGAGCAATTTCACCGAGCGATAGCGCCTTTTTTGACGTTTTTTGGCGACAATCCCTACACACAGGCGGGGCTGGTTATTGTACTTTCGTTTGTGGTTGCTTCCCTTTTTAAATATGTGCTGATAGTGGGTTTGCAAGCTGTGATTGCACGTATTCATATTACCTTAGATAGCAGCTTTTTAACGTTACTGCACACGCCTATTTATTACAGTTTATTATTGATGGGATTTTCTAGCGCGGCACTGATAATTGCGCCAGCGGATCTTTACGCCCATATTATTTTTTCCTCGTTGCAGTCGGTTGCGATATTAATTTGGTCAGCGTTTTTCCTGCGCGCCAATCATGCGTTGTTAAGTAAAATAGCCGGTAACCCTAATCGCTTTCATGCGGTGAATAATAAAACCTTACCCTTATTCTTAAATTTGGTGAATATCATTATTTTGGTGCTTGCCGTGTACTTTGTTTTCTCCGTTTGGGGTGTAGACATGACCGCGTGGCTCGCGTCTGCAGGTATAGTGGGTATTGCTGTGGGTTTCGCCGCAAAAGACACCCTGGCAAATTTGTTCTCAGGGGTGTTTATTATGGCTGATGCACCCTACAAGATTGGCGATTACATCGTACTAGATTCCGGAGAACGAGGTGAAGTGACCCATATTGGAATGCGCAGTACGCGCATGCTGACCCGTGAAGATGTAGAAGTCACTATTCCTAACTCGGTTATGGGAAACTCGAAAATTATCAATGAGTCAGGCGGCCCCCATGAAAAATCTCGTTGCCGGATACCAATTGGTGTTGCCTATAATGCTGATATTGATGAAGTGCGCGAAGTGTTGATGCAGATTGCTCACGCAGAAAAAGAATATGTCTGTGACGATCCAGAACCGAGAGTGCGTTTTCGCCGCTACGGTGCTTCTGCTCTTGAGTTCGAATTATTAGTTTGGATAACTAAGCCTGCACTCAAAGGACGAGTTATCGATATTTTGAATAGCCAAATTTTTAAGCAATTCAACCAACATAAAATTGAAATTCCTTATTCTAAGCATGACTTGTACATTAAAGAGATGCCCAGTCGCGAGCCAAAAGTAATTAACGATGAAAATAATAGGCCAATTTAGACTAGGCTATGCCGTAAATACATTGATTGACTATTCATCGGTAGAAACGTTTTCTGGGGGAAATAGCCTGACAAATAAAGATATGTCTAACAAGCAATGCTTGGCATGTCTGATTTACTACTCGTAAATAAAGTTTGCTGTCAGTTAAAAGGAGCGTGGTCGGTTTTACATATCAGTGTCGGTGCGCTTTCGCTATCAGCATCAGGTGCTTTAGGGTAAAATGCCCCATAGAAATGTCTAAAATAGAATAAATGTGAATCAAGCCAGCCCCATCATATTGATAAAAAATGCCACAGTGTATTCACCTAAGAACCTTGGTTTGGTTCATTTGGTGATCGCCGGTGGTAAAGTCGTTTATATTGGCAAAAAATGTCCTTCTCTGGGTGACGAATTGGCCATTCAAACGATAGACGCCCAAGGTCAAGCTGTGATCCCAGGATTTATTGACGGCCATACGCATATTACTGGCGGCGGCGGCGAGGCGGGTTTTTCAACACGCGTTCCTCCCGTTCCCCTAAGTCAGTTTACCCGTGCTGGAGTAACTACTGTGGTCGGATTGTTAGGCACAGATGACTTGACGCGTAATACCGAATCAATCATTGCTCAGGTATACGCATTGCGTGAAGAGGGGTTATCAGCGTATTGCTATACAGGTGGATATCACTTGCCGCCAACTACGCTGACCGGCTCTGTAAAATCTGACATCGTATTTATTGAACCCATTATTGGTGTAGGTGAACTCGCGATCAGCGATCACCGTTCTAGCCAGCCCACGTTAAATGAGTTATTAAAAATAGCATCAGAAGCGCATGTGGCGCGTTTAATGACCGGCAAAGCTGGGATTTTACATCTGCATTTGGGTGATGGTGAACGCGGTTTGTCGCTTATTCGCGAAGCACTGTGTACGGCCGAAATTCCTGCTAGAACGTATAATCCGACGCATATTAATCGACGCAAAGCATTATTTGACGAAGCCTGTGACCTTGCCAAACAAGGTTGTTGGGTGGACGTAACGGCGTTTGAAACAGGAGACGTTGGCTATGAACCTGCTGAAGCGTTAATGCGTTATATGGGGCAAGATTTGCCGCAAGACAAATTGACCATTAGCTCTGATGGCGGAGGCTGTTTACCCTGCTTTGATCAACATGGTCATATGACCAAGATGGATTTTGCTAGTTCTTCATCAATGACGGATGTGTTTTATCAATTGTTAGATGAAGGTGTCACAATGGAAGCCTGTTTGCCATTTTTTACCAGTAATGTTGCAGACTTGATGAATTTTAAAAAGAAAGGCCGATTAACCCTAGGGTGTGACGCTGATTTGTTAATACTAGACCCTAAAATGCGTATCAAACATGTAATGGCACAAGGCCAATGGCATGTATTTGATACGCAAATAATTAAAAAGGGGTCGTTTGAGGAATGAATATGCCGTCTCCCGACGTAAATGGTACCCAACGAGGTTATATTATCCCTATTGGTGGTGCTGAAGAAAAAATAGACAAGCCAATGATATTACAACGCTTTGTAGATCTGGCTGGTGGCAAAGATGCCGTTATCTGTGTTATCCCAACAGCATCTCAGCTTGATGATACTGGTGATCGTTACGAAAAAATATTTCAGGAACTGGGCGCCGGTAGTACGTACTCTTTACCCATCACGGAACGTGCTGATGCGCAGAAACAGGAATATGTGGATCAGCTTGAAAAAAGTACCGCGATATTTATTACTGGCGGTAATCAGCTAAGATTATCCACTATTTTGGGGGGGACGCCCATCGTCACCGCTATACGCCAGCTCAATGCCAAAGGCGTGCATTATGCAGGTACGTCAGCAGGAGCCGCTATTGTGTCTCAGCATATGATAACGGGTGGGAATACTGGTATTGTGCCTACAGCGGACGGTGTAAGCCTTGCTCCAGGAATGGGGCTAATCAATACGGTTGTGATTGATCAACATTTTAACCAGCGCAATCGTCTGTCAAGGTTGCTCAGCGCTGTGTCTTATAATCCATTTCTAATCGGAATGGGACTAGACGAAGATACTGCAGCCTTTATTGATGGTGATAATGTATTGACCGTGGTCGGTAGTGGTGCGATTACAATAATAGACCCATCGGACATTGAGCATTCCTCAATGGCTGATGCTGGTGGCGACGAAGCGCTGACGTTATTGAACTTGAAAATGCATATACTGGCACCAGGCAGTCGTTACGATATAACGAACAAACAGGCCTATATTAAATAACATCTGCACTAGATTTATTTATGCTGTGCCCTTATAGAAAACAGTAGCTTAGGCTACTGTTTTTTTATACCTTAGGTACATACAACTCGGTGAGAAAATCAGTAAACATCTTCACGCTAAATTGTCTGCTCGATGTCCTACAACAAATTAAACTAAAGGGAAGAACGCTATGAAGATAATTAGCACAAATGTGTATGTTGGCCCCAATGTGTACGCAAATTTTCCTGTTATCCGACATCAAATCGATATTGGTGAATTAGAAAACTGGCCTTCAGTAAAGCTGGGGGATAATTTCATAAATGGTTTAGTTTCTGCTCTGCCTACTTTGCAAAGTCACGGATGTTCCTATCGCGAAGAAGGGGGGTTTTTACGTCGACTCAAAGAAGACGAAGGCACTTGGATTGGTCATATCTGGGAGCACGTTGCATTAGAATTACAACACCTAGCTGGTTCAGACGTTACATACGGTAAAACCCGTAGCGCAGGAAAACACGGCTGTTACGACGTGGTTTATCAATACAAGCAACGTGATGTGGGGCTTGAAGCAGGTCAATTGGGCTTGCGCTTACTAACACATTTAATGCCACGGGAAGTGCAAGAAACACTTGTGACAAAAGTCAGCGACGATTTTGATTTTTCAGAAGAGCTACACGACTTTATTCGCATGGCTCAACGTAAAGAGTTTGGCCCCAGTACCGGTTCATTGGTCAGCGCCGCTGAAGCGCGTGATATTCCGTGGTTACGGCTCAATAATTACTCTTTGGTACAGTTTGGTCATGGCAAGTTTCAAAAACGTATTCAAGCCACTATTACCAGTGAAACGAAACATATTGCCGTTGAAATATCTTGCGATAAGGAAGACACCCACAATCTGTTGAATGATTTAGGGCTTCCCGTACCCCAGCAAACCATGGTCTATGGTATTCCTCAAGCTATTCGCGCTGCACGCAAAATTGGGTACCCTGTCGTTGTGAAACCGCTTAATGCGAATCATGGCCGTGGCGTAACGATTAATCTGCTCAGTGATGAGCAAGTAGGCATTGCATTTGAAGAAGCGCAGCAATATGGAACCGGTAAAGCGGTGTTGGTAGAGAGTTACCTAAGCGGATTTGATCACAGAATGCTAGTGGTCAACGATGAGTTGGTGGCCGTAGCCAAACGTGTGCCTGGCAATGTTGTGGGCGATGGTAAGGCGACGATTTCCCAGTTGCTGGATATCGTCAACTCAGATCCGCGCCGTGGTATCGGTCACGAAAAAGTATTGACCCGATTGGAACTAGATAATCAGGCTATGCGTCTGCTTGAAGACGCAGGTTATGACGAAAATACTGTGCTTGAAGAGGGACAGCTATTTTATTTGCGCTCTACCGCAAACCTCTCCACCGGCGGTACGTCTATTGATGTAACTGATATCGTGCATCCCGACAACCGCGATATGGCGGTGCGAGCCATTAAGGCAATTGGATTGGATATTGGTGGGGTCGACTTTTTAACTGAAGACATCAGCAAATCTTACAAAGAAATTGGTGGCGGGATCTGTGAGTGTAATGCGGCCCCTGGTTTTAGAATGCATGTCGCGCCCAGCGAGGGCAAGCCACGCGATGTTTCAGGAAAAGTAATGGACATGCTATTCCCACTGGGAAGCGAAGCACGCATACCTGTAGCAGCTATTACCGGGACTAATGGTAAAACCACCACTAGTAGAATGCTCGCCAGTATCGTTAAAGCCGCAGGTTACACCACAGGCATGACTTCTACTGACGGGGTTTATATAGATGGTCATTTAACCGTGAAAGGAGATATGACTGGGCCAACTTCGGCGCAAATAGTGCTACGGGATCCCAGTGTCGACTTTGCCATTCTGGAAACCGCTCGCGGCGGGATCCTAAAGCGTGGCTTGGGTTATACAGAAGCGAATGTGAGTGCATGTCTCAATGTTACAGCTGACCATTTGGGTCAGCGAGGTATCAACACTGTCGAACAATTAGCGCAGATAAAACGTGTTGTGGTTGAAGTAGCCAAGGACTGCGTCGTGCTTAACGCGGACGATATTTTATGTCTGCAAATGGCTGACTATTGCGAAGCTGAACATATTTTTTATGTGACCATGGATCCAGGACACGGCTTAGTCAGGGAGCACATTCGCCGAGGTGGTTTGGCTGCTGTGCTGGAAAAGGGCATTAATGGTGACATGATAACTATTTATGACAAAGGCGCACATATTCCGTTGTTATGGACGCACCTTATCCCCGCTACGATAGAAGGCAAGGCAATGCACAATGTGCAAAATGCCATGTTTGCTGCTGCGATGGCTTATAGCTTTAAGATTTCTCTTGAAGATATTCGACAGGGCTTAAGAATTTTCAACACGTCTTTCTATCAAGCGCCTGGCAGACTGAATATTTATGACGAGCATCCGTTTAAAGTCATACTCGATTACGCTCACAACCCTGCTGCTATTCAGACTATTACTGATTTGGCTGGGCGACTGGATGTAACGGGTAAGCGACGTTTAGTGATAGCTATGCCCGGTGATAGGCGTGACGAAGATATTATCGAAGCCGCTAATATTACAGCCAAAGGTTTCAATACCTTTATCTGTAAAGCGGACGATGACAGACGTCGTCGTGGTCATGATGAAGTACCGCAATTATTGAAGAAAACCCTACTCGAAGCGGGTGTAAATGAATCTGATATTCAGGTTATCCCCAGTGAACAAGAAGCAATTGAAGCTGCCTTAAACCAATGCGAACAGGGAGATTTGTTGATCATATTAGGCGACGACATCACGCGTTGCTGGAAGCAAATTGTTCACTTCAATGGCGGCGAAAGCGTGAAACCAAGTCAGGAAGAGCCTTCTCATGCTTATCCAGAGAAATTATTTGAGTCCATTGAGCATAAGTTCGAATTGGCTGAAGGACAGCGTCTGGCGCACGATGAACGTGGTGTACGTTTAATCGTCGAACACGATGAGGAGTCAGATTAATTGAGCGCAAGTGCGAGTAGCATGATAGAGCTTGATGAAGTCAGGCGCCTGACTGGGCCCAACCTTTTATGGGATAGGCCTGGTGCCATCGTGGATGTTTTATTGTCAGGTGTTGATAAACCTACGGTGCTGAAGCATTGGCAAACGTGGATTGAGCGGTTGTTAGTTGATTTTGGCTGGCAAAACGAGACGCATATTTATCGAGAACATGAATACGGTTTTAATTTTGCCATTAGCGCTCCTGTTGATGCGCTTTACACCGCTTGCGAGTTAGCTGAACTCGCGTGGCATTGCTGCGCTAGTGAACTACAAAATATTGCCCTACCGGCATGGCGGGAGCGGCTAAAAGAACTCGAAGTTGAACTTGCTGAAGAGATAAATCCGCAGCTGCTGAGTATTCTAAATGCGGCTGAGCATCATCAGGTGAGCTGTCTATTTGACGATGATGAATTGAGTTTAGGCATGGGGGACAACCTAGATAGTTGGCCGGTGCGAGCGTTACCTGAGTTACATCAGATAGATTGGAGTAAGTATAAGGATATTCCCTGTGCACTGATTACCGGTACCAACGGAAAATCTACCTGCGTGCGATTAGCCTCACAGATCGCTAAAGCACAAGGGATTTGTGCAGGGGTTACCTCCACCGACTTTATTCGAGTGGGGGACGAAATCATCGATCATGGGGATTATTCGGGACCGGGCGGAGCACGCATGTTATTGCGCGATAAACGCACCGAGCTCGCTTTTCTTGAAGTCGCTCGTGGCGGGATCCTGCGTCGTGGTTTGCCGGTAACCAGAGTGGACGCGGCGCTTATCACCAACGTAGCCAGTGATCACCTTGGCCAATATGGCATCAATACTGTAGAAGAGTTAGCAGAGGCTAAGTTCGTGGTGGCCAAGGCGCTGGACGAAAATGGAGTATTGGTACTTAATGCAGATAATGCATTAGTTATTGAGCAGTCAAAGAAGCTCGACAACACGCTGTGCTGGTTCAGTCTTGATGAGTTCAATCCACTTGTTCAACAGCAAATCGCCGAAGGCGGCCGTGCCGTTTTTGTGCGCTCGAACGCGTTGTTTTATCATCACACTGGTTTGTTTGAGGCCATCTGTAAGGTAAGTGATATTCCTATGACTTTACAGGGCGCTGCTGAGCACAATATACAAAATGCACTTGGCGTTGTGGGATTAAGTAAAGCATTGGGGTTATCGAATAACGCTATCGTTTCTGGGTTGATGAGCTTTGGTAGCAATGCCCAGGATAATCCAGGGCGAGGTAATATTTATCAGCTTAAAGGCTGCCAAGTCATCGTGGATTTTGCCCATAATGAGCACGGTATGAAAGCGGTGGTCAATATGGCCCGCCAGATGCCTGCGAAGAAGTATATCGCCATGTTTGGCCACGCGGGAGACCGCAGTGACCAGGAGTTGTACGCCCTTACTGACGCTGTTCTTGAGCTTAATGCTGAGTTGTATATTCCTGTTGAGGTTGAAAAGTATTTACGCGGTCGAGAATTTAATGAAATCTCTACATTAGTGAAGCAATATATGCTGCACAAAAATATCCCAGAAAAACATATTCAACTTGCTGGGAGTGCGTTAGAGGGCACCAAATTAGCGTTGGCACATGCATCCCCCGGGGATGTTATTTTGCTATTTGTGCTCGATGAACGCGAGCAAGTGCATAAATGGCTTAGTAATATTACAGACTAAGCGGTGCATACTTTTAGATTCAGCGTCACTTAAGTGAATGCGGGGTGGTAAATCTTAAACTAATTTTAGCCCCCCCTAATTCACTATCTTCGATAATCAAGGTGCCTTGGTAAGCGTCTACTAAATCTGCTACCACGGCCATACCTATGCCTTGGCCTTCTTTGTAACTGTCTAAGCGAGTACCTCTGGTGAGCAATAACTGACGTTTCTCTTTAGGAATACCTGGGCCGTCATCTTCCACGTCAATTTGGACAAAGTTAGGGTTGGTCTGCACGCTTGCCCGCACAGAGAGGTCGGCGGCCTTGCAGGCGTTGTCTAAGAGGTTGCCGAGTAACTCCATCAGGTCTGTGCTATCACCATAAAAATACCCCTTGGGCTCACTTATTTTTTGCGTGATATTAAGATTCTTTTGCGCGTGAACTTTATTCATGGCATTAATCAGCTTTGTTAAAACTGTGGCAATATCAACCGCTTGTTCCCATGCGGCTGCACTACCAGCAACTGCGCGCTTAAGCTGTCGTTGTATTTGCACATCAATTTGATTAATGGGCTCTTTAGCATCTTCTGGCAAGGCTGTGTTACCTGACAGCACAGCTAAAGGGGTTTTTAAGCTATGGGCGAGGTCACTCAAGCTATTTTTATAGCGGCTGCGTTGTTGCTGTTCAGTGGCCAATAAATTATTGATGCTGCGCTTGAGCTTTTCAAGCTCAGGAGGATAGGTTTGGCTAATGTGCTGAATATGTCCAGACTCTGCTTGTTTTATTTGCTTAATCAAACGGTTAATCGGCCATAACGCGGCGTTTAAGCTGAGGATAAGCAAGGCAAGTAATATCAATGCAATCAAGCTTAACCAGCGCCAGAGCGTACCAATAAAGTTTTGTTCTTCGGTGTTATAAGCACTTTTGTCTTGCAGAATATAAAAGCTGACCGGTACAAAATGTCCCCCTGCGTCAAATTCAGCGGTATAGGCAAATAAGAAGTAAGGCGTGAGCAGTTGAAAATCTTCGTTGAAGCGTTCGTTGCCTATGTCAGGCGCGATAAACTCAGGCATAACTTGCCAATTTAGCGATGACAATGAACGCCATACTAGGCGACCATCGATTTTAATAAACGCATATAACCCTGAGCCAGGAATGTTCAGTTGGTCATTAAATAATTGTTCAGGCATTAATGGCTGGTCGTCAGACATTTCAAATTCTGAGATAAGCGTTAAGCTTTGCACCCGCAGTTGTTGCAACATTGATTGACTTAAACTGTTGGTAAATGCGCCCTCAAGGGTAAGCGCCGTCAATGGAATAAACACTACTAAAACGAGCAACGCAGCTGCAAAGCTGCGCAACCGTAGGGATAAACTATGCACCGGTTAGACTTGGAATTCTCGGCTGATACGATAGCCGCGTCCACGCATGGTTTCTATCGGATTGATGAGGCCTTCAGGGTCAAGCTTTTTGCGTAAACGTCCAACGAATACTTCAATTACGTTACTGTCTAAATCAAAATCTTGATCGTATATGTGTTCGGTTAACTCCGTTTTTGATACTACTTTTTTAGGATTAAGCAGTAAATATTCCAATACTTTATATTCGTAAGCTGTTAACTCGATGTCCGCGCCATTCACGCTGACTTGCTCACTTAAGGTATTAAGGCTGACAGGACCGAGTTCGATAGTAGGACTAGCTTGACCGGCCGAACGACGAATAAGCGCTTTTACCCGAGCTAATAATTCTTCGTTTTGAAAAGGTTTGGTTAAATAATCGTCGGCACCTGCATCGAGCCCTTCGACTTTTTCTTGCCAGCGATCACGAGCCGTTAAAATCAAAATAGGGCAGGCTACATTACTTTTGCGCGCTTTTTGGATGACCTCGAAACCATCCATTACCGGCAAGCCGATATCGATAATGGCTAAATCGTACGGGTGTTCACTTAACAAGAAAAGCGCTTTTGCACCGTCATCGGCTAAATCTACGCTGTAACCATTGGTACGTAAAAGAGCGTCTAACTGGGTTAATAAACGGCTGTCGTCCTCGACAATTAAAATACGCATTAGTCGTCCTTTTTACCGGTTTTCAATACTCTGCCAGAGCGTTTGTCTACGTCAACATTGACGACGCGCCCTGACTTTTGCAGTACCTTCACGCGATATTTATTTTTACTTTGGTCAACTTTCAATACACGGCCTTGTACTTGCTGCTGGGCTTTTTGGGCAGCTTGGCTTTTATCTATTTTGGCGTTATCGTCTTGGGCATAAGCATACCCAAACAAGCCCGGAGACAAGCTAATAAGTAGCAGAAATAATGTATTTTTGGCGATATGTTTCAACGATTGACCCCATTCACAAACGGTTACGTACTAGTTTAGCGCAATCGATCCTCCGGTGGAAACAATTCCAAGCAGGTAAATGCATGCCAGAGAAGATGTTTGCGACGATAACTAGCATACTTGAGCTAAACTGAATTTGGCCTGAATTACTCCTGCATTTCGTTACGTAATATTTGGGCATCTTCTCGACCATAAAAATCACTCGCGGAATCCAGCGCACTTTGCAACGAGCTCTTACTTTCCCTATAACGATTTAATCCGTGAAGTGTGTAGCCCAGATGATATTGAATCAAAGGTGAGGTGGCTTCACGAAGAGTCGCTTCACGCAGCACCGTTAACGCTTCAGTGTATCGGCCTTGTTGAGCAAGGGTCCAACCGTAAGTATCGAGCACGTTAGGGTTATCGCGATCTAGCTCGTAAGCTTGTGCAGCAAAATCAGCACTTTTGAGTATGTCGTTTGGCAAATAAAGCCAGGCTAGACGGTTGAGTAAGGCCGCTTTGTCAGGTACTTCTGATAACGTTAGTAGTGCTTCATAATGGCGCAACGCTTGGACAGGCTGATGGTTGTAGTAATAATATTGCGCTAGCAAACTACGCGGAAAGTAGCGGGATGGCTGATCAACCACTAATTGATTGGCTATTGCTATAAATGACGATGCACCAATACCGTTGCTAGCAAAGCTAAACAGTTTACTGAGGGCTAAATCGAACTGTGGATCCTGCGTTAAGGCTTTTTCATACATGGATTGCGCCATAGCGAGATCTTGTCGTTGCTCCGCTAAACGCCCTTGCATAAATGACACATTAGCTAGCATAGGGTATTTTTTAGCTAATTCGTCAATGCGCCCAGCGACTTGTTCAGTCAGTCGATTATTCAACATAAATTCAATTACCTGCAAAGCCAGAGCTGCGTTGTCTGGACGAAGCGCTTGGGCTTGAGATAGGGCGTCCATAGCGTGGCGGTTATCGCCCTGCTTGATATACAGTTTAGCGAGTGCAAATAACGCTTGGGGATTGTCTTGTCCTAAATAACTCAGTTTATGAAGCATCTGGTTAGCGTCATCTGTCTCTTTACGCATTTGATGTAATTGGACTTTTTGAACGATATATTTTATTGCATCCGGGCGCAGGGTTAGTAACTTGTTAACCTGATAGAGTGCATCTTTACTATCGTTTTGAATGAGGGCTATGTACATCAAGCCCTCCCTAGCTTCAATATTCTTAGCACTTAGATTAAGCACTGTATTGTAACGCTCTTTCGCAAGTTCAAACTCGTTGTTCTTCGTGTTAATTTTCGCAAACAATAACAAAGAAGGTAAATGTAACCGGTGATCTTGCAGTATAAGTCTAAGGGTACGTAGTGCTTCCCCATTATTACCTTTTAAGTACCAAATGTTAGCGAGATTGTATTGTGCAGCGACCATATTGGGTTGTAATCGCAATGCGTGTTCAATGGTAAGTAAAGCGTTATTTAGTTGGTTTTGTAGGGTCAGTACCGATGCATTAAGGTTTAAATAGCTCACATTTTTTGGCTGCATATTAAGTAGCTTTTCGCTACTTTTAGCCGCAACTTCTATGTTATTTGCTAATATATTCATCACGCTGTGAGTAATAAGAATTCGCTCATTATTCGGTTCTTTCACCAAAAGTGTTTCAAGGATCTGTAAACCTTGAGCGGTTTTTTGCCGAGCTAAAAACAACTTTACAGCATAGAGCTGAACATCAACGTTGTTAGGGTATAGCTGTTGCAATTGGGTGAGCAACTCAACACCTTTAAAGATTTTCCCGCGACTTAAGTACAACTCGCCAAGCAACAAAGCACCATCAATATTGCCGAGTAATTCAGGCTCGTGTATTGCTAATGCGTCAAGTGCGGCTTTGTCTTTGCCCAGCGCTAATAGTGTCTTAGCGAGTAAGGTACTAATTTGTACATCAGGTTCACTGATGGCTTGTAGTCGCGTAAAATCACGCGCTGCTTGTTCTAAATTTCCCTGTAAATATGACACCAGCGCGCGCAGGTATAACAAAGGTTTGCGCTCATTAACAATCTCACTGGGCAGACTATTGATTTTCCCTGCTAGTGTAGCGAGCTCTTCATCTACGACGGTCTCGGCTTGGCCTTGCTGTAACAACCAACTATTGATCAATAGCGCAAAGGGATCATGGGGACTGGCGCTCAATATATTTTTTACAATATTACTGGCGGCAAGGTTGTCTCCCATCGCAAGATAAATATCAGCTAAATTACGCGATATAAATGGATTATGTGGATCCAATTCAAAAGCGTGTATCAAATCTGTTTTAGCATGCGCTAGGTTGCCTTGTGCTTTTGCTAATTGTCCTTTGAGCTGCCAGCTGTTGGCATTGTTGTTGTCATGTTTTAAGGCAAGATTGATGTAGTGCTCGGCTATTTCATATTTCTTACTGGTCAAAGCAATGCTGGCCAACCCATTGACGCCAATTGAGTTTGAAGGTGATATATCGAGGAGTTGTTGATATTTTTTTTCGGCACACTCCATTTGTTCCAATAAACTACAGGCATTAGCTGCAATGCCCAGCCAGTTGACTCGCTGCTTTTGAGATAAAGAGTGGGGTATTGTAAAAGCGATAATATCTTCAAATCGCTGCAATGAAATAAGACTGTAGCCCCAATAGTCGAGGTATTCATTTGCATCAGCACCATCAAAATAGGCTTTGGAAAACGCTTGCTCTGCTTCAGCATATTGCTCTCGGATAAACAATACCTTACCCATCAGAATGTGCGCGGGCAAATAATCGGGCGCGCCATGTAGACTGGTTTTTAAATAGATATAAGCTTCGTCGAAACGTTCGTCGTTATAGGCTCTTAGCGCTTTTTCATAATCAACGGTTTGTGCCAAAGCTGGCGTGCTGGTTGACAATATAAGAAGCAGCAATGACATACACAAGGTGCCAACCCTAATGAATTTAGAAAAAAAAGAGCTAACCTTAAACATCATATTGTTGACACCTAAAAGAGGATCTAAATAAACAAAAAAGACGGCCAGAGCCGCCTTATTTATAATAATACCAAGTTACCATGCTTGTAATTTGGCTAAACTGACAATATCACACCTGCTTAGTTTGATATTTCTTACGACGAGTCAATATTAGCAAACCGAAAGCCAGCCCGAACAAAGCCGCAGAAGTAGGCGCACTGACTAGAACAGTGGGGGGCTTTGGCGCAGGGGTCTCATAATCGAATAAAAAGTTATGGAATTCACGGGCTCCGGTATAAGAGACCGCAGCAAATGCACCGTCAAAGGATGCTCCTCCCGTTGTGTTTGCATAGGGTGCAAGCACTGAGCCTTTCATCGCCAGATTATTAAAATCAATATCGGTAGCTTCAAAGAAGTTCCAAACAATATTGGTCGCCGTTTGTTGACTGAAACCATTGTTAAGATTAACCCCGCCACCTGCCGTAATATCAATACCAGCCACATTAATTACAACTGTTGATGCTGAAGCTTGCTGTAAACTCAATGAGTTGTTCTGGGCGAATATATCCGACGCATTAACGTTGAACACAGCGACGCTTTGTGTCCCCGTGTAAAGCAATTCGGCCTGATTGCCTGGGCCTGAAAAAACCCCTGTAGCGGACAAACTATTATAGTAAAGGCTTTCGTTATAAATCTCTGCGAATACCGCGTCGATCTCTGCATCAAGAACTGCTTGAGGGGCTTGCGTTGCAGACCCGCCGCTACCATTGAGGTTAACGTTGGCGTTACTTGAATTGCTGCCATAAACAAGGTTGTTACCATTTTGAATCGTAACGTGATTCGCTTTGATGTCACCCACAATTGTCACTGCATCAATGGCAGAATCTGTATCGGGGAGTCGACTACCGAATTCTACTGCTTGGCCTGAACCATTTAAATTACCGCCGATTAAGGCTTTGCCTTCAACGTCTCCACCCTGGAAGTTATAATCTTCTAATAAAATAAGATTATAGGTACCGATAGAACCTGATGAGGCGTGAGTGCTCATTGCGCATGTGCCAGCGAAAATTAACGCTGCAATTTTTAAAATAGGGTACTTCATATACATCGCCCTTTGATTATATCGTGTCGGATTAGCAATTTTCGAACCAAAATTTAAGTCATTGTAAAATATTGTGAAATTTATATTTTATAATAATTGAATTGTAAGTTGTAAATTTTTTTGACAGTTACTGTGCTTGATGTGTTGATATTAGCATACAGTCGGGCGGGGTTAGTATTCGACTTTCTTCCTAAGTTGCTTTCTTTGACCGGATTTTTTCTTGCTATCGATTCTTCGAAGTTGAGAACCTTTTGTGGGTTTTGTCGCTTTACGGGGTTTTTGTACGACAGCAGCTTCACACACGATTGCAGCCAAACGTTCTAGAGCATCTTGGCGATTCATTTCTTGGGTACGATGAGCTTGCGCTTTAAGAACCAATACACCATCTTGCGTGATGCGATTATCGTTACTTTTTAACAGTTGCTCTTTGTAGAACTCTGGCAGTGATGAGGCTTTAATATCAAAACGTAAATGGATAGCACTGGACACCTTATTAACGTTTTGTCCGCCGGCGCCCTGTGCGCGAATAGCAGTCAGTTCAACCTCATGATCTTGAAGCGAAATATAGCTTTTAATAAAAATCATCTTGTTGTCCTTTTGCGAATTTTTTCATGCTTTGCCCACCGTATTTACTACACTATGGACAATAAAGCGCGAGACAAACAGCTGGTTTATCTCGCGCTAATGCTGAATGACAGTCGTACGTGTCTGGCCTTATAATTACGGCAGTACCTTAAGATAAGGTTTAACGGTTACTTGTTCGTATACGCCTGCATCCATATAAGGATCGGCCGCAGTCCAAGCTTGTGCTTCTTCTAAGCTTGTGAAATCGGCGATCACCACTGAGCCTGTAAAGCCGGCTTCACCAGGGTCGGTACTATCGATAGCGGGGCAGGGGCCGGCAACTAACAGACGCCCTTCGTCACTAAGCTGTTGTAAACGCGCTAAGTGAGCACTGCGTGTTTTTTTCCGCAAAGGTAAGCTGTTTTCGACATCTTGTGAATACACTACATACCACATAATTTTGTTCCTTATTTTTTAGTCGCTTGTTTCATAGCGCTGACGAATTCGCGAAGTTTGCTTAGCATGACTTCCGGTTGTGACAAATTAGTCTCGATGATATTGACCGTCGCCGAGCCCGAAATTGCACCTGCAGCTCCAGCTGAAATCGCCTCTTTAACCTGTTCGGGTTTAGATATACCAAAGCCTAGCAGTGGTGGAGCAACCTTATATTGGGTTAACTTAGCGATTAATTCGTGAGCTGGAATAGTCGCCGCTGTTTCGGCGCCAGTTACACCAGCACGACCGAGCAGATAGGTATAACCTTTTGATTTCTGACCTATTTCAGCTAATGTCTCATCACTAGCATTAGGCGGTGCAATAAGGATTTGTTTGATCCCGGTTTGAGTTGCTATCTCAATAAATCGATCGGCTTCACGCAGTGGTACATCAGCAATCAAAATAGAATCAACACCAGCGTCAGCCGCGTCGTTATAGAATTTTTCCAAACCAGGCTTAATCACTAAGTTGCTGTATAACAATAAGCCAATAGGCATATCAGGATATATTTCACGGAATTGTTGGATAACATTTAAACAATCACTTGGATGTATATGATGGCTAAGCGCGCGTATGCTGGCTTGTTGAATCGTTGGGCCATCAGCGATTGGGTCAGAAAAAGGAATACCTAATTCAAGGGCATCAGCGCCGCCTTCTGCCAAGGCTTTTAATATCTCTAAAGATGTAGCGATGTCAGGGTCGCCGAGCATAACGAACGGTACGAAAGCGCCTTCATTTTTTGCTGTTAAACGGGTGAACATATCACCGTAACGATCGTTTTTATTACTCATTGATTTGGTCTCCCAGAATGCTGTGTACGTGGGCTAGGTCTTTGTCGCCACGACCCGATAAATTCACTACTATGATTGTGCCGTCTTCGGCTTCGTCTGCCATATTTAAGGCATGAGCGAGTGCGTGAGATGACTCAAGCGCAGGAATAATGCCTTCTTTACGTGACAGTAACTGAAACGCATAAAGTGCTTCATCGTCGCTTACTGCAGCATAAGTCGCTCGGCCAATATCGTGTAAATGCGCATGTTGAGGACCTACAGCTGGGTAATCAAGACCCGCTGAAACTGAATATGATTCTTCAATTTGCCCGTCTTCGTCTTGCATAATGTAACTATACGCACCGTGTAAAATACCTTTGGTGCCTTTACTAATGGCGGCACCGTGCTCAGCCGTATGTAAGCCTTTACCTGCAGGCTCAACACCGATTAGTTTTACGCTTGGCTCATCGATAAAGTCAGCGAACATACCTATCGCATTTGAGCCACCACCGACACATGCCACTACTGCATCCGGCAAACGACCTTCTTTAGCCATGATTTGAGCGCGGGTTTCTTCGCCAATCATGCGATGAAATTCACGCACTATGGTAGGGAAAGGATGTGGTCCCGCGGCGGTACCTAACAAATAGTGGGCCTTGTCATAAGTTGCTGACCAATCTCGCATAGCTTCGTTCACGGCATCTTTTAGGGTGCCAGAACCTGAATTGACAGGTATTACTTCAGCGCCCATTAAGCGCATTCTGAATACATTAGGTGCTTGCCGTTCAATGTCCTTTGCGCCCATATAGATCCGTGCTTTTAGACCGAGCAGTGCACAGGCTAATGCAGTGGCAACACCGTGTTGCCCCGCGCCAGTTTCGGCTATCACTTCGGTCTTGCCCATGCGCTTGGTTAATAATGCTTGGCCCAATACCTGATTGGTTTTATGCGCACCACCGTGCAGCAAATCTTCACGCTTTAAGTAAAGCTTAACGGTTGGGTTAGACACCAAGTTACGGGTAAGTGTCATGGCTGTTGGACGACCAGCGTAATCAGTCAATAATTCCATGAATTCTTTCTGAAACTCGGGATCGTTCTGGGCATCGATAAATGCTTGCTCTAATTGGTCCAGTGCGGGTATCAGCAGTTCAGGCACATACATACCGCCAAACTGTCCGAATTTACTTTCTAAATGATTCATAATATTTCTCGTCTTTAACACGTTAAAATTTGGTCTGTCTGATTAGCTTAATCGTTAGTAAGCGCGTAACTTTTCAAATGCGAGCTGCAGCTTTTTCTCAGATTTTATGCCTGGGGCGTCTTCAACACCTGAATTCAAATCAATGCCACCTAGGCCCAGACTTGCAGCTTGTTGCACGTTGTCTGGGTTGATCCCGCCAGCTAAAATAATTTTGCTGCGAAGTTGTGCGCTTAAAGACGTTTGCGCGAACAACTGCCAATCAAATGCTTGCCCGGTACCGCCACTTTGCTCACCAACTTTGCAGTCAAGCACGAATCGGTCAACGTCTATTTCGTCGAGCTGGGGCAGGGTATCAGTAATGCCTTTAGCTAACCAAATCTGGCATTTATCAGCGAGCTGCGCCCGCAATTCGCTGATATAGCGTGGTGATTCGTTTCCATGAAGTTGTACCGCAACCAAGTTCAGCGCATTAGCATACTCAACGACTAATGAAATGGATGCATCAACAAATACACCCACATAATAAAAAGGCACTTCTTCAACAATCTGTTTAGCCTGCTGTAATGTAAGACATCGTTTTGATTTTTCAGCGAATATTAACCCTGCATAACTAGCGCCAGTGGAGGCTATTTTGGCAGCGTCTTGGGCTCGAGTGATACCGCAAACCTTGATAACCCCGTACACTAAGCTTTTAACTGCTTGGGCTACATTGTCTTGCGACATGAGTGCACTGCCCACTAAGAAGCCATCAACTATGGGTGATAAGCGTCTTACATCCTGATGAGTATAAATACCGGACTCAGATATAATCACATGCTTATGTTGCGCTTTATTGATGATCGGTACCAGTTTTTCAGTCGTCGCCAAATCGGTACTTAAATCACGTAAGTTACGGTTATTTATACCAATAATATTCGCTTTTAGGGCCACAGCGCGATGTGCTTCCTCTTCATTGCTGACTTCGGTGAGGACATCAAGGCTTAACGTTTTCGCTATACTGGCCAATTCGCTATATTCCTCGTCTGACAACACAGATAACATCAACAATATTGCGTCAGCGTTGTGATAACGGGCCAAATAGACCTGATAGGGCTCTATAAAAAAGTCCTTGTTAATTACTGGCTGGGTGACGCGTTGACGAACGTATTCAAGATATTCAAATTTACCCTGAAAATACTTTTCGTCGGTCAAAACAGAAATGCACGCTGCGTAAGGTAAATACGCCGCTATGATTTCGTCCAAATTAAAATCTTCTCTGATTAAGCCTTTAGAGGGCGATGCTTTCTTACATTCTAAAATATAACCAGCGTTTGGTTGGCTCAGGGCATCGTAAAAGCTGCGAGTTGACAGTGTCAAACCATCAATAAATTGTGCAAGTGGCAAGTCAATTTTGCGTTGAGCAATTTCTTGACGTTTATCCGCTACGATTTTCTCTAATACATTTGCCATTAATGCTTCCTTTAAATTATGTCGTGGCTGCGACTAATTGCCGAAGAATTTTCGATTACCTGCATGGGACGTTTTTCATGCATAGCGTCCAGCGCCATTTGCGCGCCTTGCTTATAGGTATCCGCCTTGCCGCAGAGCTTAATCAGCGCGCCAGCATTCATCGCAACAGCGGCTTGATGCGCTGCTTGACCACAGCCGGTGAGCACATCTTGAATCAACTGTTTGTTTTCATCAGGCACCCCACCTTCAATGGCGCTTAACGGATATTCTTCAAGGCCAAAGTCGATCGGGGATAACGTGTATTCTGTTAACGTGTCATCGTTTACTTCGACAACAATGGATGGGCCATGCACTGCAAGCTCATCTAAACCGCTACCGTGCACGACTAATGCTTTTTTGTAACCGAGTAACTGCAATGTACGTGCAAATGGCATAACTAGTTCAGGTGCATATACACCGATCATCATATGACTCGGTTGAGCGGGATTAACGAGGGGGCCAAGCAAGTTAAAAATAGTGCGTGTTTTAAGGGTCGTACGCACGGGCATCGCGTGTTTTATGCCTGCATGATAAACAGGCGCAAACAGAAAGCATAGATTCGACTGGTCTAAGCAATCGCGTGCAATTTCTGGTGACATATTTAGTTTCATGCCAAAGGCATTGAATAAATCAGCCGAGCCAGATTTACTTGAGACACTACGATTGCCGTGCTTAGCTACTTTTACACCACAACTGGCTGCAACAATCGCCGCGGCGGATGAAATATTGATAGTGTTATGGCCGTCTCCACCTGTACCAACAATATCCGCAAAATCATAAACAGGTCGCTCGATAGGGCTCGCGTTTTTGATCATAGCCTGAGCAGCACCAGCTATTTCTTCAGGGGTTTCGCCTTTAATTTTTAAAGCGGTCAACAGCGAAGACAGCACAATGTTATCTACTTGGCCGGTCACGATTTGATTGAATGCATCAGTGGCTTCGTTCTGACTAAGGGCTGTACCTTGATAAAGCTTTTCAAGTAATGGAAATAGCATGACGGTCCTTTAATTGTTGGCTTGGTTTTGGGTTAAATAATCAATGCTTTGCATCAATAACTGACTCCCAAAGGCGGTTAAAATGGATTCAGGGTGAAACTGGAAGCCCAGCATTCTATCTTTCTCATGACAAACTGCCATAGGCACATCGTCAAAATTGGCTAAAACGGTTAATTCAGCTGGCATATTGCTCGCCATCAATGAATGGTAGCGCGCTACTGGTAAGGGCTGAGGAAGATTGGAAAACATTTTATCGCCCTTATGCGTGATCAAAGATGATTTACCGTGCATAACCACGTTGGCGCGAATAATGTCGCCACCATAAGACTCAACAATTGCTTGGTGGCCCAAACAAATACCGAGTACTGGGAATACCCCTTTTACTAAATTGATAAGCGCTGGCATGCAGCCCGCATCGGCCGGTGCGCCGGGTCCTGGTGATAACAGTAAAATCACTTGGCGGTCTTTGGCTTGTTGTCGCATTTTATCAAAAATGGCTTCGGGTGAAACTGAATTACGGTAGACCGTTAGCGCTAGGCCCATGGTACGTAATTCATCCACTAAGTTGTAGGTAAACGAATCGAAGTTATCCACTAAAAAAACATGCGTCTGCGGGTCGGTAGTATTAGCTAAACGCATTATTTTGCCTCCGGTGCTTGATGGGACGTAAGAATAGCGCGAATAACCGCTTGGGCTTTGCCGCGGGTTTCGTCTGCTTCTGACTGAGGATCTGAATCGAAGACCACACCCGCACCAGCTTGAATATGGGCGGTTTGATTTTTAATAAATGCCGAGCGAATAACGATACAGGTATCCATATCACCATGGCCATTTATGTAGCCAACTGCGCCACCATAACTGCCTCTACGCTGCTTTTCTACTTCGCGGATAAGACCTGCAGCGCTGACTTTTGGTGCTCCCACTAAGGTGCCCATGTTCATGCATGCTTGATACGCATGTAGCGCATCTAAATCATCCCGTAATTGCCCCACAACTTTAGATACTAAGTGCATCACATGTGAGTAGCGGTCTACTTTTAGTAATTCTTTTAAATGGCGAGTGCCGGGCTTAGAAACTTTCGCCACATCGTTACGCGCTAAATCAACTAGCATTAAGTGCTCTGATTTTTCTTTTTCATCTTCGCGTAAATTCAATTCAATACGACTGTCTAGATCTAAGTTAATAGAGCCATCTGCGTGTTTACCTCTTGGGCGCGTGCCTGCAATAGGATAAATCTCAACTTGATTGGTATCTTTAAGATATTTAAGAGCCGATTCAGGTGACGCGCCAAACATACAAAAATCGATGTCTTGCATGAAAAACATATACGGGCTGGGATTTTGCACTTTCAATGCTTTATAAGCTTTGTGTGGATCAGGACAGGGTAGGCTAAAGGTCCGTGATGGAACCACCTGAAAAATGTCACCGGCTAAAATATGCTGTTTAAGGTTTTCGACGTCTTGAATAAATTCTTGATCCGACTTACTAATTTTTAATTCGTCAGGGCTGACGTGGCGCGATTCAATTTCAGGGACAGGTTTTACGTTACGCAATTTATGTTTAATTTGCTCAAGGCGTTGACTGATTGCAAAGTAGTTATTGCCGACATTTTTACCACTGAATACGCTGCCAATCACTTCAGTTTTTTTCGCTTGGTGATCAATTAACAGTAAGGTTTCCGCGAGATAAAAAACAAAGTCAGGGCAGGTGTTATCACTATCATCAACCAATGGTAGCTGTTCAAAGGTAGCCAATAAGTCATAAGCAAACGCCCCGCCTAAAAATAGCGCTTCAGGGTGCGAGCGAATCGCTACCACGCGATTAATCAGTAGGCGCAGAGCATCAAATACCGCAGGTGCCTTTAAGCGACTATCTTCATCTAGCGCTTCTTGTGCGAAAGTAAATGTTAGGGTGACTGTACGCGTTTGTTGGTTGAATGCGTGCTTAACACCGGCTGGGCAATATTCGACAAACAAGGGCAAGACTGCAGCACCGTTATCAGTTAACGCTTGGCACGTGACAATTGGTCCATCGCACTGCAATTTTATCGCTGCGTCGACTAATAATAAGCTTTTTAGATCGTCTTTACTGTCGATTTCCGCTGACTCAAGTAGCAAATTATGAGGTTTACCCTGACAAAGGTATTGATAAGCTTGGAGTGGATCTGCCACATAATCGGCCGATAGTAGTAAGGTTTCTACTTTGCCTGCTTGTTCTGTTAACTGCGCTAAACTCATGATTTTTCTCGATAACCTTGTTTGTAACCTGTCTTAGGCAAGGATGATAAAAGGGTCGTAATTTTCAATCGGGCATAAAAAAAGCCCGTATTATACGGGCTTTTCTTGTTCAATCGCACAAATACATACGCTCACAGCCCGCTAGTTAGGGATGTGCCACCACCAAATTAGGTTAGTTGTAACGCGTAAAACAGTATTCATGGGTATATAATCTCTTCAATATTAAGTGATAAAACTATCACTGAATAACAAACATTGTCCTTTTTTCAGGTTTTGTCTGCTATTCATGACCAAATGCGTATAATACGCACTTCAGGTGTATAGAAGAAAACAATTTTGCTCCTCTGTCAACAGTCATTTTTGAAAAAGTATTCTGCGAGTACTCAACAATAGGTCATATTTAACGTTTTATGAAAATCGATTTACATTGCCACACTTACTATTCTGACGGTCAACTTTCCCCTGTAGAGTTAGTGGATCGGGCGCACAATATGCAAGTAGATGTGTTGGCGATTACCGATCACGACACGGTGCAAGGACTAGATGAAGCGCTTGCTCATCAAGCAAAACAAAAGCGTGCCATGCACATAATCAATGGTATTGAGCTGTCTACGTCGTGGCATAATTTTGATATTCATATTTTAGGTTTGAATGTTAATAAAGATGATCCGTTATTTTGCGAACGTTTAGTCGCACAAAAAAATGAGCGCGATGCCCGGGCACAAAAAATGTCAGATAAATTGGCCAAAGCAGGGATTGAAAATGTATTGCGAGATGCCAAATTATTAGCAGGAGAAGGGCAATTGACACGAGCGCATTTTGCCCGGGTGTTGGTAGATCGCAAAGAAGTACGTGATTTCGAAAGCGCCTTTAAAAAATATTTGGGTAAGGGCAAACGCGCTCACGTCAAACCCCAGTGGATTTCGATCGAAGAAGCAATTGAGTGGATCCATGATGCTGGTGGTAAAGCGGTGCTTGCTCATCCGGCGCATTATGATATGACCACAAAATGGTTGCGCAAACTGGTAGCTGAATTCAAACAATCAGGGGGCGATGGCATAGAAACAACCCATGCGCGGATTAACCCTGAAAAACGTAAGTTGATTGTTGAATTAGCCATGGAGCATAATTTACAGGCATCAGCGGGTTCTGATTTTCATTTCGTCAGCCGCTGGACTGAATTGGGTAAAAATCTGGGATTACCAGAGCATCTTACCCCTATCTGGCATGACTGGCCGTTTATCGACCAGCCAGTTGATATAGCATCTCACGCGAAAAACAGCGTGTAACTTACTGGGAAGTAACGATTATGAGCCAATTTTTTTATATTCATCCCGATAACCCACAAACTCGTTTAATTAAACAGGCTTGTGAGCTTATTCACAGCGGCGAAGTGGTGGTTTATCCCACCGACTCCGGATATTCCATTGGTTGCCATATGGACGACAAAAACGCTTTAGAGCAAATTTGTCGTATTCGCCAAATCGGTAAAGATCACAACTTCACCTTGATGTGCCGAGATATGTCGGAGTTGTCTGAATATGCGCGAGTGGATAACAGCGCATTTCGTATGATTAAAAACAATACGCCTGGGCCGTATACTTTTATCTTAAAGGCGACTAAAGAAGTCCCCAAGCGTTTACAAAACCCTAAACGTCGCACTATCGGTATTCGCGTACCTAATAACGCCATTGCGCTCGCCTTACTTGAAGAGTTAGGCGAACCTATGATGTCGACCACGCTTATATTGCCTAATGCCATCGTGGCTGAATCTGATCCCGACGAGATACGTGACAAGCTTGAAAAACAAGTTGGCTTGATTATTCACGGTGGTTTCTTGGGTGAACAACCGACCACAGTGGTGGATTTGTCGGACGGTGAGCCCGTCATTATTAGACAGGGCAGCGGCGACGCTAGCCCATTTAGTTAACATCGAAACTGGTCTGCTATGACAGTTGATAAAGCGCCTATCAAGTCGCCCCTTGAGCAGGAAGCAATGCTGCACGGGCAACCGGTGCAGCAGCCTTTGCCACTAGCATTTATTAACGGTCAGGCATTTACCGATCAACCTGAAGATTTATACATTCCGCCAGATGCATTGGAGCTAATTTTAGATGCATTCGAAGGGCCATTGGATTTATTACTGTATTTGATCCGCCGACAAAAATTCGACTTAGTTAACTTGCCTGTTTATGAAGTAACGAAACAGTACATGTTATACGTCGATATGATGAAGGATTTAAAGCTTGAGCTTGCTGCTGAGTATTTACTGATGGCGGCGATACTGGCTGAGATAAAATCGCGTTTATTACTGCCCAAAAGACCGGATGCTGAAGAGGACGAAGATGATCCTAGAGCCGAGCTTATTAGGCGATTGCAGGAATATGAACTCGTAAAAACAGCTGCACATGAGCTTGATGATATTCCACGCATGGAACGTGATGTATTTAGTGCAGGGGCGCAAACCAGTGATTCGGTTGCGCCTATTAAGATTTTACCTAAGATTAATTTGCAGGAATTAGTGGTGAGTTTTCAAAATGTGATGCAACGAGCGAGTGCATTTGAGCATCATCAGATTGCTCCTGAGGCGTTATCTACCCGAGAGCGAATGGCGTTGATTTTAGAGAAGCTTAACAGTGAGCTTTTTACCGGTTTTGATTGCTTGTATAAGACAAGTGAAGGCCGAGCAGGTGTGGTTGTAACCTTTTTGGCTATACTTGAGCTGTGTAAAGAACAGCTTATTGAGCTGGTACAGAGTGAACCTTTGGCTAATATTCACATTAAGCTCAAAGCAGAAGAGCCACAATAGATGGCAAAATTATCCTTAATGCAGTTGAAGCAATTGGTTGAGGCGGCGGTGTTTGTATCTGACACGCCTGTTAGTCAAGAACATTTGCAACAAACAATATTAAGCGGTTTGAAGGTGGGTAAAAAAGCGCTGAATCAAGCAATTGATGAGTTGCAATTAGAATATCAATCTCGCGGCGTGCAATTGGTTGAAGTCGCGAGTGGTTATCGGTTTCAGTCAATGGATAGTTTAGGCCCTTGGCTAAGTAAATTATGGCAAGAGCAAGCGCCTAAATACTCTAGAGCCTTGCTAGAAACCTTGTCTATGGTTGCCTATCGTCAGCCGATAACGCGAGGTGAAATTGAAGATGTACGTGGTGTAGCTGTTAGCAGCAACATCATGAAAACCTTAATAGAACGGGATTGGGTGAAAATCGTAGGGCATAAAGAAGTGCCTGGGCGCCCAGCCTTATATGCTACAACAAAAGGATTTTTAAACTATTTTTCGCTTAAAAGCTTGAAAGACCTTCCTAGTCAAGATGCCTTTGATACGAGTAATAGTCAGGATGAACGCAAGATTTTAACGCCGCCGAGTGAAAGTGCTGAACCGGTCTCTGTCGAGCAAACAACCTCAGAGCAAGACGTAACAACGCACAATGTGATAAAGCAACAGACATCGGCCGAACAAACACCGTCAGAACAAGCTACAGAGACTAAGCTTGATGATACTGACAACCCTAATCAAAGAGAGCAGTTACACTAATGAGTGAAAAATTACAAAAAGTCCTAGCCAACGCTGGTGTGGGCTCCCGTCGTGAGATGGAAAAGTGGATAGCCCAAGCCCGAATTTCAGTTAACGGAAAAGTCGCCACGTTAGGCGATCGCGTTGAGCCCTTGGATCAACTGCGCGTTGACGGTAACTTAATCAGTGCTGCCGCGAAAACGACTATTTGTCGCGTACTTATGTACAACAAACCTGAGGGAGAGCTGTGTAGCCGCAAAGATCCTCAGGGACGTCCTACTGTTTTTGACCGTTTGCCTAAAATTCTAAATGGTCGTTGGATAGCCGTTGGCCGTTTAGATATCAACACCAGTGGTTTGTTATTGTTTACTAACGACGGTGAGTTGGCTAATCGTTTGATGCATCCTAAACATGAAATCGAAAGAGAGTATGCGGTTCGTGTATTTGGTGATGTTGATCAAGACATTATTAAGCGTCTGAAGAAAGGCGTGGAACTTGAGGACGGTGTGTCTAAATTTACTGAGATACGCAAACGCCCAGGTGATGATGAAAGTCTAAATAGTTGGTATAACGTGACGCTATCTGAAGGCAAAAACCGAGAAGTCCGCCGATTATGGGAATCTCAAGGGTTACAAGTTAGCCGCTTGATCCGTGTTCGGTACGGTACCCTAGACTTGCAAAACCGCTTACCTCAAGGTGGCTGGATTGAGTTGCCGTTAACAGATCTAAATACGTTGCGTAAAAGCGTGCAATTAGATTTAGAACAAGAGTCGATGATAGAAGACAAACAAACAAAGCTTGACCATGTGCGTTTGAGTCGTATGCGCCGCTCTGTGCAAAAGCACAAAGTGAATCAAGGTCGCGCCAAGGCACGACCTAAGAAAAAGTAAGTACGCATTGTTAGGTCGTAAGCCGTTGCTTACGACTTAAATTCACATCGAACCTTTTTATTTACGACTAAGTTTCTGTGCCAATAAGCTGCAAATGCACTTGCAGCCGTGTATCAGTCCTGTATTCCTTCCGTTTTTGTTCAGCATTTCATCAAACGTAAGCCCGATATTTCTAGGCGCGTTAGTTTTCAAGCAGTGTTAATCACCTTGGCTATTTTTAATATTCTGCTCATTTAATCTGAATATACATTTCCAGATCCGGGAGTCATCCTGCGGTTACTTTTCCTGTGCAGTGCTAATATTAATAGTTTAGGTTTACGCTTACGCTTTTACCCATGTTGCATGTATCAAGCCGCAATGGGTAAATCTACAATGTAAGCGCATAGTAGTTAAAATCTGTTTACACCCCATCTCTATTTTATATGCAACAGCAAATGAGAAAAAACCAGTGATTAAATTATTATCTAAAAGTGAAGGTGCCACCATTGGCATTCAGGTTGGCGGTAAAATCGATAAAGCTGAAGAAGAAAAGTGGATAGTCATTTTCGATAAACTGCTCGAAGAACATCGCACAATTAATGTTTTGGTTTTGCTCGATGGTGAAATTAAAGTGTGTCTTGATGTGGTATATGAAGATCTGATGTGGACCTTGCATCATATAAGCAATATCAATAAATTGGGATTTGTCTCATCCAGTCGAGTGCTTAAATGGTTAGTAGCAATTGACAGCCCCTTTGCCAAACTTGTTGGAATTGACGAAAAATATTTCACCTCAGATGAGCTACAAGATGCTTGGGATTGGGTTAAGCAATAAGGTACTTAAAGCGTAAGTTTTTACACCAAACTAAGTGGAGTTAGCGATATGAACAACGTTATTCAGTTAAGTGAAATTTTCGGTTGGATGTCACTCATTAATATCGGCTTATTATGTGCCGCATCGTTGGCGTTAATCTGGATGAAAGATAAGATCGCCATCATGCACGGTAGGCTATTTAACGTTGCCCCGAGTGAATTAAAAATCCTTTATATGAATTATTTGGCCCACTATAAGTTGCTTATTTTCGTCTTCAATCTCGTCCCATATATTGTTCTAAAAGTCGTTGTCTGACACACTTTTTTTGCCATCAGGGATTGAGCGGTGTTCGAGGTTTTTTATGCTAAAACGGACGACCTTGATTGCTTTGGACTAGAAAGAAAAGTCGATATTGAAGGTAGTCAGCATAGTAAAAATAGCTGTGTATGTGCACTGATTTAACATATATACAGCGGGCTGCGTTATTATATTTGTTTGAGGTATGGCGAGGACCTCAGCAAAATTGTTAACGCAGGCGTAGCATTGGTTGTTGCACTATATCGGCTAAACTCTATCGGCTAATCAATGCTGTATTAAGTTAATACTGGTAGTCAACTATCGCCCAGACCGTTTACATTCCTCAAATTAAGCACGATAAACGTAACTTAAACAGTTTACAGTTATATGCTTAATACGGTCTGTACAAACATTCTGGCTTATTAAAATTTAACCGGGTGTCGCATCAAATGATTATTCACCAAAAATAGTGCGCGCTGGCGGTTCATCAACTATGTTTGCCTGAGCGTTTTCTGTATCCTTTCCTGCCTCCATATTACCTGTCTCATCGTCAGATTTTTCGACTGGCTTATCTGTTGCTTTAGGATTAACGGCCGCGATCAAGGCTTTGTTCTGTGCTTTATTTAGTGGGTAGATGCGACTGATATTGCATCTGAATCTATGATTATCGGGGGTGAAAACACTGTCGAAACCAGCGCTTAATGTGTTGGGGATACGTGAATACACCAGCAAGCTAGGCGAAAAATCTAAATCGTTACAGCGCATTGTTAGCTTGACCAAATAAGATCGAAAAGGAGAAGTGCGTAAGATCAAATATTGGTCGCTTAATGATGTCCAGCTATCCATATCAAACGCACTAATAGTATCGCGAGCTTCTAAGTTTTCAGTGGTGATAAATTTTTCGATAATGACTAATTTTTCGGGGTCTGATAAACGATTTGACGCGCATCCACCAAGCGCCAGTAGCACAAAGACCAGTATCATAATGTGTTTCATATTAGCTCCAAGAATATATAAAATTTGTACGCTTTAGTTTTGAACATTTAGTGACTAAATGGTTTCCTAAAAATCGCTTAAATTACAATTTATTACATATATTTATATTGGCCAATACACAACCTAGACAACGTCAACCTAATCGTCTTTTAATAGCCGCCAATAGGGCCATTTTTTCAACGGGTTTAGAAAGGAAGTCATCCATGCCAGCGTCAATACAACGCTCTCTGTCTTCAACAAATGCGTTCGCTGAAAGGGCAATAATAGGGTTAAGGAAATTCATTTTTTGTCTAAGTCTTACGGTAGCGGTAATACCGTCCATAACGGGCATATGCATATCCATTAAAATCAGGTCGTATTGCTCAAAAATACAGGCTTGAATGGCTTTTTCACCGTCAGTCGCAATAGTAACTTGGTAACCCGCGCCCTCAAGCATGATTTTGACTACTTCTGCATTAATTTCATTATCTTCTACGACCAAAATTTTATGCTCGCTTGTTGATTCTGATATATCCGGCTCAGATCTAAGTTGGATGTTATGTAATTCGCGTAAATCAGCCTCAAGCTCTTGTCTCATGACTGGCTTGGCGTGGGTTCGCCAAATAAGACTGCGCACGTCATCATTGCATTCAAGGTGTTCAATGACCGCTGATATTAAAATGATGGACGGCGTTTTTTTAAGGTTACGCTCACGCAATGCGTTGATAACATCAACCCCGTTGATTTCGGGCATCGATAAGTCAAGTAACAATGCGTCGAATTGACTGATATCACTGGCCAAAAATGCTGCGGCATGTTCAAAAACGGTTGACTTAAAACCTTGAGATTTAACCACATGCTGTAAGTATTCTCTGCTTGTTTGCAGATCGTCGACTATCGCGCAGTGCAGTTGAACATGAGGTCGAATATTTTCAACTTGCTTGTGGTCAATTTCGATAGGAAGCGACAACTCAAAGCAACTTCCTTCGTTAACTACACTGTGAACCATTAACGTTCCATCCATCAAATCAGTCAATTGTTTAGCGATAGATAGGCCGAGACCGGTCCCACCAAAAAGGCGTGTGGTCGTTTGATCGGCTTGTTCGAATTTATTAAATATAGTTTCTATTTTTTCAGGTTCAATCCCAATTCCGGTATCGTGAACCTTCGCTGATAGCCAGAATCGTTTTTCTTTAACGTAAACACCAACGTCTAAATTTACCGAGCCTTCATGGGTAAATTTGATCGCGTTGCTCAGTAAGTTGTGCATAATTTGCGCGATGCGCGTGGGGTCGCCAAAAATATGTGCTGGTAGTGTGGTATTTTTCTGATAATTGAATGTCAGTCTTTTCAAGCGACAATTTGCTGATTGCACAGACGTCACATCATCAAGAAGTTGCAGTAAATCTAACGAAGTACGTTCGATGCGTAACTTGCCTGCCTCTATTTTGGATAGGTCTAGTACGTCATTTATTAACACTAATAATTGCTTACCGGCGCTTTTTGCTTTTTTTAGATATTCACCACTTTTATGTGGATTGTCGATGGCTAGCTCCATCATGCCAAACAAACCATTCATAGGTGTGCGTAATTCGTGACTCATACTGGCCAAAAACTCGGATTTTGCTTTGCTTGCGTCGATTGCCTGTTGTTCGGCTGTTCTAGCGTTGAGCAACGCGTCTTTTAAGGACGCAAGGGTTTTGTTAATTTGCGTTTCCATGGGACGAAAAATAAATATCACTTCACAAACCAATAATATCAACGTAAAAAGCCATAAAAGCATTTCTATATTTTCAACAAGCTGAACACGCTCGCGGGCAGATACCTCAAAGGCTTGTACAACTTGATCTAATTCAGATAATAGCGCATCAGTATTGCTTGCATTGAAAATTGTCGGTGATAGACCACATCGATTAGCACTACCGAGAAAACCATTGGCATCGTTAACATATGCCGTTGTTTTCGCATCTAAAGCGCTTTTACCGAAGTTAAATTTCTTAACGGTTGCAGGCAGATTAGGTACGTTATTTAATTCAATTCGGTTTTTATCGAATTTGCTTATTGCGGTTTGCAGTGAATATTCGAACTTTTCAATCGTGATTTTATCGGTTGGGCACTGAGATAATCTTGAAACAAATAGCGCTATACGTTGGGATAACATGCGTTGTTGGCCCGCCATATTGATTATATAAGCGTCATTTTCTTGTACACTGAATATGTATTTTAGCGTTAACGCTGAGCCAGAAGCCGTCGCCGCAATCAGGGATAAAGCTAGAATATATCGCGCACGAATAGAGAGGCCCTTTTTTATTACCTTTGACATCAAAATTGATACTCCATTGTGCCGTTTCGAATAAGAGTAGATGAACAAGAATACAGTTACTCGACATAAATGAAAAAGTTTTTACAAACAATCTGTTAAATCATGACAAGGCTTATTCAGTATATGAATGTAAGACTAGCCCTAGGTATGTTTTTTACGATTCTAAAGACGTAATTTCCCTGAGTTGCATGGAATACCGATTCACTGTCGCTACTTGTAAAAAGAGGATTTTCTTTTTGAGGATATTCCAGTAATACCTGAAACTGATGGTCCGAATCACCAGTGGGCGTTTTGATTGAATTCTTATGCGCAGGTTGATTATTTACCCATTATCCTGAGGGGGTATCTGTTTTAACATTTTATATTTTTCGTTAGACGTTGCTATATGGAATATTAAAAACAGCGATGACATCTATAACCCCACATCACAGTAAAACGTTATATACTCGCGGCGTTAATATCGACATGAAAGACCTCTATCACATCATTAACGAGTGCAATTATGGCCATCGCGATTACTCCATCTAAACTCAGTCTACCCCAGCATAATCCGGGAGTATCGACAGTTCTAGAGTTTCTTATTATCAAATTTCCGGCAATATCTGCTGAGGTTTGGCAACAACGTATGGCTGAAGGTAAAGTTCATTGGCATGATGGTCGTTTGATCAATCTACAAACGCCATTTAAGGCTCAGCAACGCGTTTATTATTACCGCGAAGTAAAAAGTGAACCCGTTATTCCTTTCGCTGAAAAAATAATTTTTCAGGACGAGTTGATTTTGGTGGCCTACAAACCACATTTTTTGCCCGTAATGCCAGGCGGTGGATATGTTGAAGAATGCCTACAAAATCGATTGCGTACTAAGACCGGTAATCAACATCTGCAAGCCGTGCATCGCATCGATAAAGCCACTGCAGGTTTGGTACTATTTTCAGTAAATCCCAATACGCGCGCGCACTACCATCGACTTTTTGAAACCCATCAAATCAATAAAACTTATCAAGCTGTTGCCAGCACGAGTCACAGCGAACCGGCGGACAATCAGCAATGGGAAATAAAAAATAGGTTGGAGAAAAGCGCGCCACGGTTTTTAATGCATGCTGTTGAAGGGCCGGCTAACGCTCATTCGCTTATTCGTTGCGTAAAGCGCTCAGCCGACAAGGCATTATTTGAACTTAACCCTATAACAGGTAAAACCCATCAATTGCGACTTCATATGCAAAGTATTGGTTGGCCGCTATTACATGATAACTACTACCCTGTGTTGCAACCAAGTCAGCCGGATGACTTCAACAAACCTTTGCAGTTATTGGCTCAGCAGCAGGAATTCATTGACCCAATAACACATCAACTAAGACGCTTTTCGAGTAATACTGAACTCTATCTAGATTAACGGCTTAATCGCGTGCGTATCTAATGGTTCGTCGATTGTTTTAAAACGAACTCAACCAAACTCTCTCTATTTTAGATGTATTCAGTATGTTGGCTGTGCCTAAAATAGCTTGTGAGCATTGGATTTTGCGCATAAACCGTACCTGTTCTTGCGCTATATCATTATCTTTGCTTATTCTCATTTCAGTCATATTGACAGTAAATATCAATATTATACTGTGGGCTTTCACGCATGTAGGAATTATCTTCACAGCGCGTGATGTGTTCCTGAAAAGTACGTCAGATGAAAAATACTGGTTTGACTGACACATGGAGAAAATACTCGATGAGTACGTTTCGTGTGCGTGGAAATTACCTGTATAGAATGATTTTTTTACTCGAATTGATGAATAGTTCGTCTCAAGGGAATGAGCGCTATTTTAGGGTGGGTGCTATGAAGGGAAATAACTTTCACTAACACCATTTATGCAATGCTTCGTATCGGCTTTTTAAATTCAAACTCACAGCGGATTTTAGTGATAGTAGGACCTGAAAGGCGTTTAAATATTGCCAAATAGCACTAACATTTTTGACTAACATCGCGTTAGTTAACAAACTTAATTACCAAGGACTTACGCTATGAAAATCCAAAAAATTAACGCAATTGAAATCCTGGATTCAAGGGGTAACCCTACAGTAGAAGTGAATTTGAAATTAGAAGACGGAACGATTTCCCGGGCTATGGTTCCCAGCGGTGCATCAACCGGTGAACGCGAAGCGACAGAGTTAAGAGACGGTGATAAAAATCGTTACGGTGGTAAAGGTGTATTGAAGGCGGTCAATAACGTCAATACGATTATAGCGAAAGCAATCGAGAACAAATGTTTTACCAGCCAACGAGAACTTGATTATTTTTTGATAGGGCTAGATGGAACTCCGAATAAAGCGAAATTAGGCGCCAATGCAATATTGGGTGTTTCCATGGCTTATGCTCGGGCTAGGGCCTTAAGCTCGCATATACCTTTGTACCAGTATCTGGGGGGGAGTAATGCTCACATACTGCCAGTTCCTTGTATGAACGTGATAAATGGCGGAAGGCATGCTGATAATACGATAGATTTTCAAGAATTTATGATTACCCCTCATAATGCAACGTCATTCAAAGAGTCGATTCGTATGGGTACAGAAGTATTCCACACTTTAAAAGGTATTTTAAAATCCAAAGGTCTCAGCACAGGAGTGGGTGATGAAGGCGGTTTTGCGCCTGATTTAAATTCTAATGAGCAAGCCGTTGAAATAATATTAGAAGCCATCAGCAAAGCAGGATATTCCCCTGGCAAAGATGTCAGTATCTGTCTCGATCCCGCGACAAGCGAAATGTGGGAAGATGGTAAATACAAATTTTTTAAAAGTACCCAGAAATCATTATCAAGTGATGACATGATTAAGCTATGGGAAAGTTGGGTGGACCAATATCCTATTGTTCTGCTTGAAGATGGCTTAGCTGAAAATGATTGGGATGGTTGGAAAAATATGACTGATTCCCTCGGCAATAAAGTCGAAATAGTAGGGGACGATTTGTTCTGCACCAATAAAACGATTTTAAAAGAAGGGATCAGTAAAGGCGTAGCCAATTCTATATTGATTAAACTTAATCAAATAGGGACGGTAACTGAAACGCTTGAAACCGTTGAACTGGCTAATAAAAATTCATACAACTGTTTTGTTTCACATCGAAGTGGGGAAACGATTGATAGCTTTATTGCCGATTTAACCGTTGGTATTGGTGCTGGGCATTTGAAAACGGGTAGCGGTTGTAGAGGAGAGCGAATAGAAAAATTTAATCAGCTTATGCGAATTGAAAATGAATTAGGTGCTGTATCAAAGTTTGCAGGTATTAAAGCATTTAAAAATGCGTGATTAGGTCGATAAATAAATAACGTAAAATAGGGGGGGGCTGTTTTTTTCTCGTTACTCCCCGCGAATTCAACTCCGAAGTGCACCACTCGCTAAATTAAGCTGCGC
>TARA_R110001632_G_scaffold42420_1_pt1 | contig 38863 bp, 26 predicted proteins | sample TARA_R110001632 | Tara Oceans TARA_R110001632 (sample SAMEA4398266) | marine metagenome | biome: Polar Biome; feature: [SRF] surface water layer (ENVO:00010504); material: water (ENVO:00002006), including particulate matter (ENVO:01000060) such as... | depth 5 m
AATCCAAAATACAGAGTTACACCCAAGTAACTTTCCACGCCATGAAATAGCTGAAATATCTCGCCTTGCAGTAAAATCTGATTTTAGGCGACGTAAAACCGATAAATTTAGAGGTTCTGCGGTTGGTGCGATTAACGAGCCAACCTACTCAGAAACAGAGCTTCGTTGTTTCCCATTTATAGCCATTGGACTTTATATGGCAGCAGCAACTATGACCATCGAAATAGGTGTAAAACATGTTTACGTCATGATGGAACCCAGGCTAGCACGCAGTATGAAATTTGTGGGGATTAATTTTGTACAGCTTGGCCAAGCAATTGACTATCATGGTCTTCGCGCACCATATTATATTAACGCTAGCATTTTCATGGAAAATTTATCGCCTGGATTCAAATGTCTTTATAAAACAATACAAATAGAGATAGCCAGCCAGATTGAATAAAGGTCTTTAATTTTAGATTATTAGCTAAGATTAAAATCAATAATAACTCAAAAAATTCAGTTTTTAGTATATAAGGATCCTCATGTTTAATTATGAAGAAGCATTCTCACGTAATATTGGCTGGGTGACTAAAGAAGAACAACAAAAGCTTAGAAATACCAAAGTTGCTATTGGTGGATTGGGTGGTGTAGGAGGTGATCACACTATAGTGCTGGCACGTCTGGGGATTGGGAATTTTCATATATCTGATCTGGATGAGTATGATGTAGCCAACTTTAATCGCCAAGCTGGCGCTAATATGTCGACGTTAGGTCAGCCTAAAGCTGCCGTTATGGAAGATACGATAAGAGGAATCAATCCTGAAGCCACCATCAAAAATTTCGACTCTGGTATCAATGAACAGAACCTTGATGACTTCTTAGAAGGTGTTGATATCTACGTAGACAGTCTCGATATTTTTGTTTTAGAAATTAGACGTAAAGTATTTCGTCGTTGCTATGAAAAAGGCATTCCAACAATAACAGCAGCTCCAATGGGCATGGGAACTGCTTTCTTAGTATTTATGCCAGGTAAAATGTCTTTTGATGAATACTTTGCCATTGTCGATGCTGCCGCGAATGCCAGTGAAGAAGAAAAAGCACAAATATTCAATGATAATATTATTCGCTTTGTTATTGGTGTTTCACCATCGGTGCAGCAACGCCATTATTTAGTTGATAGATCATCCGTTAATTTTCTTAAAAAGAAAGTACCATCAACTTGTATGGGCATATCACTAGCTGCAGGAACACTCTGTACTAATGTATTAAAAATATTGCTACAACGTGGTGACGTTATTCACGCGCCACATGGTATGCATTTTGACGCTTACAGAAATAACTTAATTAAAACCTGGCGCCCATGGGGTAATAGAAACTGGTTACAACGTTTCATGTTTTGGCGAGTTAAACAGTTACTAAAATAACTTTCATAGACCGTTGAATATATTATATTTGGCGGTCAAATAGTTATGTCAAATACCCTAATGTTCTATTTTCACTCTTAACATGAGAGCAAAAAACCACCTATTAAAGTATAGCCTACCCAGCTTTAAAACTTCTCATCCTTCCCTAACCCATTACATCCTTAAACGTATTTGGTTAATTAACTTGACCTTTCAATAAGCAACCATTGCTTTACCGCACTTTCAGTTACTTATCGGTATAAATACCATTTAGGAGCTTAAAAGGTCCTCTTGTATTTTAGATAAAAATTTCAGATAAAAAAATGCCGCTCACCTAAGGTGAACGGCATTATCAATTAGTATTTTTTATTTATTAGTGTTATTAAACTTAATAACTATTTAGCTTTACGACGTGATGCGCCAGCCATGCCTAACAAACCTAAACCTAAAATAGCGATAGAAGTTGGCTCTGGAACTTGAAAATTGATTGAACCATTATGTGAACCAGAAACTTCAGCAACACCGTTAGCAAAAACTAAATTACCAAGGTTTTGTGTATCTTGTGAAGCAGCAAAAAAAACTTCATTGCTAGGTAGTGATGCATAATCTTCAAACGTACCGAAGTTAGTAACAAAAACATCACCTGCATCTACGCCATTAACAGTACCAGCACCGCCAAAGTTAGTTAGCTTACCACCTAACACAGTTGAATTACCTGTATCGCCACCGCTGCTAACGTTTAAATCGAATAAACGCACAAGTTGACCGACTGTAGTCATAGTATTATCGTAGTAATACATAGACACTGTGCCTGATGTGTAATCAAAACCAAAGCCGTTCCAAGTACCTGCTAGGTCTGAGAAGCCAAAAGTTAGACCCCAATCACCAGTCAAACCATTATTGCTTGGACCACCAAAAGTAGTTGCTGCAGGCTCGAAGTTATTCACTAAATTAAACTGAATGTCTGATAAGGTATTAAAGTTAGCATTTGAAACGCCACCTGAAGATAAAATGCTATCACCAGCACTAAGCGTCCCGTCAGCTGCACCGTAAGTACCAGCATCAGTAATAGTTGAAGTTGATTGGTAAGCTATTGACAACTGTTCTAACCAGCCTGTGGTAGTGATGCCAGCTGCTGTTGTGTTGTTCGCGCCATTGCCACCAAAGTCAGCACCAACATTAATATAAAATTGATCTGCTGCTGCTGCGCCTGTAAAAGATAATGCAACAACTGTTGCGACTACTTTTGTTAAATTCGTTACTACTGTTTTCATGTTGATACCTCTTGTTAAGTTACAACTAACAAAGCAATAGGCATGCCAACATCATAAGTTACTGTAAATAAACAATTTAAGCACAGTTAGAGAATGTAATTATAGTGTTGTGTAAATAAAGCTGACACTAATTAGCGCCTGTAGAAATAAACCCCTATATCTACTAATCGAATTTAAAGCATAAAAAAACCGCCTAAAGCGGTTTTTAATATAATACTTAGTATTATTTGGCTTTACGACGTTTAGCTCCTGCAAAACCTAATAAACCTAAACTTAAAATAGCAAGTGATGCAGGCTCAGGCACTGTAGAGAAATTAATTGAACCGTTATGCGATCCAGCCGTAGTTGCAACTCCATTAGTAAATGAAAGATTATTTAAACTTTGAGTGTCTTGTGAAGCATTAAAACTAATCATTTGATTATTTGGTGGTCCACTCAGGTCGCCAAAAGAACCCGCAGCAAAATTAAACACATCGCCTGCATCAACAAGATTAACAGAAGACAATGCACCAAAGTTAGTTAACATGCCATTTAGAACTGTCGCATTACCTGTATCACCACCACTCATGACGTTTAGATCAAACAACCGTATAAACCCTGCCGAATTAACCATTGTATTATCGTAATAATACATAGATATCGTACCAGAAGTATAAGTAAATCCAGCACCATTCCAGGTTCCCATCAAATCATCGAAACCAAACGTTAAACCCCATTTATTTGATCCATATCCAAAGCCATTATCACTTGGACCGCCAAAGGTGTTTTCTGCTGGCTCAAAACCATCAATAAGGTTAATTGAAATATCTGTTGGGTCAATAAAATTATCGTTTAAAATTCCGCCTTTTGACAATATAGTATCGCCAACGGACAAAGCATTTGCCGCACCACCACCGCTGTCAGTGATTGTTGATGTAGAATTATATAAAAACGATAATTGGTCTAACCAACCGGTGTGCGTAACGTCGCCTTCAGCGGCATTAGCATTTCCGCCTGCATCTAAGCCTATATCTATATAAAATTGATCGGCGGCTACCGTTGCGGAAAAGCTCCCAGCTACAGATAAAGCGATAAGTGTTGAAATTAGTTTTTTCATTTTTTCATTCCTTTTAGAAGTAAACTAATTTGCAAAAAAACTTGATATGCAAAATTAAATAGTAAAATAACATTACCAAATATAATTTTTGCATAAAACAAGCCAATATGATAAGCGCCTGTTTTAACGATTTTTTTTTCAGTCTACAAAAAACTAACTTAACGCTTGTGTAAAAAAAGCTGACACTTAAATGAGGTGCTTACGTTAAATCTCCTCTTTTACCTGGGCTAAGCGTTTCAAGCTATCTGTTGACAATGTTGACTCATCAAGCTTCTGCAACAATTCTTTTGCAACCTGCCTTTGATTATTTGTCAGTAATGCCTGAATGTAATGTAATGCATAATTACTGTTAGCTTGTTCTGCTTCGTATGATTTTTTTAAGTAGGTTAAAGCCTGCACATTTTCCCCAGCCGCTAAAGAAACCACTCCAAAAGTATTTTGCACAATAACCTCATTGGGTGCCTCATTAATTGCGAGATTAGCCTGTGCCAACGCTTTTTTGATTTCGCCTTGCGACAATAAAACCCATGCTAAATTATTTGAAATTGCGAAATGGTTATTGGTTCTCTTTAGTAATAAGTTATAAATATCAATTGCGTTTTCCGCTTGCCCTTGCTCAGAATATAGTTCGGCTTTCTTTAAAAGAATAACTACAGGAATATCTGATTTAATACGATTAGAAACTTCATCAATAATTTGAATAGCTTCTTCGTCCTGTCCAAGGTTTTGCATAGATTGCACAACTTCAAGAATAACCTCTTGAGAATTTGCTTGTTTATATATTGGCTGTAAAAACTTTATCGCCTCTTGATAGTTGCGCTCCAAAAACGCAATCTTGCCTTTCAAGCGTTTAGTTCTTAGTGCTATTTGTGAGTTGCTTGGTAAAGTTGCTAATATGTCCTTTGCTTCGGCTAACTTATTGTTATCTATATATAGCGCAACCAAATCTGTTTGTGCGATTAAATCATTAGGCTGCAACTCAACGGCTTTTATTTGTGATTGAAGAGCATTAACTTTATCACCCATCCCTTTATGAATGAGAGTTTTAGCAAGATAGGCTCTAGGTTCATTGCTTTCGGTTAGAATGTAGCTATTTACTTGCTCAAGCGCTAATTTATATTCTTGATGATACATGTGAATTTTTGCTGATAATAAATTTAAACGTAAATCAGTAGGATTCTGTTCTAAGGCCTGTGTCACAACAGTTTGTGCCTCATCAAATTGCTTCAAAAAAACAAAATATTCAGCTAAAGCTAAACTTGCAATAGCTTCGCCATTAGAGTTAGTAATATTTGATTCAAAAAACTTTTTAATTTCAGCTTGATACAAATTATTACCAACATATTTTAATAAAGCGTTAATCGCATGTATCTGCTCAGGGTCAATAGTTAATATTTTCTGATAATAGCCAATAGCCGCTGTAATGTTTTCTTGTTTAGTCGCTAAATCGGCCAGTGAATACAACGCTCCCAATTGCTTTTCGTTTAATGCCACCACTTTCTTAAGTTCAGTTGCTGACTGTTCATACTTCCCTTGGCGCTTTAATATAGCTGCCATCAGACCATAAGCGAGCTGTTCATTGCGTCCTTCAATGGCCTTGGTTATCTCAATCGCTTGTTCGTAATCCTCTTCATCTATCAATTTCAACACTTTCATCGCAGCTATTGTGTCTTCATCAGGGTTCTTCTCAAATGCAGCTTCAAAAAAACGTCCCGCAGAGTCGTCATTACTGAGTAATTTTTGCATACCTATTTGAAAATCAATCAAGCCATTTTTAGGATCAATCGTTGAGGCTTTTGACAACAAACGCTCAGCACTATCTACACGCCCAAAGTTAAATAACTCTTGAGCTGATGAAGTTAACAGTTCGGTATCTAATTCGTCTAATGGCGCAGATGATAATGCCGCTATACTTTCATCGACATAACCCAATTGTAATCGAAGACTATTCAATAAACGCTGTGCAGGATGATTAACAGATAAAATATCTTTAATTTTAATTAAATGAGAATAAGCCAGTTCTTGTTCTTTAAGCTGATATGCACTTATACCTGCTACAACTCTTGAAATGAGTAACTTATCACTTCTTTGCAAAGCTAACTCAGCAAAGTGTTTTGCTTGTTCATAATCTTTATCAGCAAACCGGATCTGAGACTTCATTTCGTTACCCAGCGGTTGTGAGGGAAGATTTTTCAAGATTAAGTCAACTTGTTTTTCAGCATCTTGATAATTTCCCGCTTTAGTTAACGATAATGCAAACATTAATCTAGAATAAAGATCTTTAGGATGAACGGCTAAAAACGAGCCATAAGCATCTGCTGCTTTGTTCATGTCGTTATTAGCAAATAGAAGTTGTGCCTTTGAAATAATAACGATATCAAGTTGAGGAGTCGTAATGTCATCAATTATAGCCAAAGCTTTATCATAGTCATTGTTTAAACCAAGCAGCCATGATTTGCTTATTTGTGTATATGGCGACTCAATTTTATCCGCTACAATCTCTTCAAAAACAACTCGTGCAAAATTAACCTCGCTGTCACGAATATATGAAAGACCTAAGTATGTTCTTGGAATAACCAGAATTTCGGCCTCTAAAGCTCCATTATTGTTAATTAATTCACTTAGTGCATCACTATTATTTAGGTGGTAATGCATCTGGGCTAAAAGAGGAACTACAACACGTTTTTCAATGCCTAATTCTAAAGCTTTATTAAGCTCTTTTTCAGCGATCAACCAAATCCCCTCATTTAAATACGTAATACCTAATAAGAGACGTGCTTCAGAGTTGTTAGCATCCACTTTCAAAACATTCTTAAGACTAATGATAGCTTCGTTATTTTTATCTGCTTCTAAAGATGCCTTAGCAGCTGCAATATATTCTTCTGGCGTATAATTTTTTCCACAACCTGAAAGTGCCAGTATCACTGACAAACCGCAAGTAAGTTTTTTAGTCGTTTTTCCTAATAGCATTTTCCTATCCTTTTTTATTTAAATAACAACTAACTATATGTTCACTTCATTTAAATATTACTTAGCATGTATTGCGTGTGAAAAACAAATACACACTACGTAATATTCAAACGTAAAATTGAATTATTTATTTAGTTGTTTTTTTGCTAATGCTGTAAGTGAATTTTTTCTCTGCTTAGTACTGTTATTAAAAGCTACCTTTCGCAATACATCTAACGCTTTTTGGTTTTCGTTAATGCTTATTGCAGCCTCGGCATAATTAAGCGCAATATTCATATCCTGCCCATTGCTTATTTTATATGCCTTTGACAATGCCTTCCATGCATCCAATCTCTTTCCTGTTTTAAGTAGTACCATACCGTGTGTGTCAATAACATTTGGATTTTCAGGAGCAAGTTCAACCGCACTTTTCGAATGTAATTGTGCTTTGTCTAGTTCGCCTTTTTCCAAGTATAGCCACGAAAGATTATTTAAAACAATGACATTATTAGGTTCATTAATAATAATTTTTTCGTAAGCTAAAATAGCCTTAACAGGCTCTGTCGCTAGGTAACTATCAGCCAACATCATTCGTGTACTATTGTCTTGCTCATTATTTGCTAAATACTCCTGCAGAACCTGTTGCCCTCGAACTTTTTGATTATCAGCGATGTAAGCTAGGTAAAGTAATATTGCATTTTTTCGTGATGGATAAGCTTTATAATAAAGAGTTAGCTTTTCAATAGCCTTAATAAAGTCTTTATCAAGAAAAGCTATTCGCCCATCTAGCCCTGATTTCATTTCAGACTTAACAATTTCAAACTGTTGATCTTGATAAAGCTTCTTGGCTTCATAAAGCTTATTTGTGTCCAGTAACAAATGAAGCTTTACCATTTTAATTATTAAATTTTCTTTATGATGGTCAGATAAAGCTTTATTGAGATATTGTAATGCTTTATCTACTTGTCTTTGCTTAACGTAATAATCAGATATCATTAATACCGGTTCAATATGATAAGGGTTAGCCTTGAGCCACTCTTCAATCGAGGTAATTAATTGCAACTCATTCTGTTGTTTTGTATAAATTGATATACGCTGGAACCATAATTTTTTAGGGGTTTTAACATTGGTTTCCAATGAATTTGAAATCATTAATGCTTGCGTTAAGTCACCTGAATTAATTAACGCATCAATGTATAACAAACTTAACTCAATATTATCGCTTTCTTTCTGAAAAGCCTGCTCAATTTTAGCTAAAGCTTTCTCATCAGGTTTAGCTGCATAATAATGGCGCAAAGCCTTAGCATTATCAGGATATTGCTCAACCGCAAGCAGGGCATATTTTTCAGCTGCTATTTTATTACCCGTATTTAAATTAAGTTTTGCTAACTCAGTAAGCGCAAATAGATTATTTGTATCTTTAAGTAAACTTGTTTGTAAGGCTTGAGTAGCTAACTCGCTTTTTTGTTGAGCAATATAAACAGCGGCAAGCATATTATAACTACCGGCTAAGTCAGGCTGTTTTTCTTGCCATGCCATGGCAACTTTAAGTGCTTTATCATAATCGCCGGTTTGCAATGCAGCATAAGCAATCGCAAGCTCGGCACCCTCAAGGTTTGGATTTTCTTCAAGTGCTAATTCTAAATCTTCAACCCCGGAAGGGTCATTAGTCATTATTTTTAATATACCACTACGAACACTTTGCTCCGAATCTGGTTCAGTCTCACTCTCATTAGCTTGATTTGCTATAATCTTAGCTTCGTCAATAGCTCCTAGTTCAGCCAATTGAAAACTCAAGCTAGATAAAAAACGTACTTCGTCAGAAGTTGTAGCGTTAAAGCCAATAAGTGTTTCATTTATATCACCAATCAACCCGAGTTGAAGCTGACTTATCGCCAATATCTTTCTTGAGTAGTGGTTTGCTGGCAAACGTTTTACAATCGCGTTTAAATGCTGATAAGCACTTTCATAATTGTTTAAATTGAATGCACTAGTGCCAGCAATCAACTTTAGCACTGGCAAATTATAGTTTTGATTAAGCGCAATTTCGGCATGCGACTTGGCAAGTTCAAAGTCCTTGTTTTCGAACCTGGCCACGGCTTTTACATAATTAGCTAACGGCTGATCACTAATAGATTCAAGAATGTTATCAGCATATTTTTCGGCTTCATCATATTGATGGTCACGTAATAATGCATTAGCAATAAATAATTTTGTTACCCCCACTTTTGGCTGTAATTCATTATATTTTTTAAAGTTTTCTGCCGCACTAGCAAATTTATTTAAAGTAAAAGAAATATGACCCTTTAACAGCAAGGCATCAACATTTTCAGGATCAGCTAATAAAGCTTTTGATACTAAAGAAAGTGCTTCTTCATTATTGTTTTCGGCAAAGTTAACATAAGCACTCGCTAATAAAGAATAGGAGTTAGTCTCAGAAAGCGAGATGATTTGCAGGGAAATTTCCTGAGCTAACTCAAGATTTTCGTTAAGTACGGCAGCAATAGTTTTAAAGGCTAAAAATTTTATTTTACTGTCAATAACTAAGTCGTTAATGTCATCATCGAGACTTGAAATATCTTCATAGCTTTCAGCTAGTAAATAAGCTCTAGCTAGCAAAGGTACAACTTTATTACCGTCGTAATTTAATGAATGCGCTCGCTCTAACTCTTTTACAGCAACTAAACTATCACCTTGAGACAAATATAGTTGACCAAGTAAAAACCGTGCTTCTGCACTTTTTCCATCAACCTTTAAAGCATTTTTTAGTTCTATTTCACTTCTACTCAGTTCGTTTCTTTCTATCGCAGATTTAGCGTTGGCAATATGTTCTAGTGAAGTTACACTTTCGCCACAAGCAGATATAAAAACAGCAACCCCTAAATACGTTGCTAAATGATTGAATTTCAAGATACCTACTCCCTGTTTTTTAATTTTATTGTTTAGTATGCACTTTTCAACGAATTAAAGTAGCCCACCTAATAATTATTTCATAAAGCTAGGTGTAAAACTCACGTTATTGTTGCGATAAAGCTTGTCGTATAAAACTCATTACTTATTGTATTTATTAAATATAACCGTTTTTATACCTTTAAATAAAGACAAACCACAAAAACCTTGTTAACTTAATCACTATACTGAAAAAGCATGTATGAAAACTTCATTAGTGTCATTAACAGAAGTCTTAATAACAGTGACTTTTTTCATTTATTTTCGCGAACAATTATAAATTAAGTAACATGATGAAATTGAATAAACCCATTGAAATATTAAGCACTTTTTTTAAAACACCACTTTTAGGGATTTTGCTCATTTTGTTGACCGTTTCATTATTAAACATGCCTATTTTAGTTACTTTATGGCGGCATAGTTTTGATGACGGTACATACTCTCACGCATACTTAATTCCCATTATTTCTCTGTATTTGTTCTATATTCTGCAAAAAGCTGGCAAGTTGGTTTACCGTGAAAATTTATCCGTTTCTGCAACGGTATTATTTGTTTTTTCATGTTTAGCATTATTTATTACCAGTAACGCTCAAATTAGTTTAGGTTACTGGTGCTCTTTGATTGCCGTATTAGTAAGTAGCATTAATATGCTTTATAAATTGAATTTGCATATCGTTTTCCCTAGCATTTTTTTAATTTTTATCATGCCTGTGTGGGGCATGCTTACCAATGTACTTCAAGATATATCTGTCAGCGTAGTAACCTACTTTATGAGCTTTACTGGTGTGCCAACTTATGTAGAAGGTAACTTCGTCACTATTCCTGCAGGAGTTTTTGAAATAGCTGATGGTTGTAGTGGCTTAAGGTACATGATCGTTTCATTAGCGATCAGCTCGCTATTTAGTTTTCTCTACATAAATAATGCCAAAAAGGCACTGGGATTTTTTGCTCTCGCTATTTTTGGAGCGCTTCTAACAAACTGGATAAGAATAACCGCATTAATATTAATTGGTGAATACACCAATATGGAAAGTAGTTTAATGGAAGATCATAATACCTTTGGTTGGTATCTGTTCGTGCCATTTATGTTTATTTTATTTTGGTGGGGTAATAAATGTGCAGATATCGATTTAACAGCACCAGAATCAGACTCTGCTTCAAAATCAACTGAACATGTAAATACACCGCAAATTCAAAGCCAAACTAATAAACCTGCTTTAGCTGTTTTACTAGTAATACTGGCTTTGTCATCAACCACTATCAGCACAATGCGGATACCTGCACCTGCCGTTAGCAATTTAATCAACGATGACTCATTTGAAGTAAAACCAAAAATTCATTTTTATGCTTTTGTTACGAGTGAGTCAACCTCAAAAGATAGCGGTATTGTGAAGCTTACCTATGTCTTTAATGGTAAAGAGTTAGACGGTAAGCCAAGTTATTACGAGAATGATTTAATCCCTAAGGGTTGGCAATCTATAGATCAAGATGAAGACAAAAACCAGAAAATACATACCGTATTTAAGGCAGGAAAAACGGCTGTAATTGTTGCCAGTTATGAAGTTAACCAACAACAGTTTGGATCACTCAGAGCATTTAAAATAGCTCGGTTAACCATGGCAGCTAAAAATATTAATCAGACAAAGCTGCATTGGAAATTTATACCTTGTCAACAACGCCAATGCAAAGCTGAATTACAAAACCTCTAAGGTAATATCATCAACTAAAACACTACCTTCATAGTAATTAATATGGGGTTCGCCAAACATAAAGTATTCAGGATAAGCACTGCCACTAGGCCATGCTGTAAAATTTTTACCTGAAAAAACTTGCTGTCTATTATCAATACAATCTGGCGTTAGCTCTTCTGGCGTTTGATTGTAATGATAAATACAATTTTTTCGATAATCTATTCTATCGGTATATATAGTTTGTCCGGCATTTTTAAATCGGCCTTCAATCGCATATTCATAATATAAAGCCGTACGCGTAAAAGTAACCGTATACCATTCATCAGGTAAGTAGTAGTCAACAGGCACGTCAGATATTTTCTGCCAATTCCCATCAACATAACTAATAAATTTCTTACCAAATGCCTGGTGAGTCTCACTTTTTCCGTCTAATGCAATTACATTAACGGAATGATTAAAGTTTTTTCTATTCCAACTATCAATGACAAATTTTCGATGATGATGTATCCAAATATTATTATGAGGCTTAGGTGGACTATCTAGTATTGCTAACCAGTAGAAGCCATTATGACCAACACTTGACAACTTTCTCCACGGCTCAGCACTTTCAGTACCGTCGTTATAACCATTGAGCTTTGTTTTATTACCATAATTTGCAAAGCCAATTTTTAAACTGATACGATATTGTGGTGGTAATGGATTTTTAGAACGCAACACAACACCATCAGTATGATCTGGGGTGCTAATTTTCAGCACCTGATTCCTAGTATTAATAGGGTCAGGAACTACATCAATATAATCTAGTACAATAGGTTTTTCTGTACGTGTATAAAGCTCAGCAACAAGCCAATCACCTTGGCCAATGGGCACAGTGTTTCTTAATGCGACAGGAGCAATAATATTTTGCTCTTGATAATACTCACCAGATTCAGAATAAGGACCTTGATATTCGGCAACATCATAGCGCCACTCAGGCACATCATGAAACGGAAAGTTATCAAAGCTTTGACGGTTTATATCAACTGAAGCTTTTCTCATTTCACTTTCGTTTGCTTCGATGTATACCTGCTCAGACTCCGAACAACCCATCATAATTAATAGTGAAAAACTGAATAATAAAACAGAATTTTTGTTCATTTCCCTCTCCAATAAATATCCCTATTAAGAAACTGTAAATTTACAGACTTAGTTCATTTTCAATAATCATTTAGCAATAAACTCTTTAACCAAGGTAAATCGCTGGTGGTTGAATACATCCAACCAAAACGTCGTGGCGGTTTAAGTACCCAGTAGTTTTTCTCATGCTTGCTGTTTTCTGCTTTTTTTAATCTAGTATAAATTCCTGCACATTGCTCTAATAAAGCATTAAATAAAGTTTTTACCAAAAAGTTATCCTGATTGTTTTTTTGCTTTATATACGCAGACTTGCCCAATAAAGCCCCAACATCGCAAGCATGCTGTGGATCTGTCCATTGGTTCAGCTCTTCTTGTTTTGGGTTATTAATTGAAACAATATATTTAGGAATTACAATATTTTTTACTCTAGCATTACCATAATAAATACCGTGATTTATAACAAAATCACCAAAGGCATCAATTAATGACGCAGCACGAACATCATCGGTTAGTTGATAAAAACGCCACAAGGCATCACCTAATAAAGCCATCATCCAGGGTGAACAAGCTGGCGTGTTATCACCCCAACCTTCATGCGACTTAAAACTATGCTGAGGGCAGCCTCTTAATGACCAGTCATTACTAGGGTTAAATGTCATAGCCACTGTTGCGTCAATAATATCATTAATACGCTTTAGCGCCGCTTCATCATTGCTAAGCTCCCAATAAGAAACCGCAACATTTAACGCCGCGGCTTGGTTACGCTCAGTCCAAAAGCCACGCCGTAAAGTATAATTTTCATCCCAATCTAGCGAATGTTCATAAATTCGTTTGAGCGTTTTTTTTGCTTCAACGTCACCAGTGAGCAAATACCGATACAACAAACCTTTTGGCATTAAGTATTTAGGATCAAAGTTTTTTTTCAGCATAAACATGCCACTTTCATCAATATTATTGATATAAAAGTCAGCGAGTTCGTTCGCTTTTGTGAACCACTCTTTGTCACCTGACATTAGAAATAATTGATATATAGCTTGAGGACGGTCATATAACCATTGTGCGGCTTTACGAGCGGGATAACCCTTCTTGGTTAACAATGCCTGGTTTGTAAAATAATGGGCATATTTTTTTTGCGGTTCAGTGTACCAATCGCTGTCTACGGCCTTATAAGGGTGCAGCAATATGCTTTGCAATAACCAAGGTTTTGAAGGATAAACAAGCTGGCTTACATTACTTTCAATTGCATTAATTTTCTGTACCGAAAGCGCTTTACCTGACCCCTCCCAATTAAGTGTCAGGGCTTTAGTACTAGGCTGTAAAGTACTAACCTCAATCGAGAGTAAACGAATAAATTGCTCGTTTTTAATCGTTGGCCAAGTATTAAGCGCCTTGAAGCTTGCTTTAATCGGCACCTTGTTATCAGATAGAAAAAAGTTACTGTTTAAAGGAACACCTTGCTTTGGGATAGGCAACAATAAAAATAACGAACCTTCGACTGATGCTTTTTTAATATCACTAACATCAAATGTAATATTATTTTCAGCGCTAACGCTATGCTTTGAAAAAACACACAAAACAATATAAACAGCAATAAGCGCTAATTTTAACATCACAAATCCTTCTTTCTATTAATTACCTACGCTAAAAGTAGCAATTACTGGCCGATGGTCGCCATTTATTGACTCAATAACATCAACAGTTTTTAACGTAAAATCGTCAGAATATAAAACATGGTCAATTCTTACACCATGCCACACGGTATGTTTAGTGGCATTAAAACCAAAACCTTTAGTACCAATGGCGTTATTTAAGTGCGTAAAATTACGCTGATACGTATTTTCATCTTCGGGCATATTAAAATCACCGGCAATTAACGTATGGCTTTTATTTTGCGACCATAAACTGACCAGCTCAGCTTCAAATTGCCGATTACTTTCTATGGTAGTTGCCAATGAAAAATCAAAAGTACGATAAATTAACCCCATAAGTACTGAGCGAGGCGTTTCAAAATGCACATTAGCTAATGAAACCATACCAAATTGAGTTTCTACTTCATAAAAAACAGCAAAAATCCCCCAACCTTGAAATAGCTTTCTACTGAGCACCTTTACTTGTTTAAAAGGGTATTTACTAACAATGCATAAACCAGATATACACTCTTTAAAGTCATAATCATTAAATAAGGTAGAAAGCTCAATTCGTCTCGCTTCCTGCAATAAAATAATGTCAGGCTCCATGCTAAAGCCAAAATAATCCAGTTCTTTTTTTGACCCCCCACCACCAATATTAGCACTAAGTATTGAAATTTCTGAGCTAATTGATGTAGACGTTAATGCAGATGTAGATGTAGATGTAGATGTAGATGTAGATGTAGAAAAGTATGAAGCCACACTAGGTAACTGAAAGTCTAGATAATTGAGTGATAATAGAATCAAAATAGCAGAAAACTGCAATTGACGTTTTGACAAATAACGCCAGAAAAAAAACAAACCAATAACACAAATTAATAACCACCAACGCGGGCCAAACAATAATGCATATTTAGGAATAATCAATATTTCATTAGTTGGCCACCAAGGTAACAGCGTAACCAACAAGCACATAAAACAACAAAATATAAAATACGATTGGCTTAAGCACTTAAATATAGAGCCTCTGCTATTTTTCATAAAGCTCGGCATATTTTTTAGCGCTAGTATCTAATGAGAAGTTATCTTTAATATAAGAAAAAGCATTATCGCCTAATGTTTTAATTGTCTGTGTATTTTCAGCAAAAGCAATTAGCAAGCTCGCTAACGTTTTATCATCACTATAATCGAATAAATGACCTGTTTCACCTTCAATCACTAACTTAGGATTACCACCAACATTCGTTGCCAAAACAGGAATACGGTTCGCCATTGCTTCAATAATCACCATAGACAAACCTTCAGTTTCAGACGTTACTGCTAACACATCAAAACTAGAATAAATTTTATCTCTGTCATTTATCATACCGTGAAAAAACACTTTCACTGGCCAATGCTGTTGTTCATCGTAGTCTTGTAAAATAGACATGCATTCACCATCACCGAAATAATGAATTTCCAATTTTTCTTGTACTGACAAAGGCAGTAATGAAGCAGCCTGCAATAAAGTTATTTGGCTTTTTAGTGGGATCATTCTCCCAACAGACCCTACACGTAAAACTGCACTTTCAGGTTTAGCTTTTTCAATGGACTGTATAAGCACACCATTATCGATTACTGAACTTTGAACTGTCTTCCAGTCATGTGTTTTCTGAAAGTTATCAGCACCTTCCTGAGATACAAAGGTGATGGCATCAACATATTTTTCAGCTTTTAAATGTAACTTAACCCAGTGCGATGCTGCTAAAGGTGCAGCGCCATGACGTGTGTAAATACACTTAGCACTAAGAAAAGGAAGTAATGGATAAATAAATTTTAACGCATGAGGGGTATGTATATGTATAACGTTGCATTTTCTCAATTGGGAGAATACTTTCGCCAACTTAATAAAAAGCGAATTTTTAAAACTAAAAACAGGGGTATTTAACTGATGGCATTCTCGCTCTAGATCCTCACCAGGTTGCCCCAATGAAATTATAACAGGCTCAATGTCATTATTTTTTTGCACTTCACATAAATCAATAACAAACCGCTCTGCACCACCAATCTTTAAACTTCCAACGACATGTGCAACTTTTATCACCACAAACTCATCCATTTTCAACTTATCTAAACTTATTTAGCTAAATCAGTTATATTTATATTACTCAGCTTCAATGTAGAATAGTAATTGAGTTTCAGTATGATTGATACGTTGAAAATAAATATATCTGACCCAATTCAAGGAAGTAGTATGCCCTCTCAACCCCAATTGAGAATTCTAGAAGTAGTACAAAGTTTAGAAAAAGGAGGTCGAACAAAACGATTTTCAGATACGGTTTTCGGTTTACGAGAACATAATCAATACGTAATACCGCTTTGCTTATCGAAGCCTGAGTCATGGGTTGAAATACCTGAACTCCAAATTATTGAACGCCAAAAAAAATCAGCTTGGCAATTAATTACTCGCATTCGACAATTAATAAAAAAACACGATATTCAGCTTATTCATGCCCACTGTGAACTGAGCCAACTTTATGCAGGTATTGCAGGCTTTACTTGCGGCGTTCGTACCATAGGTACTTTTCACCGTTCTGACTTAAGTAAATATCAACCGAGTAAAGTTAATACATTAATTAAACTTATACTTTCACATTACATTGCTGTTTCACACGACAGAATATCGTTATTAACGCAAAATTTAGCCTTACCCCAGAACAAATGCCACGTGGTTCATGGAGGGGCAATTATTGAAGCCGCCCCTACTGAAACATCAATATCAAACACTAGAAATACCTTAAAGATTCCTACCAAGCAACTCGTCCTATTAAGCATTGGGCATTTAGGAGTAATAAAAGGACACCAAGATACTATTGCCGCCTTACCTTCATTGGTCACTCATCATCAAAATATGCACTTATACATTGCAGGCGATGGCAGTAAAGAAGAAAAAAACACATTAGTAAAACTAGTAAAACAATTAAAAATTGAAAAATTCGTTACCTTTTTGGGGCAAATTAATAACGCTCCCCTTTGGCTTGAGGCCTGTGATATATTTGTACAACCGTCAATTGAAGAAGCATTTGGGCTAGTTTTTGCAGAGGCAGGAGCCAAAAGCAAACCTATTGTTGCTACCTACGTTGGCGGTATAAAAGAAATAATTATTGACAGAGAAACAGGTTATTTAGTCGCGCCAGCCGCACCAGAAAAAATAAGCCAAGCCTTAAAAAAGTTGTTAGAATCACCCGAAGAAAGAAAACTATTTGGCGAAAATGGCTATCAGCGCATATCAACTAAATTCTCGATTGACAGCATGGTAAACAAATACCTCACTATTTTTAACACCGTAGTTAAATAATGATTAAATAATTTTATTTGAGCACAGCAATGGATAAAACAATGGACGAAGTCAAAATTACCGTAGTTATTACACCACGAGACCGTTATTCAGGTGTTATCGAATGTATCGAAAACTTGTACAAAGTTACAACACAACCCTTTTATTTAAAAGTGCTCGACCTTGCTTATCCTGCAAGCATCAAACGACAATTAACACAGCTAATTGCAACCAAAGACAACGCAGAAATAGTTGAAATGGGGCTTATAATCCCAATGGAAGCAATGCGTAACATTCGCGATAAAATTACCACGCCCTACACCATGTTTTTAGATAACGACTCTAATGTAACTGTAGGCTGGGTTGAGCCTTTATTAGAGGTTGCACAGAAAGAGCAGGCTGCCATAGTTAACCCTGTCACACTAGAAAAAGAAGGTGTCGATAAAGGCGCAGAACTTAGAAACCATCTTTACACCAATGAAATTCGCGTTGTAGACGTTAGCGGCACTGACTACTTAATTGAAGACAAACATTACCGACGTGCATTACCCGAAGATATTCCACAAGAAGTGCGTCCGTCAGAAATGTTTGAACTACACGGCGTGTTATTCGAAACAGCATTTTTACAAGCAATAGAAATACCACAAATGGTTATTCGTGAGCATATCGACATTGGTATGCAAGCTAAAAAAATGGGCCGAAAAATCCTAACACAGCCTAAATCTGTCGTAATATTTGACAACCTAGGTACGCGTATGGAGTTAGACGACATGAAGTTTTTCTTCTATCGCTGGGGTAGAGCGCTTACTTGGCAAGCATCACGTTTATTTGAAGATCGCTGGGGCTATAACTTTTATGCTGAACAATCAATGTACCACTGGGTATTTCGTCGCCGTATATTCTTATTTTGCCGCTGGTTACATTTACCCATAGGTGTGGCCAATAATATTACCCGTTTAGCCGCCAAAATTAAAACCAGCTTTAAGCCAGTATGGGACCCTTTAAAAGACCCTATAGGGAAATCAGAAAACTTTTATACCAGCAAGGAATTTTAAATGCCTCAATCAATCAGTGTTGTTATACCTTTTTATCATGCAGAAGAGTTTTTTGAAGAGACCTACAACTCAATCAAAGCACAAACACTCGCGCCGACGGAAGTTATTGTTGTTATTGACGGCTGCGGTGAAAAGGCCATAAACTTTTTAGCGACATATACTGATATTACCGTAATTAACCTAGAAAAAAATGGTGGCCCTGCAATAGCGAGAAATATAGGAGTAAAGGCAGCAAAGGGAGACTGGATAGCATTTATGGATGCTGATGATAAATGGCAGCCTGAAAAATTAGAAAAACAAATGAGCTTCCTTGCAAGCAATCCAGAGTTTAGTTCATGCCACACAGGTATCATAACGTTTACTGGTCAGAACATTATTTCGCAATTTAATAATAAACCTGAAAAACTCACCGCAACTGACCTATTAGTATCAAGCCACGTAGTTCCTACTTCATGGGTTATTCGTAAAAAAGCTTTTGAAAAAGTAAATGGTTTTGACACAAGTATAAAATGCTCCGAAGACCATGACCTTACCTTACGTTTGGTATTAGCAAATGAGCAAATAGGCTTCTTATCTGAACCGCTTGCTTACCTTAGAAGAGAAGGGCATGGCAATATTTCTTCAAACGGTAGAAATATATTTATAGGTCATAAACAGCTCTTAGCAAAGCATAAAGCAATTTTTAACCAACATCCAAAATTAAAACATAAGTTTATGTATAAAACTTGCATGACCGCCGGCGGTAAAACACGCGGGCTAGAAAAAATTTGCTATTACCTGATTGGCCGCATTATTAAAACACTTTATACCGTAAGACCTTAAACAACTAAATAATAGAGCAGTCCCCACTGTTTATCATATCTTTATATTACGCTTAAAAAAGCCTAGTGTTATATTCTCACTAGGCTCTTATTTGAATTGGGTCACATCTAAAGCTGACAATAACTTAATTGATCCATCAACCGACAAATGCCCCTCATCTCGATAGATAAAAGTATTGTCTATATATGACTTACAGGTTGTTTTATCGCATAAATAGTTTTCAAGCCAAACTATTGTAGCGATTTCCCCCACCTCTTTTAAAGTTTTATTTACAAGGTGTTGATGCTCCATGTAATCAGTATAGTTAATATCGCACCCCTCTCTTAAAAGCAGAGTAGAACCATACAACCTCTCAAGACATTCCCCTATATCAAACCCTGACTTCGGGGGGGGGGAAACAACAACAGGAATAATATTGAGTTTTTTAAGTGTTAAAATGGTGTTTTTAAAAGCATCTAATAACAGTTGCTGATTGACCTTTACAGCACCTTGATATGTTAGGTATTCTTCATGTGTATTATTTACATAAGTACTTAATTTAGCACTAAGTACTACGTGCGTAATTGTAGGGTTATTTTTGATATAATGAAGTGCATTATCATTAAATTGTAAACATGATTTAGCCCATATTTCATCAAATTTAGCCGTAATAGGAGCAAGTCCAATTATTGGCCCACACACACTCTTTGTTATTTGAACTAAGCCATCATTAATTAACGACAAGCCTGGCACTAAATGCATTGCATAACTGTCACCCCAAACCGCTACTTTTGGCTTATCACCTAAAATACAAGCCTGCTTTAACCTTCCTTGTTCATCAAATGAGCCTGAGCATACTGATGAAAGGCCGTAATTAGTGCGTCTGATATTGGAATATTTATCTTCGCTATCATTAATTATATAAGCTGAAGTGGCTGGAACAGCTAACAATATCAGCGTTGCTGAAACGGTAACCTTCCAATTCGAAAATATATTTTTAAATTTACCAATTCTAAATGGCGTTTCTACACATCTAAATTGCATGTAACCCAATATTAGCGAAGAAACTAGTAGTAAAATTTTAACATCTGTAGGTACGCTACCAACATAACTTAAGTATGCAAAAGCAAATAACGGCCAATGCACTAAATAAATTGAATATGACCAATCCCCGGCTTTCTCAATAAAGTGGATAATGAAATGCTGAGGCAACCACTCTTTATTGCCTATTAGAATCACCATAGTAGATAACACAACAATAACGGATTCTAAACTCGGATGTTCATTATTAATACTTATACTGCAAATAAAACAAATCATCGCAAGGGCAATAACTTTAAATATTGTAGGGATTTGTACAGCCGATTTATTCAACATTATCCAAGCACAAATAGAGCCAGCTAATAATTCCCATGCACGAGTAAATAATAGATAAAAAGCCCATTCAGATTTAGGTGACTCAGCTATTCGCCATAAAAAAGGAGCATATTGATTTTCACTATACACCCAAGAAAAACACAAAAACAAACTAGCAAGTGCTAAAGCCACTACACCAATTAATCTAAATCTTTTAGGTAGTAAATATAGAAAAACAGGCAATAAAAAATAATATTGTTCTTCAAGTGATAACGACCAAATGTGTAATAACGGCTTACCTTCCGATGAACTGTCAAAGTAGCCGGTTTGCGAAGGAAGCACCATATTGGCAGTAAATGTTAAAGCGCCTTTGAGTTGGGCTAAATATTCAAACCATTGTTGTTGAGTTAAAACCATTAACGAAAGTAAAGTTGTAAATAATAACGTGCTATATAAAGCAGGTAATAAACGTTTAGCTCGCCTTAAATAAAATTCAGAAAATTGAAAGGTTTGGTTATCTAACGCTTTTAAAATAATAGACGTGATCAAAAAGCCAGAAAGCACAAAGAAAACATCAACACCGAGGTAACCCTGTTTAACTAAACCTAAATTACTATGATAAAAAACAACAACTAATACAGCTATGCCTCTTAAAAATTGTATGTCTCTTCTCAAGTTACCAAGTCCTTTTCTAATAATCTTTACATTTATAGCCTTATTAAAAATATAAGCTAATGGTAATCATTAAACGGTTAAAATTTGTATCTATGCAAAAGCTAAAATTAGCTATTTTCCAACTGTCTTCTCGCCTGAAATACTTTGCCTTTCGTAAAGTTATATTCCATGCTAGTTAAGCACTTTAAGCGTTTATCACCATAAATGCTTGTTTGAACATTACGACAATAATCTAATACCAGTTTTTTTAATAAATAGCGTGGAACACCAAAAAGCTTAACAGCACTATCGTTATTATTAAACGCAGCACCTTTACCTGATCTAAAAGCACGACTCCCCAACCAATTCAGTGTTAATTGTTCATCTCTAATTTGATGATAAACCTTATTACCTGCGAGGTATAAAGCCTTATGTCCACTTCTTTCAAATCGCTTTAATAATTCAGTTTCACTTCCCATAACATAATCTTTACCTTGTGGACCAACATTAGGGTTAAATTGTATATCTCCGTGGAATAATTTAGAGCGTACAATCATATTTGGGCCCCAAACATCCTCCAAATAACATTGCTTATTTTTCTCTCCCGGATCATTAATGACAAAAGCAGATTTAATGCGATGTGATGATTGGTCGATCCAAGTAGGTAGGTCAATATTCGGTAAAATTTTTCCTGTGAAAATATCATAATCTGAATTACTCTTTGCCGCTTCAATAACAATATCTATTGTATCTTCAGCAAATATCACATCATTATCTGTAAAAAATATTAAGTCTCCTTTCACTAAAGGTAATGCTAAATTAAGAGCATTATTTTTTCCTGGTTTAGACTTTTCAATAAAGTGTATTGGTAACTTATCATTATAATTGGCAATCAATTCTCTGGTTTCAGCACTATCCGCATTATCAATAATAATTAATTCCCACTGATAATTAGTATTAATATTACAATATGCTTTTAGAGATTTCTCTAAAATATCTTCACTTTTATATGTTGCAAAAACGACTGATAAATCCATATACTCGTCCTCAAGCTAATTTTTTGGAATTGGCTTAAATAAATTAACAATTTTTTGAACCTTTGAGCTTGTGTGTAATTTATTCGGCACACAACTCATCCAGAAGCCACGTTTGGCAATACTTAGCGCTTTATCATCTGACACCCAAGTGACACTTGTAGATTGCATGCTATATTCCCATACACTCCTGTTTTTATGATACTTACTTGCAAATAGGCTCGTCTTTTTTCCTAAAATAGCACCTATAATACTCGAGTGTGTCCTATTGGTAATAATTTCATTCGCATAAGCATGAAGCCTTAACCAATGATCAAAAGACTTTGCATACATAGGTGGATCCAAAACAATTTTAGAGATATTACCGATATGCTTTACTCCTGACGATTCATTATCCTTTCTATATCCATTTAAACAGTAGTCATCTCGACTCTCTCCTATACGCTCAAAAACATCTTCTGGAGTTACATGAAATGCAGTATCATGATCTATATAGGTATTTACATCTGCTCTAAAGCTACTCAAACGCTTAAATATATCAAAAGTTGTATTTTCTCGCGCAAAAATTGTAAATGATTTAGCTTTTCTATTCTCAAGGCATTCTGCAAACCTTTTATTAAGAAAATCTTCATTTATTGATGTTGTACATGGACCATAGACAATAGAGCCTTCATAATTAGCTAAAGCATGCTCAAGGCATACAAACGTTGCGCCTGAGCACCATTCATTAAAACCTCCACCACCATGAATATATACATTAACGTCATCAGGTTCTCTTGCTAAAAATTCTTTTATAGTAAGCGTTTGAAATTCGACCCCTAATCTTTTAGCTAAAACCTGCGCGCCATAATAGATTAAATAATCCCCCCAATTTCCTCCAGGCTCTACAAAAACAAATCTTTGAGAACTTAATTCTGCCAATACACTTTCTAACGTCTTCATGCCTTTCCCTTTCGTTTTTTGTTTATAAACACTTTACGTATTAATGCCACTTCAATAGCAAGGTGATAACGATACTTAAATTGGCGTTTTTTATTTCCAATATTAAGGATAATTTGAAGTAATTGATTAATTACAATTCTAAAGTGATAAATAGGCACCCCTAATAACTTTTTATAGTCATTTATTGGATAGCTATCACCTAAAGTAGCACCGTATCTACTTGCTCGTTGAAGTATCCACTCTTTAGTACAGTTTTGTACAGGTACGTAATGTTTTACACAAGCGCCAGGTACATAAAGCCCTTTTATCTGTTTATCAAGTAGCTTTTGTTGTAAACGAGTTTCTTCACCCATCAAGCCCGAATTATTTCCAACAGCACATGCAGAATCATAACCTCCGACATCTATCAGATGTTGCCTATATACAGCATGGTTACCACCTAAGAAATCAGGTTTATCATGTTCCATAATATTTTCACCTAGGCTAAAGCCTTTGGCAGAATTAGGCAAAAATGGGACTAGCCACTCATCTGGTGGCTTTTGATAATCAGGCTCTAAAGCGCCACCATAAAAATAAGCATCACCGTACTGTTTAAAATTATCTATATATCTAGTCAAAGAGTCTGGATAGAAAGTCATATCATTATCGAAAAAAATAATGACATCAGCAGAAGATAACTCAATTCCTTTATTGCGAGCCAGAGATAGATTCCCCTCATCAAGGTATGTATATTTAACAGGAATTTTATCTTTAAATGAGTCGACTACATCAGCAGCACCGAACTCTCCTCCGTTCTCAACAATCCATACATTAGTAATCTCATCAGGAAAGTTGATGGTAGTCATTGACTCAAGAGATCTAGATAATAAATTATTATTTTTATATTGAGGTATTACTATATCTACACTAAGTAATTCGCTTTTCATGATTACCTTCTGAGGTTATTAATAACAATTTTCTACACAAAATTCACACAGCCACTCTATAAAGTAAGCAATTAAAGATTCATAACTATAACGCTATTATCGATAATACGACATAGGAAATCCAATCAATAGTATGTTAACACATAGTTTTTACACGCTTTATAAATAAATTAAGGCTATGTATAACTTCCAATAACACTATTACTTTATATTGATACTAACCTTAATAATACTCCGTAATATCTATGCGGTTCTGAGTGAAAAAATTACTACTAACACTAATTCTAGGTTTTACATATAGTAATAGTCCCATTCGTCTTTGTATATTTTCATTGGGCTTAACCAGTTATCATATATCGATATTTAAAATTTCTATACCAGATTACTTTAATCTGGTTAAATTAAACTCTTTAAAAATATTTAAACTAAACAAAATGGGTTAATATTTTCAATTAACTGAGAACAGTGTGATATTTAAAGCAGCTGTTTAAAAGATACAGTTTATTTAATTATCGAAACGATTAAAACAAACAGTACGTTAAAGTAGATGATAGTAATATATGGATTCAAATAACATAAAAGCAATTCAAATCATTGATTATCAAGAGTTAAGTGATTTATTCGTTAAATTTAATAGTAGTACTCAAAATAGTAATTTTTTTACTTCAATTATATGGTTAGAACATTGGTTTAATTTCTTTTGGCAAGAAAATTGGCAGATACATAGTTACGCTTTTTATAAAAATGAAGAGCTTATCGCATTAGCACCTCTTTATATAAAAACCTCAGATAATTTTCCTTTTATTAAAACCTTACACCTTATGGGTCAAGGTGAGCCAGAGCAAGCAGAAGTTGCTTCTGAATATTTAGATATTTTAATTGCACCTGGTCATGAACATGCAGTTTATTCGCAATTAGTCAGTCTTATTTCAAATTGTAAAATTGATATTATGGTTGCAAGCGCCATATTTTCTAATTCCCATATTGCTACTATTATGTTGAAAATCTCAGGGAAAAATTTGACAAGAAATTATGTTCAATACACTTTACTTACTGAAAATTTTTCGCTACAAAGCGTTAGCAAAAATACTCGTTCACGTATAAAACGCTCGGCTAATCAACTGAGTAAATTAAATGCTGAAATGCGCTGGTTACCCTATAATGAATTAGATAACTTGTGGCCTACTTTAATTGCATTCCATCAAGATCGCTGGCAAAAAAAAGGTGATTTTGGCGCTTTTTCATCTGATGTTTTTAATTTATTTCATCAATCGCTGATTGAAAATCATAGTAGCTCTGTAGCAGCAAGTGCTATTTTTGTGAATAGTCGCCCTATTGCCATTAACTATTATTTAGTTAGCGAAGATACTTATCATTTTTATCAAAGTGGTTGGGACGAACAAAATCATACAAAATTGTCACCTGGCCTATTTCTGCATTATTGGTCGATACTAAATTGCCCGAATAAGTATTACGATTTTATGATGGGTGGTGTAAACAATAGCTATAAAGCAAAATTCAATGCTGATGTTCGCGCTATGTTATCGATTATAGTTGTTAAAAGCCCAGTAAAGTTGTTTTTTAGTAAAGCTTTTAATAAACTCACCCGCCTATTTTTTTCACGATTTGTACGCAAATAAATGTTATAAACACTTATTACTATAAAAAATTAAAGTCAGCTAGTGCATTAACTTTCTTTTTCCTTATAATTTTCTGATAAAGCTACTACATCATTCAATGAAAAAACAACTACTTACTAGCTCACTATTTCGACTTCTTGAGCGCGGAATTGTCGTCATAACGTCTTTTTTACTTACACCCTTTTTTATTAATGAGCTAGGCAGTACACATTATGGTTTATGGCTGTTAATTTTATCCATATTAGGCTGGTTTAATGTTGTAGACCTAGGTTTTCCGCAAGCGGTACAGCGCCAAATAGTGCAAGCTTTAGAGTTAAACGATAAAAAACGTGTCAATGTTATTTTTTCAACCAGCATGGTACTTTTTACTGTTTTAGGCGGTTTTTCTGTATTAACTTTGATCGGTTTAACTTCAGTACCCGCGATTTTTGGCGTTGAAGGCATAGACCAAATTACATTAATTGATATTTTATTAGTCTTGTCGGTTAAAGTGCTGTGGGGCTTTATGATGAACCCTTTTCATGGCATTTTTTCCGGTATGTTACGCTTCGATATTGATGCAAATATATCGTCGCTAAATGCTATTGTAAAAGCTGTTTTGGTTTTTATTCTCCTGTCAGACATGAACATTTGGGGCGCTGTAGCCGCAACACTTGCCAGTGATGTATTAACCAACACCATAAAAATATATTATGCTAAACGCTTATTTCCTGACCTTAAGTTTAGCTTTAAACTTGCGAGCAAGAAAGAAATTATTGATTTATTCGCTTATTCGAAGCACTTAGTTATTAATGGCATTGCCAGTACTATTGGCACAAAATCTCGTCCTTTAATGATTACCCAGTTATTTGATTTATCATCTTTAGCCTTAGTAAGTATTTCTAGTAATTTACTTATGCATACGTCAGCATTTGTTAGCTCTATTACCGGGGTGTTTTCGCCTTTATTTAATAAAAAGGCTGCTCGTAATGAAAACATGGAGAAGCTATATAATCAAACTACCAGCATTAACTTGTTCTCAGCTACCGTGTTGTTTTTATCATTATTTATTTTTGGTAAAGTATTTATTCTTTTATGGGTAGGAAGTGAGTTCGAATACGCTGTTAATTTAATGTACTTAGGCGTTATTTCATATTTATTTGCTACTTTCAGTAGCTCGGCAAATACAGTTTTATTAGCGCAAGCCAATCATAAATATATTTCAGTTATTACTATTTTATCGGTTATATTTAATATAACTATCAGTATTATTTTAGGCTTAAAATTTGGTCTTATTGGCTTGGCTGTTGGTGGTTTAATCAATAGTGCTATTTTTAATGTCTTTGCCAAAATGGTACTGTTTAAAAAGTATAATAATTACAATATGCGCGGGCTTTATTGGTGTTTATCAAAATCTGTATTATTAACGATTGTTTTAGGTATTGCCGGTAGCACTTTATTAGATTATTTAGCCGTTAACACGTGGTTAGAGTTTTTAATATCTGCTGCGTTAGCCTTTCCTTTTATTGTACTTATTTGTTGGATTTTGTTACTTGACACTGGCATTAAAAAAATTATGCTAAAACACCTTATTGAACGTTTACCTTTAAAGATTAAAAGCATATTTATAAAGGAAGCATAAAAAATAGGACGCGTTATTCTCTGTTTAATATAGAAAATAACGCGATGATAAAAGTAAGTAGCTATAATGATTTAAGGCTTATTTTAATGAATAGGATAAATGGTGAGTAAATCAATATTTTATTGCTATTCCCTGTTCATTCGACTTTATCCCCTGTTTCATAAAAAGTAATATATTAGGGCTAAGTAATTCATGCTTGTTTATTCACTTAAGTTCACCTACCTAAAGTCTTTATTTACGCTGATGCTTTTCAGCCTTATCGCTTGTGATAATAATAAAGAAATATCAATACCTATTGCTGTTCCAATAAAAAACCAACAACCCATTGTAGTTGCTGGTGAAAATTTACAGGTATATGCTGGCGAGTTAGTTACACTTTACGGTAAAAAAAGTAAAGATCCAGATGGTCAAATAGCAGGCTATTTATGGCAACAAACATCAGGAAACCCAGTAGTAATAAATACCTTGAACGAAAGCGACATTAACTTTGTTGCACCTAATTTATCTAAAATAACGACACTGAAGTTTCGCTTAACCGTAATAGATAACCAAGGTAGTACAGCAAGCAACTTTATAGACATAACCATTACGCCAGCTTCAGGTAACATTTATCCTTTTGCACATACGCAACAGAACTTTAGTGCTGTTAGCGGCTCTACAATAGCACTTAGCGGTTTAAATAGTTACGACTCTGATGGTGAGATACAGCAATATTTGTGGCAGCAACTTTCAGGCACGAATGTAAGTATTTTATCTCCAAGCAGTAAAGTAACGAGCTTTATTGCCCCTGAGGTAGCCGCTATAGAATTGCTAATATTCTCATTAAAGGTAACCGACAATACAGATGCAAGCGCACAAGATAAGCTAACCGTCACTATTTTACCAAAGCCATCTGCGACTAGCGCTGAAATAATATTACCTGTGAGTTCAAAAGGTCTGCACAATGCTAATAATTTAAGCACTAGCATTTTAAATACGAGTGTTCGATTAACTGCAGATGATCAGATAACCCCCAAGGATAATGAACTCGTTACTTTTGCCTTACCCTTAGCGCAAGGTGTGGTTAAAAACACCAGTGAATTAAACGTTTCAATTAATGGTATTGAACAAGCTATTTTTGCTAAGCCTGGTTTGCACTGGCATTGGCAAGACAAATCGATTCGATCGGTTACTATTCAATTACAAAATGTTGATATGCGCCATGGCGATATTATTCTTTCGATTACCAATTTTGGACGAAATACACGTAATGATTTAACCGAAAGTGCACATAAAAATGGCTGGGCAACGTCAGGTGAAATTAAAGCTTATATGCCGTATCCTCGAATTTTTGCCCTACATGATACAAGCTACCTTTCTCATACCGGTTTAATACCACCATACTTACCTGCGCCCGCTATAGACGATAACTTTGAAAAATACCAGTTAGCACAATTCAATCGTTGGTCTGGTAGTTTAAACTATAATAAATCGAGTGGTGCAAACTGGTTATTTGACCGATCGTCTGCCTATTTTAAAGTTTATATGACAACAGGTAGGGTAGAGTTTTTAAAAGAAGCATTTCTCAGTAAACAATTTTATTTTTCTAAGGTCCGTAACGATGACTCTTCGCCAAAAAAGGTAGGAGGAAGAGGATGTTGGCTTTGGAAAGGTGTGGCTTGTGCCGATGGAAAATATATAGCACCGCAACAAGCAAAATTGGCTTGGGCTTTAGTAGGTGATAATAGTCAGTGGGATAATTCGTTAATAATTGATATGGCATTACAAAGTGACTTGGGCTGGAATCAATATGCCAGTAGAGATGCTTATGACAAAGAAAACGAAGGTTTTACAGAGCGTGGTGCCGGCATGGCTGGCTTAGCTGAAATTGCTGCTTATGAAATGACTGGCAGTAATAAAATATTAGACCATTTGACCCAACGTATAGCTTCGCTCGCCGATATGCAGCAAACTGAAAAAAACTGGGATTTAGCAAATAACTGGGTGCCTAAGTCTGGCGGTTTTGAACATAGTTATAATGTACATGAGGGTAATTACAACGAAAAAAGCGCGCCTTTAAACAATGCAAATGATCGTGCTTTTTCGCCATGGATGAGTGAGAATATTAGTGATTTTTTATGGCAGAGTTATTGGATAACCAAAGATAAAAAAATACCTGAAGTGTTACGCATGCTAGGTAATGCTGTTGAGGAGCATGGCTTTACCTCACGTTATATTGGCAATAATCAATACCAGAAAAAATCTGCTTTTGGTCAAGCTAAGCAAACTCACACAAAAAGCTGTAATAAAACAGCAAAAGAAACTGATTTAGTTTATTTTGCCAGTAAATGGGCTGATGATAAAACCATCACGAGTAATAACTTTTGGCCATACTATTCAGACACACATAACATTGAAACAGTACTCGTTTTAGCCACCGCTTATTATTTTGAGCCTGACACTCAAAAGCAATTAAAATTAGCGTCGCGTATTGATAAGTTAATTGAAGGTTGGGCGCACGTTCAATGTGCTGACGTTTTTTCAAATGTATATCGTTTATTTAACTGGCAACATAGGTCAAATTCAATCAGAACATGGCAGTGGGTAAAAGAAAACGCTATTTATAACTTAATACCAACACAAGCAACTAAAATAATAAAAGAAAACAGTCAACCTCCTGTAAAACAGTCAGCTTTTCAGCAACTCACCAAAGTATTTGCTTCTACTAATTCCTCACGTAGTAAACTGTCGTTTTCAGATGTTACTGAAAAGGCAATACATTACGGACCAATTGCCCATCAACCTTTCTGGATAGGAATGCCCGATGTAAATAATGATGGATGTTTAGACTTATTTGTTGGCACGCATAATGACAACGCTGGAAGTAGCCAGATGTGGTTGCATGAAACGTTAAATGGTCATTGTAAGAACACTTTTTCATATTATACCAACAGAGAAGGTAAGTATTCACAGAAAAGTAGTGGTCGAATTACGTCTCGATATATATTTAGTAATATTACTGGCAAGAAGTCGGGGTTACCGGATTTTTTTGGTTCGGATGCCGATGGAGGTAATTCTGTGATATATCCTCTTTTGGGTAGCATAGCAGTTGGTACTCCACCCGTTTATAAGAATGAAATAACTGGTTGTAGAGGAGGAAAAAACAGGTGTACCGCTTTAGACATAAATGGCGACGGCAAAATAGAGCTTATAGCTTCTGCAGCGAATTCTCAGCTTCGAAGACGTATATATGATCCTATAACCAATAACACCATAATTCCAAAGTTGCAGAACAATATAACACCGGGCTTTAAATCGAGTTCATATTTAGTCGCTGATATTGACGGTGACTCTTGGCCTGACATTGTCAGTGGTGAAGCCTACGGGTATTGGCGATATAACCCAGTTCTGCGCGATTTTGATCCCTTCAATTATGCTTTTACGAGCACAAAACAAGATTTTATCCGAAGTAAAAGACGGCCAACAAGCAATATGCAAATATCGCTTGATTACGATAATGACGGAGATATGGATGTGTTATTTGGCAGCGGGCAATGGGGACCTGCAGATAAAGATAAAGAATTTTATCTATCGTTACAAAGAAATAATGGTGATGGTACCTTTACTAATGTTACCGAAAAAGCAGGTGGTGGCTCTTGGACAGACGGTTCTTTAAGAAATACCACCTACTGGACAACTTACGCAGGCATATACCCTGGTGACTTGGATAATGACGGCTACACAGATTTTATGACTATGTCTCAAAGCTATAAAAATAGTCCTAGATTTTTTAAAAACAATGGCGATGGTACGTTTACTACCATCAAAAATTTAATTAAAAATGGTGGTGCGGGTGTAGACGTTTTTCGCCCATGGGGGAATATTGCCGACTGGAATAACGATGGTTTTTTAGATATAGCTATTTTAAGTAATGGTATTGGAGATGTTAAAGGGTTACGCTTATACAAAAATAATACCAATGAAAACCATTGGCTTAAGCTAAGAGCAAGAGGCGTAAATCAGAATACGGATGGTTATCATACTAAGTTTATTATTAAAGACTCTGTTTCAAAACAAATTTTAGCTACCCGTTATCTCGGTAACTACAATTTAACCGACGCTCGATTTATCGCACATTCAGGTCTAGGTGATGCAACCTTGATTGATTTAGTGGTAGAATTTCCGCATAACGGTCCTGTTTATAATTATTCAAAACTTTCTGTGAATATGGAACTTGTTGCATTTAGAGATGGTTGCTTATTAAAGGCTTGGTCACCAGGCAAAGGTTGGCCGACAGAAAGCAATAGACAACAATGCACAATGCCCGATTAAAACTATGAAAATGATAACAAGAGAATCAATTACTTCAGTCATGTAAATATGACATACAACAATTAAATAGAATTACGGGTTTTTAAATAATTATGGCACATACTTTTCCGACTCAAGAAAAAAACGCCCCTTTAGCATTTTTTTTTCTTGCGCTTTATACCATTGCTGTATTAGTTCGCCCGCATGAATTTAGTTATGAAACTTCAGAATATGTTGTTATTAAAGTATTTGCAATTTTAGCTTTTTTGTTTACTTTGTTAACACTTAGACCTATCACAATTCTTCCCCAGCATTATATGTTATTAGGTTTTACTCCACTTATTATGATATCTGCATTTTTGAACGGCTGGGGGACTGGCGGCATTACTGAGGCGCAAAAGTTTTTTGTTGCTTCCATCATCCCTTTCTTCTTATATAGCGGTTTAATTACATCTATTTCTCGACAAAAAATACTTATGTACATATCAATTTTGGCCGCATTAATCATGGTCTACAACGGCCATATTCAGCAGCAGTCATTTGATGGCACGTTTGGCTATGGCTTAGGTGGTTCGTTAACCATGGGTAGAGATGAGATGCGTATAACGTATTTAGGTTTTTTTGGAGACCCTAATGATCTCGGGATGTTTTTGGTAATGAATATAGCCTTTTTAGGTTACTTTTTCAGTGAAAAGGGTTTCATGAAAAAAATATTAATGTTAATAATCTTTGTTTTAATGTGTTATGGCGTGTTGATGACCGGATCAAGAGGCACGTTACTTGGCACAATAGGAGTTATTTGTGCCTATTTCTTTCTTAAAAAGGCTGGCGCTAGATTAATATTATTTGCTCTAATTTTGGCACCTATTGTGGCAACCTTGCTCGCTAAGTTTGGTGGTATGTCTTCGTCAGAGTCGTCAGCTAATGGACGACTAGAAGCTTGGTACTCAGGCATACTTATGCTAATTAATAATCCTATTTTTGGTGTCGGCAAGGGTAACTTTATGGATCACCATGAATTGGTTGCTCATAATTCTTATATTCATGTCGCCGGTGAAATGGGTGTACCTGGCTATTCATTGTGGGCAGGGGTAATAATTATAACCATGCTAGCCTCTTACAGAGTAATAAAAGAGTTTAATCAATGGCCTGATAAAGAAGTAACTGAAGAAAAAAAGGCAAATTATTTTGCTGAAATAAAGATTAACCAAGCCTTATTTTTTTCTATGGTAGGCTTTATGATCACCGCTTTCTTTTTAAGTCGTCAATTTACATTATTGCTGTTTATATTTTTAGGCATGCTGACTGCCAGCCATATAAGGTTATTTAAAATTAGACCTGAACTTAAGTTACTCTTCGCAAAAGATATGGTCATTAAATCTATGACATATTGTTGGGCAATTATCGTTGCTGTTTACATGGCTTTAAAGGTTGGCCTCTAAATTAAATGACATTTAACCTGGTAATTAAACGTAAATCTAACGCTAATCATAGTGGAGCTCTTTAATGCCCATATACCCTACCTTACTTCGACAAGTTGTTATGCCCCTTTATGAAAAACTTAGAGGTAAAAAATTACTGCCTTTTTTAGATGCATATGAAGCCAGATTAAGCTGGTCAAAAGAGCAACTTCAAAGCTATCAATTTCAACAGTTAAAAGCTTTATTACATCATGCATACGACAATACGAGTTTTTATAATAAGCTATGGACTGATGCAGGAATAACTAGTATTGATGATATTCAAACTTTAGCTGATTTTGAAAAACTACCCGTTGTCACCAAAGGTGACATTAGAGATAACTATCAAGCTTTTATTTCAACTAAACACACTAATAATATTAAAAAATCTACTGGCGGATCAACAGGGCAACCTTTTCATTTTGAGTTAGATTTAGAAAGTAATACACGTCGCGAAGCGGTTATGTGGCGTGGCTATGGTTGGTTAGGTGCTGGGCTTGGTCAGAAAACACTATATCTTTGGGGGGCTGATTTAGGTCAACCATCTCGTTTCAAAAATATTAAAAATGCGTTATATCATGCATTCTATAATCGCAAAATGCTTAATTCGTTTAAAATGAACAAGAGTAATATGGTTGATTACATTACAGCTATTAATAACTACAAACCTATAGCGTTTGTCTCTTATGTAAACCCTTTATACGAACTATCACGTTATATTATTGAAAACAAAATCAAGGTTTATCAACCTAAAACTATGTTAACAGGCGCTGAGCCTTTACATGACTTTCAGCGTAAAACTATTGAGCAAGCTTTTAACTGCTCAGTTTATGATACTTTTGGATGTCGCGAATTTATGCTGATATCGGCTGAGTGCCACGAACAGAAAAATCTACATATTAATTGCGATCACTTAGTGGTGGAAACGGTTAATGATAGACATGAACCTGTTAGCAATGAAAGTGGCGACCTAGTGATAACTGACTTGCACAATTTTGGTTTTCCACTTATTCGTTACGTCAATGGTGACCGTGCAACGCTCATGGCAGCATCTTGCTCTTGTGGTAACCCGCTACCCATAATGCAAAGCGTCGATGGTCGCAAACTTGATATTATAAAAACACCAGAAGGTGGCAGTATTCCTGGTGAATTATTTCCCCATTTATTTAAAGAATATAAAGGGGTTATTAAATTCCAGATAAAACAAAAGACCGTCAATACTGTAGATATATACATTGTGACTAATGAACTCTTTAGTACTGAAGACAAACAAAGCATTGCAGACGAAATCAACAAGTACAGCAATAACAGTTTATTGCTTAATTTTCATTTAGTGGATGATATACCGCTAACAGCAGCAGGTAAGCATAGGGTTACTATTTGTGAAGTTTAGTGACAATAAACCCCCTTTAGTCATATTAACTAATTTGTATCCATTACCATGGGAGCCTAACCGCGCAACATTTAACCGTCAGCAGTTTGCACAACTCGATGATCACTTTGACAAAAGTGTTTTGGTACCCATTGCCTTTCCTGATTGGTTTGCACATAGAAAAGAGATTAACCAAACAGAAAACTTACGATACGTGCCTTATTTTTACCTACCAAAATTTGGTCGTCGATTTTATAGCGTTATGATGTTTGCTTCGATAATGTTGCATTCTGGCTTATGGTTAATGCGCAAAAAACCTAAAAAAATACTCGCTAGCTGGGCTTTCCCTGAAGCTGTTGCTGCTAGTTGGATTAGTAAGTTATTTAACGCTGACTTCTATTTTAAAGTCCATGGTAGTGACATTAACTTGCATGGAAAAATTCCTGCCCGCGCTAAACAAATAGTTGCAGCCAGTAAACGTGCTGTAGGTATTTTGTCTGTTTCGCAAGCACTTGCTGATGAGATGATAACGATGGGGATAGATAAAGAAAAAATTCGTGTTATTTACAACGGCGTTGATCACCAAAAATTTCAAGTTCAGCACGCGATAGCGAATAAAAAACCCAATGACTATATTTTATATGTTGGTAATTTAAAGAAAGAGAAAGGGGTAATTGAATTAATTAAAGGCTTTGCTGAAATTAGTGAAAAATACCCAGAGCTTAAATTGTTATATGCTGGGCCGGGTATTTTACGCAGTGAACTTGCGAACCAAGCAAAAAATTTAGCCATTAGTAACAAAGTTATTTTATTGGGTGGCGTTGACCATAACCAATTACCTGAACTTATTAGCCAAGCTCGCGTACTAGCCTTACCGAGTTATAACGAAGGTGTGCCAAATGTTGTACTTGAAGCAATGGCTTCTGGCACCCCTGTTTTAGCAACAAATGTTGGTGGTATCCCAGAAGTATTTGATGAAAATATTTGTGGTAAATTAATTAAACCAAAGTCTGCACATTCAGTAGCTACTGGTCTAACTTATATTTTAAATAGAGAGTGGTCCGAAGATAAAATAAAACAACACAGTAAAAAATTTACTTGGCAAAGCAATAAGCAGCAATTACTTGAGCTACTAAAAAAAAATTAATTTTAGCAAAATAAAGTTATATTGGAATAATATTAATTACTGTTACAATACTTTTACAAATCTTTTCTTCCAATGGCTTAATAATTTAATGCTAAATAAGGTTATCTATTTTATCAGATCGAAGTTATTACCCAATAAGCTTTTTTTAATTGATGGCAATAATCGATCAAAGTCCATTTACCTTACTTTCGATGATGGCCCTGTCAATGGCATAACTAATGATTTAATTAAATTATTAGATGAGTATCAAGCAAAAGCAACATTTTTTATTATTGGAAAATGTGCGATGTCTCATCCTGAAATTATTAAGCGAATACACTCTAGCGGACATACACTTGCAAACCATAGCTATAGTCACCCACCGTTTCATAAAATATCAATAGAAACCAAAGTTTCTGAAATACAAAAAACTAATAACGTGCTTAAAGAGCTTATTGGTGAAAACTGCACCTTATTTCGTGCGCCGCAAGGTCGTTGGAATTTACGTTTGTTATATTCTTTATTTCGCCTAAAGATTACAGCAGTTCACTGGAGTAGAGACTCTATGGACTTCCTCAAAGAGCCTCCCGAAAAAATTGTAAAACGTCTAATTGACAATCCCTTAAAGTCAGGTGATATAGTTTTATTTCATGATGATGACTCTCGGTGTATAGAAGCACTAAGAACTTTAATACCTCATTGGCAAGCACAAGGTTTTACGCTTAGCGCACTGGAGAACATACACTCGTGAATATACTATTTCATCATAGAACCCGTGGCAGAGGTGCAGAAGGCGTGCATATCCGCGGGGTTGTTAAAGGCTTGAGACAGTTAAACAATAACGTTGATATTCTCTCATTACCTGGCGCAGAACCTGAAGCGGAAGAAACTACCACAGCGACTGAACAAGTTAAGCAAGTACCTACAAAGAAAAGCAGCTTTTCTATACTTTCCGAGCTTACAAAACATGTACCCGAGTTTGTGTTCGAGCTTTTTGAGCTTGCGTTCAATTTAATCGCGGTAATACGTTTACGAAAAACCGTAAAAGAAAAAAGTATTGCCCTTATTTACGAACGTTATTCGTTATTTATGTTTTCCAGTGTGTGGTGGGCAAAACGTCATAACTTACCCATAGTGCTAGAAATTAACGACTCTTGCCAAGTTCAGCGGGTTCGTTCATTAACTTTTAAAAAACTTGCTGCAAAAATAGAAGCTTGGATATTTAAAAATGCGACAGGCCTAGTTTTTATTTCAACACGTTTTAAGGAAGTGGCAGAGCAAGCCTATGGTGAAATTGCCAACTCAGTTGTGTCGCCCAATGGAGCTGATTTAGATAAATTTATTATTGATGAAGCTTCTGGGGCAGCATTAAGAAGTAAGTTAGGTATTGAAGATAAAATAGTGCTTGGTTACGTTGGTGCATTCGTTCATTGGCATGGTATTGACTGGTTTGTTGATTTAGCTTGCCAACGATTAAAAGAAACACCCGAACTGGTTTTATTGCTGGTTGGTGACGGTGTTGCTTTTGAAGGCATTAAAACCAAGGTTATTGAGGCAGGTGTTGAATCGCAGGTTATTTTACCAGGTAAAGTGCCACACCATGAAGTTTCATCATTTTTATCTGCTATGGATTTAGGTATTTTACCGGATTCAAATGATTATGGCTCACCGATGAAATTATTCGAATTCATGGCCATGGGTAAAGGCATGATCGCTCCAGATTTCAGTCCTATAGCTGAAGTTGTTCAAGACAATGAAACAAGCTGGTTATTCCCTGCAGGCGATCGACAAGCCTGTATAGATAAAGTTTTCGCCATTGTAAATGACAAAAATGCGCATAAAACCGTTGGCTTAAATGCCCGAGCTTATATTGAACGTGAACGACAATGGAAGCATAACGCTGAGCAGTTATTATCGCTCGCTCAACGAGATATGAATTAAGATGCGTGATTTAAAAGCCGACTTAAAAAGAAAACAACAAATATTTGCCCAAGATGGAGCAGATGTCAGTATGCTGAGAATTTGGATGGCTGACGGGACAAGCGCTAATGTTTTGTATCGATGCATGCGTTGGTGTGCCACGCATCGACTTGGTTTAGTGGCTTATTTTTTTCAATGGGCTAATAAATTTTTAAATGGTTGTGTTATTGGCAGTGGTGCCGACTTTGCTGCTGGATTTGTTATTATGCACCCTGTTGGCATCGTTATTAATTCTAAAGTGGTAGGCGGTAATAATATTACTTTAGAAAGTGGCGTGGTTATCGGTGATGAGAAGGGTCAATCTCCTGTTTTAAAAAATAATATATTTGTTGGTGCCGGTGCGAAGATTATTGGGTTGTTAATAGTGGCCGATGACGTAAAAATTGGCGCGAATGCTGTTCTAACTAAAAATGCAGATAAAGGTGCAACGATGCTTGGAATACCCGCCAAGGCATATGTGAAAAAAACTAACGGAGCAAACAATTAATGGCAACGTTATTTTGGGTTTGCATCGCTATAATTATATACAGTTACTTTATTTACCCATTAATTTTATTTATTTTTAGTGGCATAAACCAAGCTTTAAGTGATACTAAATACTTATGGCAAAAGCGCCAACGCCGTACTATAGACGTTGAAGATTATCCTGCGGTTTCTATTATTATTGCCGCTTATAATGAAGAATCTTGCATAAAAGCTCGAGTAGAAAACTTATTAAGCTTAGATTACCCAAAAGAAAAGTTAACGTTATTAATTGGTTCAGATGGTAGTAGTGATAACACCGCTAATATATTGTCGAAATTTAATAGCGCAAACCTTCAAATACATTTATTCACAGAAAACCGTGGCAAGATGAGTGTTTTAAATGATTTAGTTGAAAATACAACTGACGATATCATCATATTTTCTGACGCTAATACGCATTTCCAAGCGGATACTATTCAACAATTAACTCGCCATTTTGACAATGAAAAAATTGGTGCTGTATGTGGTGAACTTCACTTAGTTGATGGTGACACAGGTGACAATAAAGACAATGTATATTGGCGTTATGAACAAATTCTAAAATTTCACGAATCTAGAATGAACGCACTGCAAGGTGCCAATGGTGCTATTTATGCCATTAGAAAATCACTTTTTATTCCTTTGCCTGCTAATACTATCGTTGATGACTTTCAAATAGCGATGAATGTTGCTAAGCA
>TARA_R110001632_G_scaffold8686_5_pt1 | contig 38002 bp, 26 predicted proteins | sample TARA_R110001632 | Tara Oceans TARA_R110001632 (sample SAMEA4398266) | marine metagenome | biome: Polar Biome; feature: [SRF] surface water layer (ENVO:00010504); material: water (ENVO:00002006), including particulate matter (ENVO:01000060) such as... | depth 5 m
TTTCCCTGTATGCCTTCAAGATCTACATTAGGGACGCTTATGTCTAACGTTTCTGTAATCCTAACGGGTACGACTTTAGACTCTGTATTTTTTACCTACCCGAAGTAAAGTACACGATTAAAGCGGATATAAGTGCACGATGTGCTGAGCGCACAGGAGTCTATTATTGCTATGTCATTATGATTTAGTGAATAGTTATGCATTATTAACCACTTTAATTTGGTACAAACGCTAGTCATTTCCACTTTTTTAATCCAGTAATCTCAATTGCAGTAAAGTTTTCTTGAATTTATTTGCGCTATGCGTCATTAAGGTGCGCTTCTATCTTTTACTCATATAAAACCATTATTTATGCATAAAAATATGAATTATGCGTGTTGATGGCCTTATTTTTAACCCGCAATGGCAGTTAAAAGCAAAAAAACAGGCATAGAACCTGCTGAGTCGAACCTGAACATACATTTATTGTGCACCCGTTAACCATAAAAAAGAGATACACATATATGGCGATAGCTAAACGCTTCCTAACTAAACACACATCAATTGCTTTGGCAGTTTCAGCTACTTTCACCCCTATTACATCGGTAATGGCCCAAAGTGCGGATATTGGCATTGAGACAATCGAAGTCACAGCGACACGCCGCGCTGGTTCATTGCAGGAAGCGCCCTTGAACATCACCGCCCTTACCTCCGATACCTTAGCGGAACAAAATATTGCTGACTTAGATGACGTTGCTCGCTGGGTTCCGGGTTTAACCATTACTGACCAAGGTGGCCGTAACGACTCACCAATTATTGTGCGCGGACTGAACACCAATTCCTCTGGTCCCAGTTCAGATGGTGGAACCGTATCAACTTATGTAGGCGAAATTCCTTTGTTCATCAATATGCGCTTAAATGATATTGACCGCGTGGAAGTACTTATTGGACCACAAGGCACGCTATATGGCGCAGGTACACTTGGCGGTGCGATTCGTTATCTACCTAAAAAAGTAGAGTTAGATGTCACATCAGGAGAAGTGTACGGTGACGTATCGAGTATGAACGAGAGTGACAGTATTGGCGCTGAGGCAGGATTCGTATTTAACACACCGTTGATTGATGATGTACTTGGTGTACGTATGTCCCTTAACAAACTTCATGACCCAGGGTTTGTCGATTACAACTACTTAGTACGTGAAGGGGGGGTGTCTATTGCAGATCCTGATTGGCAAGACGCAAGTGATGTCGATAGTAACCTTCGCTCTAAAAAGGATGCCAACGGCGAAGACACGTTATCTGGCAAAATAGCACTGCGCTGGACCCCCACCGAAGATATCGACGCCACTTTAACGTATTTCTATCAAAAGCAGGAAGTAGAAGGGCGCTCAATTGTTCATTACAATGCCTTGGCCGAAAGCAATGGTTTGAGTGAGGTTATTGGTAAATACGAGTCAGCTTATCGCTACGTTGAGCCACGGGAAAAAGAGGATGATCTTCTTAGTTTAGAATTGACCGTCGATCTTGGATTTGCTGAATTGGTGTCCGCTACAGGTAAATCGAGCTTCGAAGCATTAGGTCAACGAGATCAAACAGATCTATTAATTCGACTAGCCTATAGCTACGAAGAATTTCCCGCATTTTCAAGTTTTACCCGTGAGATCGATAATCGAGATGTATTCACCCAAGAGCTACGTTTAGTTTCTAAGGGGGATTCAGCTCTCACTTGGATCGTTGGTGGCTTCTACAACAAGATAGAGTCGGATGGTGAAAGTCGTGAATTCACACCTAAATACGACGAATTTGCAGTCAACGTATGGGAAACAGGCGGAAACTTAAGACCTGACTCTCTTGAATATATTTCCGTAGATGAGACAACGACCACTGAAAAGGCCTTATACGGCGAAGTCAGTTACGCTGTGACCGAGCAATTAGATATCACCTTGGGAGCGCGATTTTATCAATACGATTTAGAAACTGCTTCTGATGTTGATTTCCCACTGTTATACACATCTATCCTAACTGAAGACGATGGAGATTTTAGGCAGAGCAACGAAATTATTTTGGATTTGCTGGAAAACAGCGCAGACGATAGTGGAAGTTTGTTTAAATTTAATGCCAGCTATCAATTCAGTCGCGACGTAATGGGCTACGTCACTGTCAGTGAAGGCTTCAGAATCGGTGGTGCAAACGGCATTGGAGCGTGCGATCCAGATGCAAGTGAAGACGTGCAACAGGTTTGTGCGTTGCCAAATGAGCGAATTTACGATGCGGATACTACCACTAACTATGAATTAGGTTTTAAAAGCACGTGGCTTAAAAACAAGTTACATTTCAATGCCGCATTATTCAATGTGGATTGGGATGACGCCCAAGTTTCTGGTTCAACTGAAAATGGCCAGCAGCCAATTTTAGTCAATGCCGGCAAAGCCAACTCAAAAGGAGCTGAAGTGATGGCACGCGCTATTTTCAGCGACGAATTAAGCGCCTATGCGACCTATGCATTCACAAAAGCAGAATTGACTGAGGACGTAACTGACTTGTTCGAAGACTCTGATGCATTCGATGGCGACCGTTTACCTGGCACTCCAGAGCATCAGTTTTCGCTTGGGCTTAAATACTCAACCGAGGTTATGGGGGGTAAGCTACTTGATGTTATTTATGGTATCACTGCACAAAGTGACGTTTACTCTACAATAGGTTTACATGAGTCAGGTGAAGCGCTAGCGGGATATGCTTTGAGTAACGTCAGTGCATCTTTATCTGATGAGGATTGGTCGGTCACCTTATATATTGATAACTTATTTGATAAGTATGCTTATTCTTCGGTAAGAACAGATCTTGGCGATATAGGACAGGCAGTCAGCCCTGATATTAACTCAAACCGAGTGGACATCATGCGTAACTATGGTCATTTTTTAGAAAGACCGCGTACCATTGGGTTAAAATTCAATTATCAATTTGGTATGTAAGCGATAATCGACTATTCAGGGCACCTAAGGTGCCCTTTTTTATTGATATTATTACTCAGCTAGCGTCAATATAGTCAGGTATTGAGGAAAATTAAGAGTCCTATGCAAGAAATCAAGCAGTTACATCAACAGGCTATCACTGCGCTTAATAAACGTGATTTTGCGCAAGCACACAGCTTGAGTGTACAAATTATCAAGCACGATCCATCGCACAGCGACGCCTACTTTTTGTTAGCTATGGTTAATATCGAAGTGGGACAAATTGCAAAAGCGATAAAGTTGCTAGAAAAAGCGTTATCTCTTTCTACTCATGTAGAGTACTGGGTTTATCTTGCGAAATGCTACTCCTTGAGGGGGGAAGCACAGTCTGTGATCCATGCCGCAGAACAGGCCCCTCTGTTGCAAGTGAATAGTCCATTAGCACTCGATACCCTTGGTGTTGCCCTTAGTCGCGTGGGGCTGCATGAAAAAGCATTGCAGTATTTCGGTAAAGCCTTACTTGTGGACAAAGACAATGCACAGTTTTGTTACAACTTTGCTGTTTCCAGTAAGTTTGCTGGCCAGTTTGCTACTGCCAGGGTCTATTTTGAACGGGCAATCACTTTAGCCCCTGATTATCATCAAGCACATTTCGCCCTGTCGGATCTCGGTGGTGTATCAGCACAGGCCAACCATGTCGCACGATTACAAACAGCCGCTAAACGCACCAAGCACGTAGATGCATCCCTACATATCGCTCATGCGCTAGCCAAAGAATACGAGGCACTTGGGCAATATCCTCGTGCTTTTGAGAGCTTACATGCGGCAAAACGCGACAAGCTCAACAGTTTGACATACACCTTTCATGACGACGAAATGCTTTTCGACAGTGTGCAACAAACCCAGTTAAGCGCGCCGACCAGCAAAGAAATGGCAGCAGGGCATGCTAGCAACCAGCCTATATTTGTGTTGGGTATGCCACGTTCAGGGACGACCCTCGTCGAGCGAATTCTGAGCAATCACAGTGACGTATTATCTGCAGGTGAATTGCAGGATTTTGGTGTTGCAGTGAAAGAGCTATCAGGGACGTCGTCTCCTCACGTGCTAGACGTTGCAACGTTGCAAAAGGCAATGTTGTTACCTCCTGTGCAAATAGCCGAGCGTTATCTTGAGCGAACACTAGCCGTGGTAGGGAATACACCACGCTTCGTTGATAAATTGCCCTTTAACTTTTTTTATATCGGTTTAATACGAAGAGCATTCCCGAATGCTAAGATCGTCTGCTTGTTGCGTAACCCTATGGATACCTGCATAGGCAATTATCGCCAGCTTTTTTCACTTAACAGTCCATATTATGCTTATGCCTACGATTTAGAGAATATCGGACGGTTTTACGCTCGCTTTCATCATTTAGCCCATCAATGGCAGACCCAAAACACGCCTAATTTTATGTTACTCAACTATGAGGAACTTGTACGGGAACCGCAGAAGAATATTGAATGTTTACTGGATTTTTGTGAGTTACCTTGGCAACCCCAATGCTTGCATGTCGAACGGAATCAAGCGCCGGTGTCTACTGCGAGCAAGGTACAAGTGCGGGAACCCATAAACCAGAAGTCTATTGGGAATTGGCGTAAATATCAGCCCTATACAGAGCTCTTACAGGCTTTGTTTAAACGGGAGCAGATAAATATTGAGACCTAAAGTAACAAGGTGTCCTACGCTCAGACCTTCTACTTGGCTGTTCAGCTAAACATTGATCATACCTAATTAATTTGCATTCGTTGACTGTGGTTTGGTATTGCCTATCTGTGTGGCATAATCAGCGCCGCAAAAATAGTCCTCACTTTTGATAATATTGTCAGCGTTATTTACCCTATCCCCTCAACCATTGGAATATATATGCCTGCTGTTAAACGTCTCGACCAACTACTGAGTAATTTAGGTTATTGCAGTCGCAGAGAAGCGCGTTATTTGCTTAAAGACAAACGCGTTCGTGTGGCAGGGGAAATTGCCAAGAGCCCATCGCAAAAAGTAGACCCTGCAAACGTGCTGGTGGACGCAGAGCCATTGGACATGCCTGAAGGTATTTTGGTTATGCTCAACAAACCTTTAGGGTATGTGTGCAGTCACGATAACAACGAAGGTATGCGTATTTATGACTTATTGCCACCTCGCTGGGAGGCTCGCAACCCTAAAATCGTCAGTGTTGGGCGTTTAGACAAAGACACCACAGGGCTGATATTAATCACAGACGATACCAAATTAGTACATAAGCTTACGTCACCTAAACATCACGTTAATAAACTATACGTCGTCCACGTGGATAGACCATTGCAGCAAAGTATTGTTGATGAGTTTGCCAAAGGCGTAATTTTAGGGGATGGTGAGGAGCAATGTTTACCCGCTAAAATCGAAATAGTCGAAGAAAATGTGGCTAATGTGACGCTAAATGAAGGTAAATACCATCAAGTTAGAAGAATGTTCGCAGCCTGTGGTTATCACGTTGATGCGCTACACCGAGCGCAGTTTGGCGAATACAGTTTAGGTGATTTAGCTGAAGGCGAATGGCGGGCGTTAACGCTTTAAGCTAAATACGCGCTTTACTTATGGGAATGTTAGCCAAACTTGATGAAGATAAATAGCGCGACGTGATGAACGTTAAAAGCTATTTTTAACCTGTAGCCGCCATTCCCAACTATCGACGAATTCAGAGTTAACTAAAGGCTTCGCGATATCGATGTGAATGACATTGCGATGGCTTGAGCGACTGGCGTAGATACGCGCGCCGATACCGACACTCGATAGTATCGAGTCGGAGTCATTCAGCCTCGCTTCGTCCCCGCCCCAAGCGCGGCCTACATCGGCAAAGGCGACCATGCCCACATCGAATAATTTATAGATATTGTATTTTGGATAGACGCGTACTTCTGCATTGAGTAAGGCACTATGTTCACCGTGTTGATATTGCAACGGGTAACCACGTGCTCCCGTGTCGCCACCTATTACCACAGGTTGATCGAGAAATTGCTGAGCAGATGTCACCAGACTTTGCTTGCTATACAGTGACCACGTGTCGTCGAGTCGGTAGAAATGCTCGGCGCTAACGGCGATCTTCAATTGATTCTGATCATTGCCATCAAATACACTCTGTCCTTGGGCGGATAACAACAGCAAATAATCTTGCCACTGATACCCTTTATCACTGCTAAAGTCCAAATGAAACAAGCGAGAATCCGTTTGTTGAGTGTTCATATCGATCCCAAAACGCACACTATGATGCCAACCTAAGTTCACATCCTCGTTTTGCCCAATGAGATAAACATTCGACATCACTTTGAATTCGGCTTGGCGGTACTCGAGCCCCAGCCAAGGGTAAAGATAGTCTCGGTCGACCGGTAAAAAGAGTGAGTCCTGTGCAGTTTGTTCAAACTCAGGTAAGGTAAAACGCGTACGATCCTTGGTGATACCAGCCGTTAAGCGCAGCACGTTTCCGTATTTATCAGCCTTTAGGTTGTTATCAAGTAGCCAACCGTAAGTAAATTGTTGGAAATCGTGATCCAGCGCAAACCGGTTGCGGGTTTCACCATTTTGGTACAGACGCTCGGTTCGTTGATCCGTTTCATAATGTATATTGAACATATTCTGGGTTGAGCTTTGATAAAACGGATCATCGAGAATTAACTGCACCATTTGACCATCGTCATTGTCCATAAAACGGGTAGAGATAGTCGCGTGAGACAGATAAGGAACGGGGGATCTAAAATCAACTTGATAGCCTGAGCGCTGATCATCTTTTTTGTAGCGCACTGTGGTGCGTATTCCTGTGCCTAAAACGTTGTCTTCCTCAAAGCCTAGGGCTAATTTGTTTTCTCCCCCCTTGCGGCCAAAACTAAAGGTCGGTAGCAAAGACCAGTTATCCCAGGTGGTCACATCGACCTGAGTATTGCCATCGCAATCCCGCTCAGCGGTTACACTCGCATCTCTGAGGTAGCTTTCACTGCGCAATATACGTTCTGCTTCAGCGAGTTCGTATGCAGTGATCTCTTCCCCTGATTTAAAAGGTAATAGGCGTTTTACCACACTTACTTGGGTGTCATAGTGCATCCAGTTGGCAAACCTGTGAATCGCCACCGTGTCATCTGCGCTTTCGTCAAAGATTGGCTGCGTATCAATGTTGATGGTTCGTGCAATGAGTTGGGGCTCAATCTCTGGTTTTTGTACATATGACTCGCTGTCTGTTGCGAAAAGTGCAATGCACCCGGCTTGTGTCAATGTCGCGGCATGTGATGTGCTCCAAGGTGAAAGCGCAATAAAGCCAGCGAGTGGTATATAAGCATTTTTCATTTACGATTTGGTACACCTAATAACAGCAGCCATGGTGGCGCAATATTCTGTTGTCATATTGCGGAGCACACTTTGTTAACACCATAATGCGCGTCGATTATTAAGGTTTACTTAATCTGTTCTTTGCATTTACAAGCCGATTTAACCAATATTGAATTAGCAGAAAAAGTGAGTCTATCCACGAGTGCGTGTTTTCAACGGGTTAAAGCGTTAAAGGAAGCTGGCTATTTTAGAGCGTCCCATGCTGACGTTGATTTAGAGCAGCTGTGTGAACATGTATTTGCCTATATAGAATTTACCTTTGATAACAATAGCGCAGCGATGCGGCGCAAATTTGCTGACGTTATTAAAGATATGCCGCATATCATGGATTGCATGCAGCTCAGCGGGGATGTGGATTATATATCGTTTAGTTTTTTTCCCGAAATCAAAGCTTTGAACGAGGCATGTACGGCGTTAAGCGACAATCCCAATTTATCTATTAAACATATTAAAACACGCATAGTGCTAGACAGGGCAAAATGGTTTTTAGGCTACCCTTTGGCCCACCTTAAGTGGATTGACGACACAAATCACGATTAACGAACTACTATCATTATAAAATAGGGTTAAACCAAGAATCAAAATTGTATTTACCGCTCGTGTGCTCGTGACAGGCTACTACCCAATGCCGAAGTAAAGGGGCATTATATTTGGCTTAAATAACTTTATTCATAAAATATTAAATTGGGGCGATATATAATTATCAAGTGTGTGGATTGTGTTAACAATACTGGGTATCAGAAACGAGTTAACCCTTTCTACCGATAAATCGGAATAACTTTCTGTTAATTCAATAGGATAAGATGCTGTTTACTATGAGAAAGCTAAGTTCAAAAATATTCAGTGTAGTGATGGTATTTGTTATCGTCCTTGGTTTGATTGCAGCACTTACAATCAATAATCTCAGTTCTCATATGACGCAATATAGCGGGTTGTTAGAGCGGGACGTCAAAGCAATATTGCTTATCGACACCATAAACCTAAATTTTAAACGCCAAGTACAGGAATGGAAAAACGTTTTGCTGCGAGGTAAGGACAGCGCAAAGCGAGAAAAGTATTGGAATAGCTTCTTGGCTCGCCATAAGGAAATTGAGGATTATCTCCTGCAGTTTGAAAGCATCGAGATGGGCGATGATGTTAGTCAGCAGCTCGCTCTTTTCTCTGCTCAGCATAGCGACTTACTCCAACAATACAAACAAGGTTACCAGACCTTTATTCAGTCTGGCTTTGACCCTTACGCTGGCGATAACGCCGTAACGGGGATTGACCGCGCCCCTACCAAATTGCTCGAAACGCTCAGCGCACAAATAAACCAACACGTTATCGCACAGAACCAGTATCAAAATGAAAAAGTCGCTAGTTCGCTGTGGTGGGGCAGTATTAGTTTGCTAATCACGCTCTTGATAGGCGTGGCGATTTTACTTTGGGCCATTAAAGTCATGGTCACCACACCACTGCGTCAGCTTAGTCGTCATATTTATTACGTCAGTCTAGGCCGTCTCGAGAACCCATTGTCTTTTGAACGCAAAGATGAAATAGGCAAGATGGCGCAATCGATTGAAACTTTGCGCAGCGATTTACTCGAAATTCACTCAGGACTGGACTCAACCCAACAAGATTTAGATCGCGTTTGTTCGAGTTTGGTCGACAGTGCAGGGGCCATCAGCCAAGGTGTTACCGATCAAAATAATGGTACTGTGAGTGTACAAAGTGCAGTGCAGCAATTATCGCGGGTGGCGCAAAGTATTGCAGATTCTGTGCAAAACGCCGCGGATTCTGCCGCCCAAGCCAGCCAATCTGCCGTTACTAGTATTAACGTGATGCAAGAAACCATTGAAACCATATCAAGTTCGTCTCAGCAAATAGAAGACACCGCCAAAGTTATTGCTGATTTGAATGAAGATGCCCGTAAAATTGGCTCCGTACTGGATGTTATTCAAGGCATTGCCCAACAAACTAATTTACTCGCATTGAATGCAGCTATCGAAGCCGCGCGAGCAGGCGAGCATGGCAGAGGATTTGCTGTGGTAGCAGATGAAGTACGTACCTTGGCGGCAAAGACCCAGCAGTCAACTGAAGAAATTCAGCAAATGATTGCTAATGTGCAAAAGGGCACAACCGATGCGGTAAACGCCATTAGCCAAGGCCAAGAGCAGACTAAATCCAGTGTGGACAAAGTACTAGAGGCTGATGGTAACTTAAAAGCTGTGACCAACGCGATAGAAGAAATTTCCCAAGTTAATCAGCAAATAGTAGATGCAGTTTCTGAGCAAACCAATGTGACAGAACAAATATTGAGTCACTTAAATTCGCTCAGTCAGGTGGCGAAATTAAATGGTAAACATGCACAGTCCTGTGATGAAGATAATTTAACCTTGTTGGATGTGAAAGATCGCATGGCAACCATTATCCAAAAATTTGTGCAATAATTAGGGGATTTATAGGCAGCTCAATTCGCGAGTTGAATAAAGATTATAAATCCGTCATGCGGGAACGGCTAACTTGCTTGTAAAACGTGATAAAATCCCTTCAAATCGATGAAATATAGCAGATTCATTGCGTCAGATGACTGCTTCTGTGACCTCCGCTGAGATAGAAAAATGCTTAAAAAAATAATGCTGCTGGTGGTTCAAGGACTGCTCGCGGTAATCCCTATTACCTTGACCCTTTACGCACTGTATTGGCTTGTTACCACCGTTGAAATGGCGCTTACGCCGATTATTCCTGCCCAATGGTACTTCCCAGGTATGGGATTAGTGACGGGGATCGTATTATTATTTTTTGCCGGACTGTTGGTCAATGCCTACGTAATTAAGGTTTTATTGCACTGGGGTGAGCTCATATTTGAGCGTATTCCATTGGTTAAAACATTTTATGGTGCTATTCAAGACGCGGTTAATTTAATCAACGTTGGCAAGCAACAAAAAATGCAAAGTGTGGTGTCGGTTCAAATCAGCGACAGTATTCACCTTATTGGTTTTGTTACCAACCAAGATGGTGGCAAAAGCTTGTTTAAGGACGCTGAAAAAATTGGGGTGTATATTCCCCTGAGTTACCAGATAGGGGGCTACACCCTATATATTGACCGCAGCAAAGTCACTTCACTCGATATTGATGTTGAAACGGCCATGCGGGTTGCCTTAACTGGCGGCGCACAATCTAAGAGCGAATTTCAACATCGGAAGAGCAAAACCAAGTGATTGTTGCTGCCTTGGGTTGGGCAATTCACTGAATCAGCGTGAGTGTCTTTAAAAGCATGCAGGTTGGCGTGCTTTTATATCCAAATGAGCATGTTTCTGGTTGTTCGTAATAATTGCATAGCCAGTGCAATTAATTCCCACTACCCCTTACCAATCCTCTGCCTACCGTTACATCTAATGGCCCTGCAAGCCTTGTTATTCCTAATATTTTTAATTAAATATCACAATGGCACAGCCATTGCTTTTATCCTTGTAACAACCCAGCAAGATAAGTTTTTTAGCTGAGTTAGAAAATTTTTAGGCTAACTATGTGTGACTCAATCATTTGATGATCACTGTAACATCGTAAGGGGATTACTATGGAAAATGCAAAAACAGCGTCATCGAATACTACTGCGAAACAAGACTCACCTATTTCTAAGCGGGCTCAAGAAGCTTTGCATGAATCAGTAGATGCAGTAGCCGATAAAGCTTCAAAAGCAGAACGCTCGGTGCGTGAAACCGCCCATCGTTCGGCTGAATCTCTAGGGGAAACTCAAGACAAGATTGTTAAGCAATGGAATGGCTCAGAAGTACGCCGTTTCGCAGCTGAGAATCCTGTTGCGACCGTGGGAATAGCGTTCACAGCCGGCATGCTGTTGTCCTCTTTACTTCGTAGACGTTAATACAGTGAATACGCCAAACCCAGATCAGGCAAGAGACGCAAGCAGTGATGCCGAAGCGGTCGATCTTATAAAGGAAATGATGGGGGCCGCAACGGATGCAGGCCAGCGTTATCAGCGCCAGTTCTCGCTGGCCAAAACATTAATGGGGCGCGAATGGAAGTTGTCCGCTCGCGCTCTGTTGCTTGTAATGACAGGTGTGCTGTTATTAACCGCCGTTGGAGCAACCTTATGGTTGACGATCAACGCGATGCTTGCACTAGGTTTAGTCCAGTTAGGTTTGCACTGGGCATGGGTAGGGAGCAGCATTTTATTGCTTAATGGTCTGGTGTTATGGGGATTAATTGCCACCATACGCGCACTGTTAAGGCATATCAGCTTCAGTCGTGCATGGGATGCGCTTACGTTATCGAGCGATGTAAGCCTTGTAACAAAACCTGCTCGCTCTAAAGAGACAACGAGTGCTAACCAGCATTAAGCCTGTTTAATTGATAGGAGTGTGCCCGTGTTAAATCGTATAACGATGAGCCGACTCTTGCTCGGTCGACGTCTAACCGATGTGGAAAATATTGAGCGAAAAGCGTACGAAAATCAGCAAATGATTTTAGCGCGCAAAGAACAGATAGCCAGCGCAGGTCGTGAATTATGTCGATTGCCCATGGCACCCGTAGCCGGATTCGCCGCAGGCGGACTGACCGGAATACTTAGCGATAGCAAACCTTCCACTGTGCCACTAATTATGCGCATTGTGAGCCTAGCTAAGCTAATTTAGCTGTCCAAATTGAAAACTTAACGCTGTCAGGATTCACGTCTGATTAGCGTTATAACGGTTTTTAGGAGTCACCCAACTCACCCCAGGCAATATTCCTCTGCCGCTTTTTGGTGACTCCTTTTTTATTTGTGCTAACAACCTTGCCTTCACGCTATTTTATGCACTGCACTGCACTGCAGTGCATAGCTCAGGCCAGCTAGTTGTCGGCTATCTGGGTATAGTTAAACCATCACAATTAAATTATTCCATTTAGTGCCTTTGAGATACGTAATACACAAAAGTAGACCGTTTTTTTGGGTCAATCTAACTCATTAGGTGACTCATCATTCAACGCGTGATGCCATCTAAGTCATGTAGCTTAAGGTCCGGTGAAACGGCCAGCGATAAAGCGTGAGACATGCAGAAGGACAGGCTTACACTTTTTGCTTTTTCATTGTTGACTGCCTTTGATAATGTAACGCGATCGACCATTACTAGGAATAATAAATGAAACACAAAACATACTTCCTGAGAGGGTCACTTTTAGCCCTCTCGGTAGTTGCACCTCTATTGTCGTTGCAAAGTTACGGGGCATCTTTACCACCCGTTGAAGCTGAAAATGGCATGGTGGTTTCTTCACAGCGCTTTGCATCCCAAGCCGGTATAGAGATTATGAAAATGGGCGGCAACGCCGTCGATGCTGCAGTCGCGGTAGGTTACGCACAAGCGGTTGTTAATCCTTGTTGCGGTAACATCGGTGGTGGGGGATTTATGACCTTACATTTGGCTAATGGCAACGATCATTTCATTGATTTTCGCGAGATGGCACCTGCCGCAGCCAGTGCTGCAATGTACCAAGATCAAGATGGAAATCTTATTCCCAAAGCCAGTACCATGGGGTGGGGAGCTATTGGTGTGCCAGGAACTGTAAAAGGGATGGAGTTAGCCTTAACGCGCTTTGGATCGGGCACCCTGACGCGAGCACAGATTATGGCACCAGCCATAAAGCTTGCTGACCAAGGGTTTATATTAACCCGTGGCGATACGGATGTTATTGATACCAGTTTAGGAAAAATGCGCGGTGACGAGCAAGCAAAAAAAATCTTTTTACGTGCAGATGGTAGCCCGCTACAACCGGGTGACAGGCTCACTCAGAAAGCATTAGCCGTGACTTTACAATCTATTGCTAAAAATGGATCTGATGCTTTTTATAAGGGAGATTTACCCAAAACTATTGAAAAAGCCTCCCGGGCTAATGGTGGTTATTTAACAGCAACGGATTTTGCAAACTACACAGCGAAAGAACGTACGCCCATAAAATGTTCCTATCGGGGTTACGACTTTATTTCTGCTCCACCGCCAAGCTCTGGTGGCACGACTATGTGCCAAATCCTCAATATATTGGAAGGCTATGACATGAGTTCGATGGGCTATGGCTCGTCTGATGCAATACATTACACCGTTGAAGCCATGCGTCACGCGTTTGTTGATCGCAATAGTTTGTTAGGCGACCCAGACTTTGTTGAGGTGCCCGTTGAAAAGTTACTTAGCAAAGAATACGCAGCTGAAATTCGTCAGCAAATCGACCCGATTAACGCCACACCATCAAGTGAATTGGCGGCGGGGGTTTCCCCTCACGAAAAACCGCAAACCACTCATTATTCCGTTATCGATAAAAACGGTAATGCCGTTTCAACCACTTACACCATTAACGGTCGTTTTGGTGGTGGCGTTATGGCCCCTGGAGCGGGATTTTGGTTAAACGACGAAATGGATGACTTCACATCTAAAATTGGTAGTAAAAATATGTTTGGCTTAGTGCAAGGCAAGAACAATGCTATTGCTCCGGGTAAACGTCCTCTTTCCTCTATGTCACCGACCATAGTGACTAAAAATGACCAACCTTTTTTAGTCCTTGGCTCACCAGGGGGCTCACTGATTATTACTATTACCCTCAACACGGTAATGAACATCATCGACTACGGCATGAACTTACAAGAAGCAGTTAATGCACCGCGTATCCATCAACAGTGGCTACCCGATATTGTAATGTATGAAAAAAGAGGGATATCTCCCGACACCCTAAAAATTCTTAAATCACGCGGTTACACGATGTTAGAAAGAGGCACATGGGGCGCCGCTGAGGCTATTATGGTTGGGCTACCAGATATGAAAAAAGAAGAGGAAAAATCTAATGTTAGCGACGCGGGGGTATCAGGTAAAGTGCGCGCCGGACTTTATTATGGTGCTAATGATGCTAGGCGTCCACAAGGTGCGGCAATAGGGTACTAAAGCGTCGCTTTTCGTCGTGCTTATTATTAAGCCCATATTGTTCATACGGGCTTAGTTGTTTTATGCGCTTTAACTTGAATGTGCATGTCACGGCCTCATATCTAGTATTAGAACAGGAGAATAATTCATGCAGCACGAAATCGTATTAAAAGATGGCACTCACTTTCCCGCACTGGGTTTTGGTACTTGTGCCATAGGTGGGTGGCAACAAGATGACGACTATGTCGTCGACACCATACTCAAAGCCATTAAAGCAGGATATCGCCATATCGATACAGCCTCGCTCTATGGCAACGAGCGAAGTGTGGGTAAAGCCATTAAAGCATCGGGTATACCAAGAGAAGCGTTCTTTGTCGTTAGTAAAGTATGGGATACCGAGCAAGGCTATGATGAAACCCTGAAAGCCTTTGATGCTAGCCTGAAACGCTTAGACATGGATTATATTGACTTATATTTAGTCCATTGGCCAAACCCAGCTAAAACCCAAGCCACATGGCAAGCGTTAGAACACCTTCATGGGCAGGGTAAGGTACGCCAGTTAGGATTGTCTAATTTTAGACAATCAGACATCGAACAATTGTTGTCTTTTGCGAACGTGAAACCGGTTTACAACCAATTGGAGCTGCATCCGTATCTAACGCAGCAAGCGTTATGTGAGGTGTGTGATAAACATGATATTTATGTTTCGTGCTGGTCGCCACTTGGCTCAGGTACGTGGAGCGGTGTTCCCACCAGTGAAAAACCAATAGCAGATCCGGTGATCCTAAAAATAGCTGAAAAGCATGGGGTCAGTGCAGGGCAAGTGATTTTAAAGTGGGATCTACAGCAAGGGCGTATCGCTATTCCTAAAGCTGAAAGTGAGAAAAATATCAAAGCTAATCTTGAACTTGACTCGTTTGACCTCAGTGCTAAAGAGATAAGTGCAATCGATCAACTTAACCGCAATCACAGATACGGAGGCGACCCAGATACAGCCTATGACGGCAATATGAAAATGAAAGTGCCTGACTAAGATTGTTATAAGCGATAGATAAAATCGCGCATTTTTGCTAACGCCAAAACAACCCGCTTGGTTGCAATATCGTTATTATGAATGCGCGAGACAGTGGTATAATGGATCGCCCTATCTCGGGCATTAAATACCTAACCTTAAAGGAAAAATAATGAGTAAGCAGAAAAATACACTAGCGAAAACGCAAGTGGGTGAGACAGATTTAGGGCGAGGAAAAATTAAAGATAATTTTTTAGCCGCAATAGTAACGTCAAAGCTTTATAAGATGCAGGTAGTGAAAGCCAAAAAAGGCAAAGGTTCTTACCAGCGCAAAGCAAAAAATATAAGACAAGAGTCTTATTTAATAGCGGCTTGAGCAGTACCTAGCCCCTATTACATAATACTTTTACCACCTGTTAACTCGACACTCACTGCTGGCAAATAGTGCAGGCAAAAACGGCTTTAAAGGGTCGCCTTAATGAATTACCAGATTGTTCACACTGACGTCCTCGTTAGCGGATACCACAAGATAGCCGCAAGCCTTTGAGATCAACATCAAGGGCTCGATAACATGGGCTTTTCTGTTAATGTTTTCCATACCTGTATTTAGACCGCTTTTGCAGCAATGTCATACGTACCTAGCTATTTTCTCACCTATTTTTAGATCTTCAGGCTCAACCGCGATGCTCAACGAGTAATTTTTTGCTCTATTTCGCGTTCGAGGCCCGCTAACTTGCTTCGGTTATTTAACCGTATTACATTTATTTGCGTAAAATGTAATTTATGGTAATAATGAATGCAGGCACTATTACCGAGCAAGCACAATGCTTAAACCACACCAAATAACACCCAAGACCATTATTCTTGATGTGCTGCGATTAACCCGTGGTGGCTACTGCCAAGCGGTTAAGTTAATCGCTGTAGGGGCGTTATTCGACTTTAAGGCGAGCACCATGCGAGTGGCCTTAACACGTCTTTTGACCGTGGGGAAAATAGAAGCAGACGGTCGCAGTGGATATCGCATGCGCTCTAATACCGATTTGCTCAGTGATTACATTGAGCAATGGAAGTTAGGGGATTTACGGCGTAAAGAATGGCAAAAAGACGATTGGCTAATGGTTCTTTTACCCAGTAATCCTGATCGCGCTATCCGTGCTTCGAGCCAAAGTACCTTGCAGTTCTTCGGCTTTCGCAAGGCGCAAAATAAAGTTTGGATACGCCCAAATAATTTACGGCCTGCTGTGAGTGAATTACGCGCCTTGTATCAGTTGGTTGGCCTTGAGCCAGAAGCGTTAGTTTTTAAGGCCGCGGACATTCCTAGTCCCGAACAATCCATATGGGAAAGCACGTTATGGAATACCCAAGAACTTCAAACCCTGTACGAGCAACAGCTAAGCCAACTGACTACAAGCAAAGCACGCCTTGATAAACTAAAGATCAAAGACGCCCTGCGTGAGAGTTTTATGATAGGTGGCGAGACGATAAGTTTATTGGTTAAAGATCCCTTGCTACCGGATGAAATGTTTTGTACCCCTAAGCGTGAACAGTTACGCCATGCTATGTGCGACTACGATGCTTGCGGGCAGAAAATTTGGGCTCAATTTATGGGTGAGTCTGCCGTGATTAACGTTTCGTAATACTAGGATAAACCGATGAAAGCACATGACGTGTTTACTAGACCAGAAGTTGTTCAACTGATGACCAGAAGTAACCTGCGCGCCTCACAATTGGTTCTGAGCTGCTGGGCATGGGTTATCTCTGCTATGGCGCTTGTGGCATTTTGGCCCAACTTTTTTACGCTAGCCATCGCGCTATTGATCATTGCCGGGCGACAACTGAGTTTTGCAATTTTAATGCACGATTGTGGTCACAATAGTCTGTTTAAATCAAGTAAGCTCAATCAGTTTGTTGGCACGTGGTTGGTGTCTGCGCCGGTATTCACAGATATGCAAACCTACTCACGCCAACACACCATTCATCACAAAGATGTTGGCTCGGCGGATGATCCTGATTTGGCTAATTATGCCGCTTATCCAATCACCAAGGCATCGTTGCTGCGCAAATTTTTGCGCGATATTTGTGGCTTAACAGCACTGAAATTTTGGTTTTATATTGTTAAAACACGTCTGGGGTCGCAAAATAGTATGGTTTCGAATCAGGCATTACTCAGAGGAATAGTTGTTAATCTGGTGATGTTTTTATGCTGTTATGCATTAAATATGGCGTGGTTATACCTAGTATGGTTCGCGGCCTACAATACGATTTATTTTCTGTTTTTACGCATCCGGCATATAGGTGAACACGCCGCTGTACCTAATTCTAATAGTCCGAACATGTTTGAAAATACTCGCACCACATTATCGAGTTGGTGGGAGCGATTATTAGTCAGTCCCGTATATGTAAACTACCATATTGAACATCATTTATTGCCCTCAGTGCCGCCCTATAATTTGCCATTGATGCACCGGTGGCTGGTGGCCAAAGAGGCGTATGCCAATATACCCTTACCATCAGGTTATATTGCGATGCTGCGCAGTGTACTGCATTAGCCTTGAGCATTAACGGACAGTTCACTCAAACTAAACGAGCAGGAATGCATAGCGCGTGACACATGATGATTAGGTCAATAGTGTGCTTGTGGTAAAAGTCATTATGACGGATATTGGCGTTATATCTTAAAAGTAACGCTATACCCATAGTTAAAAGACGATCTGATCCTTGCCTAAAGCCTTTGCCTTATAAAGGTTTTGATCCGCACGATTGATTAGATTGTGCAGCGTTTTATCAGTGTCTTGGTGGTATGTGGCTACACCCATTGAGAAGGTGACGTTGCTAAAATCATGTTGTCTTTGCTGGATTATTTTATGTAACTCATCGCGTATTCGGGTAAAAATAGCCGAGATTTCTGCTGGGGTCGTATTAGCAAATACAAATAACCATTCTTCACCGCCATATCGACCAAATTTGTCATATTGTCTAATCGTGTTTTTACATGCTGTAGCAAATGCAACTAGTACATCGTCGCCCACTTTATGACCGTATTTATCGTTAAGCTTCTTAAAGTTGTCGATATCGATTATGCCTATCGTCAACGTTTGTTGGGTGCGGATAGATTCTTGAAAACGTAATTCAGCGTACTCTAATATTGCCCGTCGATTAGGTGAGTTGGTCAAGTGGTCATTTAATGCCATTGACTTAAAGTGGTTTCGATTTCTGGTTTGAATAAATAACATAAAACCGACCGCAAGCAGCAATAAAACACCAAATCCGATTACCAACCACCACAGTTTTTGCTGAGCGGCCTGCTGGTTTATTTGTAGGTTTTTAAGTTTGTTTTCCGTCACAAGCGCTTGGTTTTCCTTTTCCTTTAATTTGCTATTGAATCGAATAAGCTGTTTTTCAATTTCTTTCTGCTTTTCTTCTGAACGTACATTATTCGCCAAAGTATAATTCTCAGCCAATATATCGAAGGCCTCCTTAAAATCCTTTTGTGCATATGCAATATCAGCATCAAGTTTATGTAGTGCTATTTGGTAAACAGGATCTTTGAGATTTTTCAAAATAGGCCGGCATTGATCGGCTTTTTGCCTAGCAAGGTCCAATTTGTTTAGCGCCAAATACGCTAGCGCTTGCCCTTTAAGTGTTTCAAATAGAGGCAGCGCAGAGCCACTTTGTATAAATATAGGTTCGATTTCGGTGTATAACGCAATGGCGTTTTGCCAGTTTTGTTCCTGTATATCGTAGCTAGCCAATTCTTTTTTCGCCCACGCTACGCCAATGTCATCATTTAATTCAATGCTCAATTGCATTGCTTGCTGCATATGGTTTCTAGCTTCCTTGATATTATCGCTAGTTAAATATGAATGACTCATATTAAAAAGCACAATTGAGGTGCCAAATTTATTGTTTAACTCATAGGATATAGCGAGGGACTTTTGAAAATATTCAAGCGCAATATCAGTATTTCCCAAGGAACTATTTATATTGGCTAAGGTGTTTAGCACTCTACCGACCGCGGATAAATCGTTGGCTAATTGGTACGATTCATAGGCTTTATTCAGAGATAACAGGGCACCTGTATAATCTAAAGCTTGATACAAGCTGTCGCCAACATCATGATAAATTTCTCCTGCTAATTGAGGTGATGCGACGGTGCTGGCTTTTTCAAGTAAACGGGATTGTTGTTCGGGAATGCCTTCAAACAAACCTTTCGAATCTTTAATATTTAAATCAACTAATTCTAAGCGTATTAACAATATCGGCTTATTGAGTTTATTTGCTAACGTCATTAATGGATTAAGTAATTTTTCTGCTTCGTTAAGATCAGTCGTTGAAAGAAGTGATTCGACTCTTAGTGTAGACGCGTAAAGGCAAGCCTGTTGCCAGTTATTTTTTTTACAGCTAGCAATAATAGGGGTAAGTTGTTTAAGTATTTCAAGAGGCGACTCGGTGTCTTTATTGTCGATTAATGTAATCTGCTTTATTAATTGTGCTTCATCGTTGCTAGGGATTTCTTGCGCAACGGCGAAATCGCCAATAAAAAATGACGACAAGATAAGAAAAAAAATGCCTGATATGAGTGAATTTCGCATAGTGATTGCGGACGAATTCCTTAAAGAAAGCGAGCTGGCTAATGGGGTTTTAGGCACACTAAAAGCTAAATTGGATACTATTTTCCATACGACTTAATGTTTGTTGATGTTAGCTAAATACCTAGTTGAATTAATTAAATAGATAACCATCTCGCGTTATCTATTTAATTTTAATGCCCATGCATTTAGTAAAATAACACGTACAGCAAAGAATAATGGCTACACCCAATCAATGCAACACGACTATGGTCGTTAACTTTCCCCATCAATGGTATGTATAGCTAAGTGCAATGACTCGCTCCGATAAGAGGCGGTTATAAGCACCTGATAATATTCACGCCCTTAGCAATTTGCCACACGTTAGTACTCAGCTTGTTTAGATCAAGTTATAAGGTGTTGGGAACACAGAAATGTGTGCGTAGTGTTGCACCGATAAATAACGCCGGGCACGTACCGTATATACTTAGTGTATCGCTTAAGAGTCAGGCTCCGTCAAAACATATTTGTGTTGCGGGGTAATAACACTTAACGTGCGTTTACCGTTTGTCTCTCCAATGAGCAGTTCCAACTGCCCAAGGGTTGCATCGCCTGTTGCCACAAGGGATACCGTGCCGTCCGGGTTGATCTTTGAACCTAGAGGACTGCTCCAAGCGCCCGAGTCGAGCACTACCGCGTCATCCATCACGCGAATATCAACGGTACCAAGTTTGGGGCTATGATACGTTTTGGCCAGCGCTGAGACGACGTCAGGGTCTGCGGGAATGGTCAACAATGCACGCTCTTTAGCGCGAGCTTGCTCAATACTTTGCTTCGTTGCAGTGACTTGCGCCGCCGCTTTTGATTCACCGTTATAAAGTAGCTCTATTAATTTACGTTCGAAGGGTTCGAATAGTGCCCAGCCTTGATCAGAATTGGTTAGAATTACGGCGCCAACATTGGATTCTGGAATGATGAACATTTGAGACAAATATCCCGCCATTGATCCACCGTGTTTCACAATAGCGATACCATTTATGTCTTTATTTGACAAACCCATACCGTAGGAAGACCCCGCGCCGGTTTCTACAAATGGAGCCCTGCGCTCTAACAATGGTGCCTCAGCAAATAAACGCGTGCCGTTAGGGCTGATACCCGCCGTGAGTTCATTTTGAATATATTTGAGCATATCTGTTGGCGTAGACCAAGCACCTCCTGCGGGACGGTAGGCTGTCATGGTATGATTAAAGCCATCACTTGGGGTCTGTTTGATGTCTTCAATTTCGCCATCAAAATTTACCGTATAGGGCTTAGCAATATTGCCATTTAATGCTGCTTTGAAGTCGAAGGTGGTATTGCTCATACTCAGGGGCGCAAAAATATACTCTTGCATAGCGCGGTCATAAGCGGCGCCGATTTCCATATTGGGATAAAGCAAATGAGCGGCCACATAACCTGCCGCTGCAGCCATCTGATTATTATATTGATAGATCTCACCAAAGCTACTAGTAGGCTGAGTTCCGGCCAATTCATCGAAGACAGCTATAGCAGGTGTGCTTGCAGTGTTATTAAATACCCATTCAAAATCTTTACGAGGTAAACCCGTGCAGGCACACACTAAATGGCGAACCAATACACTTTGTGTGGTTTTATCGTCACCCAAACGAAAGTTTGGATAATGATTAATCACCGGATCGTCCCACCTGATACGCCCCATTTCTACAAGCTTAGCTAGTAGTAAGGTTGTCATACCTTTTGTATTAGAGGCGATAATAAAACGGGTATTCCCGTCAATGGGCTCACCCGTTTCGATGTCTTTTACGCCGACTCCGCCAGTATATATAAGCGTACCGTTTTGCATTATTCCAATGCCAGCCCCGGGTATGTCGAGGTTTTCTGCCGCGCTTTCTACAAATGCTAAGAGCTCGTGTAAGATTTCAGGCGTCAAGGTATTGGCTGTGCGCCCTGATAGATCCTCGGCTTGGTATCCCGCGCGGGTTATACTTCGATACAGGGTGCGTGCCGCTGCACTTCGTTTGCTCATGGTGCCTAGATGACCGTCAATTAATAAGACCGTCCACTTCCCTGCGTAATGATGGGGGTAGGCGGAGACCCGCCGCTCTTCGGAAGGGGATGTTTGGTATTCAATCTCCCAGATTGCATCCCATCCGCGGGCAGGCGGCTCTTGCGTACTTAGTTTTACCTTACGTGCGAAATTGGCATCTATCGTTTTCCAAGCCATTTTTGCTGCGTGCTGGGCATCTAGCGCATTTGCGATCGGTACGAGAGTGAGTGTGGTATCGCCTTCAGGTGCGGTGTACATAACCGTTTCATTTTTGTTTGACACAGACCAGCCTTTGGGCGCGTCAAAGGTGGGCGTTGTATTTAGGGTGATTTCAACAACGGGAGCTGGTTCAGACTCGTTTTCCGATTTATTAAGTGAACATGCGCTGATAAGTATGACGGCTGCCAAGCAAACCAATTGAGGGAGTTTCATTTAATTAACCAAATAATATTTTGATAATTAAAAGGCTAGACTACTTGGCGTGATAACACTACAACCTATTTATTTAGGACGATATAGCCACCGAACGCATTACCTTAAAGAAACACCATTTTAGCTAAAAATAGCGCTGTGCTTTGTATCGTTAAGGCATGATTAATTCAAAGTCAGCGCGACCCACAGAGATACCATTCACTATTACTTCAACTCTATGTGCACCGGCATAATAAACCCGAGTGGTAATGGCTTTAATGGCATGTTTCTTCTCAATGCTCAGGATTTCGCGGGGCATTAAGTTGCTATTACGCCATTTAAACACCTTGCCGGTGGTTTTGCCGTTAGCTTTTTGGTGATGCATGACGTAATCAATCATCAGCGCTTGGGGTGCATCCGTGTTTGAAGTTAACGATAAACTAAACTGGAGTGCCTCACCGAATATCACTTGCGTAGTTAACACGCTAACCTTTGCCGACGCTATTACTGGCGGTGCAAAGCCCAGTGCTGCTAAGGTTCTTTTATGACCATTTTTAATCAAAGTACGACAAGCGTGGCGGACTAACCTTCGGCGGTTTGTATTGGCATCTTTTAACCATTGTTCTGCGATATCAGCGACTAACTCTGGGTGATCTTTAGCAATATCATTTAGATTATTGGCAACTGAGCGTCGAACGTATTCTTCGTCATCGTCTTTTAACTGTTCTAACAGCGCGATAACAGGTGCTGGGTCTGCAATAAACATAGGAAGTTGCATGGCCCAAGGTAATCTGGGTCTGCTGCCCTCAGAGACAAGGCGGCGAACATGTTGGTCAGGATCGTTTACCCACTTGGCAAACATGGCCAAGGTATTTTGCGCTGACTGCAAAATAAAAAAGCGGATAGCAAATTCTGACGACAAACGTTTAGTCATCTCTTTTAGCAGCATCATCGAAAAATCAAAATGTTCTTGGCCCTGCAAGGCCACGTAATGGCTAAGGGTCATGACTGCCCAACCGGATATTCCCGGGTTTTCAGGGCTGCTTGAGGTGATTGGGTCGTCTTGCAGGGCTGGCAAGCTGGCCAGCAATATTTGTCCTGCATGTGCAAAGTCCGCCGGAAGATAAAGGATCATCGCCCGAGTAATATGCTCAGTACGAGCCTTTAATTCAAGTGATGCCAGACCATTGCTGGCTGCGGCTACAAAAGCGGGCTTATCGAACTCCTTGTAATGGAGGCTGAAATACCCCGCCATATCTTGTACAACATGCTGATTTAACAAGTTTTTAAATGGCTCAGCCACGAATGTGTCCCTATTGATTACGCTGTATGACGATCATAAATGATATTTTGGAATTTTAGCATGTGGTGTGAATAAATCCTGTTACATCAAAAGCAATATGTTCTTGAGTTGCCCTAAGGCACTTTTGACGTAGATGTGAGTCTCAGTAAAGAACAGGTGAGGTGACAAAGTGGTTTTTGTGACATATTAAAGCACTGTTTCTGACGGTGTTGATTAACGTTAACTGGCAGGAGAATACGTTTTGAAGGTAAATCGTGATGCGAAATCTTATGTCGCGCTAGCGCTGCTGGTGGCTTTTTCGTTGAGCGCTTGTAGTTCGAATGACATTGGGAAAGTAAATACGGGCACAACATTGGGTCCACCGGATGGTCATCATCGTGGTGGTCGTGATCAGGGCAGGCCGCCTGATGGCGGATCCCAGCGCAGTGTCTGCGAAGCATTACAGCAAGGCCCGTTGAACAATGCAGCACACGGGCCGATGGACAACGCGGATCTTAATCGAGATGGTACCGTTATGCGTGACGAACTCGAAGCATTTATGGATCAAGGGAAATATAGGCGTATTACCCTACTCACATTTTTCGACGTGTTTGACACAAACCAAGACAACAAGCTCAGCGATGAAGAATTCGTTAAAGTTGACCCGCCTTACGGTTTTGATGGCACAGATGCAAATGGTGATTGCGTGGTAACGCGCGAAGAAGTACTTGCTTACGCCAATCAGGCTGGGCGCAGTTATCGCAAAATTGGACTGGGTCAGTTTTTTGATTTAATGGATACAAACAACGATAACAAAGTCACCGCCACAGAAGTGGAAGTAGCCCATAAAAGCGGCCTTCTTGCTCGATTCTAACGGTTAAATGTATTTTCGCTAAACAAATATGGCGGCCAATTGGCCGCCATATTGTTAATTGAAAAGTCTATTTACGGTATGCATTGCTTCGACAGAATCTGTTGGCGAAGGTTTCTGTTCAAAACAAAGCTGCTCGTTCTAAAGCGTACCGATTATGCCTTCTCTGCGTTTGTCTGCTGCGCCCTCAAGGCTGCCATCAGGTTTACGCATAATCACGCTTAAGCCTGAATTTTCGCCTTTTGATGCATCAACGTCGAATCCCATTTCTTTCATGGCTGAAATTAATGAATCGGATGCGGCATCTTTTTCTAGGCGCACGGTTTTACCCCGGGCAACCATATTCGGCAAATCAACGGCGGCTTGTGGATCCAGTCCCCATTCAAATACACCGACCAATGTTTTAACGGTGTAGGCAATAATATTATTGCCGCCAGGTGAACCAGTGGCCATTAAAAAGTTGCCATCTTCGTCTAACACAATGGAGGGAGACATAGATGAGCGTGGGCGTTTATTGGGCGCAACGGCGTTAACAATAGCGTTACCGTTTTTGTCATGATGCTGGAAAGAGAAATCAGTTAGTTGGTTGTTCAAAAACATGCCGCCAACCATACGCGTGGTGCCAAAGATGCTTTCAACTGTCGCTGTCATTGAGACCACATCGCCTTTGGTATCCACAATGACAAAGTGCGTGGTGCCGTGAACGTCTTGCGTGGCATCAATCCCCGCGGTTTCATTGTTTGGCGTGTCGTTATAGGCCCAAGGGTCGCCTACGGCATACGTCAGTGGCGTGGCTTTTTCTGATATAAGCGTTGCGCGCTTGGCTAGGTAGTCTTTGTTTAACATGCCGCTAAGAGGCATATCGATAAAGTCAGGATCTGCAATAAATTGGTCTCTGTCGGCATAAGCAAGTTGCTGAGCCTGAGCTAACAATGCCCAATTTTTGGGATCATCTGGGCCTGCAGCACTTGGGCGAGGACCATTTTCTAAAATTCCCATAATCATACCCACTGCTAACCATGAAGAAGGCGGCGGTGCGCCACAAACTTGAGTATCGCGATAAGGCTGACACAGTGCCGCGCGTTTTACTGGCTGGTAAGCAGCGATATCTTCTGCGGTTAATGAGCCCGCTCTAGGTTGCTGCTGCACCATAGCCGCGATTTTTTTCGCAATATCGCCGTGATAGAACTCAGCAGGATCTTTAGCAATGATGTCTAAGGTCTTGGCATAGTCAGGATTTTTTAAGGTGTAACCCACAGGGTAGGGTTGGCCGGCGTCATCAAAAAAGTACTCGTGGGCATCCGTTGGCCCTTGGTCTGGCGTACTAGGAATATACTTACCAAAACGTTCTAACATGCCATGTAGACGAGGAGATATTTCAAAACCTTCGTTGGCAAGTTTGCTGGCGTAATTAAATAGGCTCGCCCATTCTAAGGTGCCTTGCTCTTTGTGGGCCATCGACAGCATAGCCAATACCCCCGGCACACCGGTAGACAATCCGCTAGTTTTAGCTTGAATAAACGGCATTGAGTCGCCGTTTTCTAACATAAACATATCTGGCGTCGCGCCACTTGGGGCAGATTCGCGCCCGTCATACACTGCCAACGTTTTGCTTTCATTATCGTAGTGCACCATAAATGCACCACCGGCTAGGCCAGAGCTTTGCGGCTCTACTAGGCTCAATACCGCTTCAATGGCGACAGCTGCATCGACGGCTGAACCACCGGCGCGCAATACCGCTAGCCCTGCTTGTGTTGCATGAGGGTTTGCGGTGACCACCATGGCTTGTTGTTTGGGTAGCTCTACTGCTATTTTTGTTTGATTTTCTGCTGAACTACAGCCCCAAAGACTGGCTGATAAGACCCCGAATACGAATATGTGAAACTTCATTGTTTGTTCCCGATAGTTAAAATCTGATAGTTGAATCAAAGAGGCGAGAATCACTTTTGAATTATTTCAAAACGCGCAGTACACCCAAGCGATGACACGTATATATGCCACCCTCTATTTTTCTATCATAAATAACCACTTACTGACAATAAACTTGCGTTAATGAGCGCTGAATTATCGTTTAAGGCAAGTTTAGTCGCTACAATTCGCACTGATACAGGTTATTAAGCTGGTATGTTTATTCACTTCGTATTAAAGCCAATGCGTAGCAATAACACTCAATATTTGTCAGAAGCACCCACGATAAAGTCATTATTATGGGTGCTCAGCTACGCAATGATTTTTCTATATCAATATCCGTTACAAGTGTTTATTCAAAAATGTAACGACCTTATTCATATAGGCTTTTTGGTTTTCAGGGTCGTAAAACCCATGGCTCTCTGCGCTGACGCCATAAAATTCATACTCTTTTTCATTTTTATTTAATGCGTCTTTCAATCTTTCCAGTTGCTCAATAGGCGCTCGTTGATCTTTTTCACCATGAGCTAGAAAAACAGGAACTTGTATTTTATCAGCGTGGTAAACAGGTGACATAGACCTAATATGTTCTTTATCCTTGCCTAACGTCGTTTCCAGATAACGACTACCCCAAGAACGGTCAACTATATCGCCCTCTTCAAACATCATTTCAAGGTCGTAAACGCCAGCATTACTGACGGCACACTGATATGTGGTTGGGTAGTTGATAATACTTTGAATCGCAGAATAACCACCAAAGCTTCCTCCCATAATGCAGGCTTTATCTTTTAGTGCTTTGCCTTGTTGGATAGCCCACTGATATGCATCATAAATATCCTGTTGAATAAGTGTACCCCATTCTCCGTAGGCCGCTTTTTCAAAGGATTTACCGTAACCTGTTGAACCACTAAAATTAACCTGTAAAACGGAGTAGCCATTTAACGCCAAGAATTGTGTTTGGGCAGAGTACGTCCAATAGTTACGGATGTGAGGCCCTCCGTGAACGACAACGATCAATGGCGCAATTCCTGCGTTTTTTGCTGTTTTTGCTTGGGTAAAGTAACCATTTAATTGATGACCGCTATCCGTGGTAAAGCTAAAGGGATCGGTCATGGCCATTTGGTCACTATTGAGTTTCGGAAATTTCTTAAATAGAAACGTTAAGGCGTTTGCCTTTTTATCGTAAATAAAGAAGCTGCCAGCATCTATGTCTGAAGAGACAAGCAAGGTGTACAGCGATCCGTCATTAGAATGGCTGGTAATTTCAACTGATTCACCGGGAAAGGTCGCCAACAGGCTCTTAAATACTTTGGCCTCAGGTAAAGACGTATTCAGCATGTAATATGCTGGAAAACCGTCATCGACACGCAATCCATATATATTTCGGCCATCTGTTGTTAACGAGACATTCGTTATATCAACGTTTTCGTCTGTTAAAATAGCTTTGCTTTCACCACTTTTCAGATCGAATTTAAATAACCCTGTTTTATCTTGTCCTAAATTATCTAAAACATATAAATAGCTATTATCTGGGCCTACGGTTAGCGGCGTAAAGGCGCTGCCAAAATCTTGGTTAGGTATTTTTTGCCAATCACCGTCTTGATGGATATAAACTTGGCGTTTAAAGTTTTTATCAGTGCCGTAAGCAACGGTTAATTGCCCATTTTCATTGGTCAGGAAATCTGCAGTGATAACGGGAGAAATCGCTACTCGTTCTTTTAATAGCCCTTTGTAGATATCAATTTTATTTATATCCGCAACGCGATCCCCTGAATCACTCCAAGGTGTCGAGCTAATCAATATATGATTAGGCTCTTCAGGCAGTAAGTCGATAATGTTAGCCCAACCTCGCGTTTCCTTTTGTTTTTGTATTCGCGTACCAATTTGACTTTCGCCTGCTCGATAACCATAAATAATACTGCCTCTAGTACCGTCATAATCGATGGCGTATAACTCACCGAAAAACCTAGCTTCACGCAACCCAGCCACTTTTTGGTTAATTTTAATAACGATGCGTTCGTTATTTACCCAATAGTATTCACCTACCTCGTTTTTGCCTGATAGGTTCAGCGACCCGGCTAATTCCATTGAAGTACGATTGAGAAAAACCAAAACACGCTTACCTTCAGACATCATGGCAACCGCTATATGTTCACCATCCGGTGATAACTTTACGTCTTGATATTTGGCATCATCGAATAAACTATCCCAATTTTGGGCGTATGTAGATGAGCAACACAGTACTAAGCTCAAGAAAAAGACTGCTTTTGTTATTATTGTTATTCCCTGCATAATCAAACTCACTTTCTATTTTTATAGATTTTTATTTTTAGGCTACCGCTAATTAAATATGTGTATTAGTAACCTTATGATTTCCTTTCACTGTTAAACATTAAAATATTGATTAACCCTCCCTATTGCTTTTTATCTAATGGTTTTAATTCCATATGTTCGAGTGATTAACTATCCATTATTTATATTGCCACGGTCAAGTTATTGGGTCGAAAAACTCTCCACCAGTAATGTTAAATATACTGATTTTTTGTTTTAAAGTGGGGCGTAGGCAAGCGAGGTAATATAGCGAATAAATAAGGCAAGGTAGCCAACGTATTGCAAGTTGATAGAGCGTTAATAAAGCATCAGGCGTGATAAAAAGAACGTAAGCAATCTTGTTGCTTTTTTAAGTCTGGGTAGGGCAATGACAGCGCTTTATAAAAACGCCTCAAAAATCAACTGCTTTTAAGAGGCGTCATCATGGTTATGTTAGCAAATTAAATGCTTAATCCTTATTGCGCAAGGCTGTTGATTAAGCGGTGATCTTTTGGTCGTCATCGGTAAGCCTATTGACGGCTGAACCGCTGCGAATGTACTGAACCACCGCGAGCAGAATAACGAGACTAGAGAACATCAAAGCATAACGCAGAGATTCGGCACCATATTCGGGAGTCAAAGCGTCACTCATCATACCGGTCACGACAGGGCCACAGCCTAATCCGACTATATTCAAAATAAAGAACAAAATAGCCGATGTGGTTGCGCGCATTGACGGCTTAACCAAATGGTGAGAAATCGCGATAGTCGGCCCAAGGTAACAAGAACCAAAAACATTACTGATAAATATGCACACCAATACCCAGGTTAATGAGTCTAGACTTAATGCCAACAAAGCAAACGGCACTGAAAGTAACACGCCGATAGCCGGCACCCACATATACCAACGTAAATTAATTTTACCAAATTTGTCAGCCAAAAAGCCGCCGCTTAGGGCACCAATCACACCTGAGAAACCAATAATCAGACCCAGCGATACACCCACTTCCGAGATGCTCATACCATGACTTCGAATTAAGAAAGAAGGGATAAAGGTTAATGTAGAGTAACCGGTAAAAGCACAGAACCCCGCAGCAAACGCCGCTTTACGGAAAGGCTTAGACTGCCATAAATAACTAAGGGTTTCTTTAAAGGTATATTTTTGACCCACAGTTGGGTCAGACACCATACCAGAACCACCGCGAGGAGGCTCTTTAAGCGTAAAGCGCACCACAACGGCCATCAAAATACCGGGTAAACCCACCGCGAAAAACGCCATACGCCAACCGATTTTATCAGCCAGCCAGCCACCCAGTAACAGGCCAACCAAAATACCCAAATACAACCCCATGCTATAGATAGACATGGCCGCACCACGTTCTTCAGGCTCATAATAATCGGATATCATAGAGTGAGAAGGCGGACTCGCACCGGCTTCGCCGATACCGACACCAATTCTGGCCAGTAGTAATTGGGTATAGTTTTGTGCCAAACCAGATACTGCGGTCATACCGCTCCATACGACCAAGGCCATACTGACAATATTGCGCCTATTACCCACATCGGCCCAACGTGCAATGGGAATACCCACCACCACATAGAATAAAGCAAAGGCAAAACCGGTTAATAATCCAAGCTGGGTATCAGACAATCCTAATTCAGCTTTAATCGGCTCTTGCAGAATGACCAGAATCTGCCGATCAACAAAATTGAAGATATAAACCAAAGTAAGAATAAACAGGACATACCGTCGATAACTGCGTGTTTCCGCATTCATAAGACATTCTCAAGTGACTATTTTTATATAGGAAAATCGAGTATGCCGTCTAACTTTTATCCGCTCAAGCACCAGAAATGCTTGTAGGGGGTCTTAGTGACCTATAGACAAAGGTCGTATGCGTTTACAAGTCAGTAACAATGCGGTTACGCGGGGATTACATTGGGATCAGAAGATATCTATTTTTATTATGAATGAATTATTATAGAGAATTTGGTTCTTTATTTTCTCGCAGTATTCGCGTTTCTTATTATGTGCTGCGTGGATGGCATCCATGCTTTTTTTCAAACGAAATCCCCGAGCGGCCGCCGCGCGGTCCAACTTACTTTTCTTCTACAGCTAAGAGAAGTAAGCACAAATTCATCGGGAATGAATTTGAACATCCATAGGATGGCCTAAGCGATTCTCGCGCAAGGTGAAATGCATGGACGCATTTTATAAAAGAAGCCGCCCTCCGGCAAGTCACTTTACCCTGCGCGTCTTGACTAACACTGGTCGTGAAAACGCTTTCCTGACGAGGCTTTCACTCAGTTTTCTCCATGCAATCTGACCAGTGCTAGCCTTCGATGCTCGGGGTGCCTTGAGTCTGGTCAAAGTCAAAAGCAGCGATTGTGTCGCCGGAGCATACGCTTCGCTTATCTACAAATCGGGAATGCATTTAACCGTATCTACGGTAACTCTGCCCATAACTGAGTTGTAGATTCAACCTCTATGGTGAATCGTTAAATCGGGACAGGCGTTGCTTCTGAATACATGGATTTTGCCCTTAACTGAACATGTGAAAAGCCATTTTTAATACGAAAATTTTAGTCCCTAAAAATCGAAAATATTGATTTTTCTAATCCCATAGCAAAGATTTACACATTATAAAAAACTGTATACGAAGTGTTTTTCATTGAAAATCACTATTAAAATATAATTTCGCAATATTTATACTAAATTTTACACCATAAAATTTAAAAGTATCCAAAAAGAGACTTTATCTTGCTTGACTATCTCATAGGCAGTATGGTGAAGAAAGAGCAACGAATTTGGGGCTCTATATTGCGAAAATATTGCACAGAAAGGATTAGCAGACATTGACGCTAACTTAACCGGTTATAAAGTTTTTTTAAAAATCGTTATTTTAGAAGTTCTGGTAGTTAAATATTTTAAGTTGTATGTCGTTTTAACAAACAGGGAAATATTATGGATAATTTCATCGGAAGAACATTTTTATCGAGTAGTCTAGTATTGCTAATGACAGCTTGTGGTGGATCCGACTCAGAAACAGGTGCTCAGACACAAGCTCAAAATCAACCTCCTATAGCTCAAGCTGGTGCCAACCAAAGCGTTGCAACAAGTACTCTTGTGACTTTGGACGGCTCGGCAAGTTCAGATGCGGACGGTGATCTGATTTCTTATCAATGGTTACTAACCACTATCCCAACGGGTAGTACTGCACATTTAAGTGGCAGCACTTCTGCGAGACCTACATTTACCTCAGACGTTGACGGGACTTATGTCGCCCAACTTATTGTCAATGACGGCGTGGATGAAAGTGCGGTTGATATAATAACTGTGAACTCTGCAACTGCTAATACTGCACCTACTGCCAATGCTGGAGCTAACCAAAATGTTGCAACAAACACTTTAGTGACTCTCAATGGTTCTGGTAGTTCTGATTTGGATGGTGATACGCTTTCTTATCAATGGTCGTTAATGGACATACCTAGTGGTAGTTTAATCGAACTAAGTGATATTACTGCTTCTTCACCGACCTTCACTTCAGATGTTGATGGGTCTTACATTATTCAACTAATTGTAAATGATGGATCAGATGACAGTACTGCAGATTCGATTACTATTATTTCGGAAACCTCTAACTCAGCGCCAGTAGCTGACACTGGTGAAGATCAGAATGTTGCAACAAATACTATAGTGACTTTGAATGGTACTGCTAGCTCGGATGCGGATGGTGATAGTATTTCTTATTATTGGTCATTTATAACTGTCCCTCTTAATAGCACGGCGGTTTTGAGTAATCGAACTCAAGCCTCACCTACGTTTGAAGCGGACAAAGATGGAACTTATGTTATTCAACTTATAGTGAATGACGGTACCGAAGAAAGTGCCCCGGCTACGACCACTATTACTTCTGCTACACAGAATTCAGCCCCTATGGCTAATGCGGGGGCTGATCAAAACGTTGCAACTAGTACAGTTGTAGTAATAGATGGCACAGACAGTTCTGATGCTGATGGGGATGAACTTTCTTATAATTGGTCTTTCACGACAAAACCTGATGGTAGTTTAGCTGCTTTAAGTGATGTTAACGCCTCATCTCCGACTTTTACTACTGATATTGATGGAACGTACGTTATTCAACTCATTGTAAATGATGGTAATGATATTAGTGCAGCAGATACTATTACCATTGTCTCCGCTACGTTAAATTCAGCTCCAATGGCTGATGCAGGGATTGACCGAATTGTTACTCCTGGCAGTATCGTAACCCTAAATGGTGGCGGGAGTTCTGACGCTGACGGTGATGGGCTTCTATATAGTTGGTCTTTTGTATCAAAACCTAGTGAAAGTGGAGCGGAATTCGACGATTTGAGTGCTATGAACCCTAGTTTTACTGCAGATGTAGAAGGTAGTTACGTAATATCTCTTATTGTTAATGATAGCATGATGGATAGTGTGGCAGATAATATCCAAGTTGATGTAATTCAACCGTCTGTAAAATTATTTTCTAAAAGTGGCTTCTTTGGAGCTACATTTAATGAGGTATCTTTACCTTATAATATGAGTGGAGTTTCAAGCGCTTCTGTTACAGGTATTCCAATGCCGACTACTTATACATTAAGTACGTTTAAACTGCTTGCTCAAGGTCAAGATTTTACAATAATAAACCTTAATGCAACTGATTCGTCGTCTACAGTTATCCCATTTTTTACTGAGATTTCTGATGGCTTTGTAGTGCCTAATGGAGTTGAAATGGAGTTTGAGTTAATTACACCATTAACTGGCGGACAAACTGTAAACTTAAATTTCAGTTTCGAAATACAAGAGACTGGAGAAACTTTTTCCGTGTCATATATGTTCACTAGCAATTAATTTCAGGAAAGCTAAATGGGAAAGTTGAAGTCACTTTGAGGCTTTAACTTTTCCGAAAATACGATCTTGTCACTGTATGGCATGCTTTCGTTTTCAAATCGCTGTTTTCAGCTTTTCTTAACCTGAATTTTCCAAATTTTCAATTGGCTTGTAAGATGTCCAGACAGGGGCCAAGTGCTTTACAAGCATGCTACCTTTCACCGCTCTGGTGTTTAACGCGATTCAAAATATGGTTTTTAAAATTGGCTGGAGAGCGTTTCTTTACTTCGGACTAGCCATGTCCTGCGTGCTCAGCATCATCCTTCTGGTGTTCAACATTGTCCCCTACAACTTTGTCTGGTTACTCTTTATTAGTGATAGATGAAAGAGTATCTAGTGCGACAGGGACGCCGTATCAAAAGCGCAAGGGATTGCGATAAGCGCAGCGCATGCTTAGGTTCGCGTAGCGATTGCTGAGTGTGCGAAGCACATATTGCCTTCGAGCACATCGACTAGCTCCCGCTCAACCGAGTTTAAAATAACCCACAGTCGCTTTTAATTCCTGCGATAAAGCATCAAGTGATTGGGTGATTTCATTATTTTTTTGTAGGGCGGTGATTGATTCAGCTGACATGGTATTGATGTCTTGCATTGAGATGGATATTTTTTCGATAAACGCCACTTGCTGATTAGTTGCGCTGGCCACTTCTTGCACGTTGCGTAATGAGCCGTTTGCTTGCTTTTCAATATTGAGCAATAAATCTATTGTTTCGATGGTTAACGCGCGGCCGTTTTCAACTAAGGGTTGGGTTTTCTCCATTGCCATTACAGAAGCGGCTGTTTCGTTTTGTACTTCGTTTATCATTCTTTCAATTTGCTGGGTGGCTTCACCTGTGCGCAAAGATAGGTTTCTGACTTCATCAGCCACTACCGCAAACCCGCGGCCGCTTTCGCCTGCTCTGGCTGCCTCGATAGCGGCATTAAGGGCTAATAAATTGGTTTGGTCAGAGATGCTGCCAATAACACTGATAATACTGCCAATCTCTTTGGTTCGGTCTTCTAGTTGTTTAATTTGCATAACGGTTGCACCAACCGTGCTAGAGATTAATTCCATTTCACGGGCGCTTTCATCGATTTTTTCTTTGCCTAGTTTGGCAAATTTAGAGGTTTCCGCGGAATTGATTTCTGACTGGGACATGGATTCAGACACATGTGCCAGCCCTTGACGCATGGTATTAAGGCTTTCAGTTGTTTCACTTGTGAGTTTGGCTTGTATTTGGGCGGCTGTATACACTTGTTCAGAGCCGGCAGAGACCATTTGAGTTTGCGCGGCAAGTTCAGTTGCGCCGCTAAAAATACTGGCTACGATCCCGCGCAGTTTTTCGCGCATGGTGACCACTGAGCCCATTAAGCTTTCAGGGCAGCACGTATCGATTTGGGTATTTAAATCGCCTGAGGTCATATTCGCCAGTGCATCGGCCGCTACAGAGGGTTCTGCACCTAATTGATTGGTTAAATTACGACTGATAAAAACCGTGACGCCCACACCGATAACAATGGCAATGCTGGTAATAATCACCATGAGATATTGAAAATTACCCGCTACTTCCCGTGCTTTTGGGGTAGCGACTTTATTCACTTCTTCTTGATAGTCAATAAACCCATTAATGACTTTTAACCATTGCTTAAAATTACCCGCAACCTCAGAGGCGAGTAATGACTTAGCCTGTGAGCCATCACCCTGTTGCGTTAGGGTAATAATCTGTTGAATTTGCGCGGTTGTTTTTTTCTGTATAGCAGCGATTTTTGTTAAAATACTCGTTTCCTCAGGCGTAAAAATCACACCCGAGTCAATCATGTTTTTCATCGCTTGCTCAGATTCATGATAAAAGGTTTCTAGGGTATTAATATGACGCACTAATACCTGCACCTCAGCATTATTGGTCGCTAATACGACGTCACGTATATCAATTGCCCGGTCATGCACACTACCTCGATAGTTAATTGCGTAGCGCTGTTTGACTGAATTAACATCAGATATTTCGGTTAAGGTCTCATCAATGTAGTTCACATTCTGAATACCAATAACAACTAACGACACCATCATAAATAACACCAACCCAAAGCCTGCAAATAATTTTTGTCGAATCGTCATGTTATGCATTTTGAGCCTTTAGGTTTATTTGGAAAGATAGCAGTGTGTAATAGTACGATAACGCTTTAATAAGCTATCGGCATATTAAAGAAGATAAGTAGACCTTTCACAAAAAGAAAGTATTTCACCCATAAACAGCCAGCGCTTAAAAAAAGCGATAAATCCATAAGCGCAGCGCATGCCCCCAGCGACATAGTCGTTAGTTTCCCCGACTCAAGGCTCCCCGAGCATCGAAGGCTTAACACGGGTCAGATTGCATGGATCATCTGAGTGAAAGTCGCGTCGGGAACGTGTTTTCACGACCGGAGTTAGGTAAGACGCAAAGGAAATAAGTGACTTGCCCGAGGGCGGCTTATTTTATGAAATGCGTCCATGCATTTCAGCTTGTGCGAGAATCGCTGAGGCCATCCTATAGATGTTCAAATTCATTCCTGATGAATTTGTGCTTACTTTTCTTAGCTGTTGAAGAAAAGTACGTCGGGCCGCGCGGCGACAGCCTCATGGATGAGGCTTGAAAAAGGTATGGATGCCGGTAAGCGCAGCGCATAGGTGAGAAACCCTTTTATCTAGGAAACGATTCGTCGAATTAGCAGGGCACTCGTTCTGAATTTATGTTGGCTATAAGGCTATAACATCACTCGTTTTTGGGGAAAAGAGGGCTGATATGTCTGTAATTCTTTTGCCTGATACTTAAACGTCTCTGACCCTTTTATTCTCCTTGCGCAACCTAACATACGAGATAATTCGTTAAAACGTAGCGAACCATCGTTTAGGTGCAAAAAAAATTTACTACATAAAATGTCAAACATCGGAACATACACTATGCACCGATGTTTATTCTTTATTTAAAAAGACTCTCACGCGTAGGACATTAAGCCTTAATCTTCCTTACGGTAAAGACTTATCAAGCATATCGCTAAAAGTAACGTTGCAATCACTCCTGAGCCGCCAGCAACACCTGAGGGAAGAAAGCCATCACGGCCAAAGGTAATTAATATGCCATTGGCAGACATTGCAACGACACCCGCTAACGCTGTAAGGCCTCCTATCGCTTTGCCACCTTTAGCTAAACTTACCATTCCAAAAACAAGTGCAGCTAACCCCAATAACACTTTGGCTGCATAGTAAATCATGAAAGACAAAGCAACCACACCACCAATTAAAGGTTGTGCCCCTTCAACGTTACCCGCAACTTTTCCAAATGATGAAAACAAACTCAGGCCAATACTTACCTGCACGATGTTAAGCACAGCACTAAATGCAATAGCTGACCATCCCAATTGATAGTTTTTTGCCTGCGTCATAGCCGCACCGGCAAAAGAGACAAGAACAGTAAATACTACTGCTTCTAACCCCCATAAAATCTGCCTTGAAAAGCCTATTTCAGCAACATAAAGAGCAGTATAAATAGCCTGTGTTATTGCCAACACCAACAATAAATATGCCGTAATTAGGATGGTGCGTTTATTCGTAAACTCCATTATGTACCTCTTATAATTTTAAATTTAACGCCTTCTCATAGCTTTATTTCACTAGATTAGCCTTAGTTTTTTATGGTCCACCACAAAATAAGTAGCAAATGACCGTATCTTGTTACCCCGCCTAATACATAACGTATCGAAGCTTTTATTAGCATGCAAATGGCTAACATTGTTAGCTGATTTAAGCGGGGTAGCTTTTTTGAAGCAGCATGCTCCATTTACAATATAAAACCTACTAAATCACAGTTATACACAGAGCTATTATCGTGACATAACGCGCTAAAAAAGAGCTTTATGGGTGCAGTAGCTTTGAATACATCAAATAGATGAAACTTTCTAAGAAGTAGTTTTCATATTGGAAAGCATAAGACAGGTAAAGTTACTCAATTCTTTCACGTGGTAAGTCAACAAGATACCCATGTTAACGTGTTTCAAATCCGCACTCGGAAACACCGCTATCCTAGCGGCGTAGCCGTTTCTTTTGGCGACGTAGTCACTGCTTTTTTCACGACTCCAATTTTCCATATTTTGAATTGGCTTGTCATATGTCCAGACATGGGTGAACGATTCGCCATGGCTGGTGACGCTGTAACTCCGTTATGGGGTACGTTATCAAGGACGGGTTTAAACTCAGTTTTATATTATAAGTTTTCGAAGAACTTCGTAAGCGAGGTGCTGTACAGGCGATCTGCATGGATGCAGAAAGGTAGAGCAACGCAGGGATCATCGGACTGGCGCCCTAGTTGCCGAGAGGTTACCTTCCGATGTTCAAATTCATTGCCGATGAATTTGTGCTTACTTTTCTTAGCTGTTGAAGAAAAGTCAGTTGGACCGCGCGGCGGCCGCTCGAAGATTTCGTTTGAAAAAAGGCATGGAAGCCG
>TARA_R110001632_G_scaffold124451_1_pt1 | contig 37988 bp, 31 predicted proteins | sample TARA_R110001632 | Tara Oceans TARA_R110001632 (sample SAMEA4398266) | marine metagenome | biome: Polar Biome; feature: [SRF] surface water layer (ENVO:00010504); material: water (ENVO:00002006), including particulate matter (ENVO:01000060) such as... | depth 5 m
AGTAAAGCAATCAAAATGGTGAAATCTCCAAAAACAGGAGCTTATACCTTCGTTGAAGCTATCATGGATCCTTCTAAGGTAGACAGTTTTTTAGCAAAAAAATAAGTTTATTTTTAACAATATATACTAGCTACTTTCTATTTAGAGAGTAGCTTTTTTTTATGCCGTTAATTTCTTTAAATTTGAAGCACTTAAATACCGATCAAAACAAATGAGTTTTTTTAAAAAAATATTTTCAAAAGAGAAAAAAGAAACTTTAGATAAAGGATTAGAAAAATCAAAATCTAGCTTTTTAAATAAGTTATCAAAAGCTGTTGCTGGAAAATCTAAAGTAGATGATGATGTTTTAGATAACTTAGAAGAGATTTTAGTAGCCTCTGATGTTGGTGTAGCAACTACTTTAAAAATTATTGATAGAATTGAAGCCAGAGTTTCAAAAGACAAGTATTTAGGAACTGACGAGTTAAATGTAATTTTAAGAGAGGAAATTGCAGGATTGCTTTCTGAAACTAATCTTGGAAATGATACGGAGTTTACAATTCCATCTACTAAAAAACCCTATGTTTTAATGGTTGTTGGTGTAAATGGTGTTGGGAAGACTACAACCATTGGAAAACTCGCAGCCCAATTTAAAAAGAAAGGACTAAAAGTAGTATTAGGTGCGGCTGATACTTTTAGAGCAGCTGCAATTGACCAACTACAAGTTTGGGCAGATAGAACAGAGGTTCCTATCGTTCGCCAAGAAATGGGTTCTGATCCAGCCTCTGTAGCTTTTGATACTTTAAAATCTGCTGTTTCTCAAGATGCAGATGTTGTTATTATAGATACAGCGGGTCGTTTACATAATAAAGTGAATTTAATGAATGAGTTGACTAAAATTAAACGTGTCATGCAAAAAGTAGTGGAAGACTCTCCACATGATGTTTTACTAGTTTTAGATGGTTCTACCGGACAAAACGCTTTCGAGCAAGCAAAACAATTTACGAAAGCAACTGAAGTTACTTCATTAGCAGTGACTAAATTAGATGGAACAGCAAAAGGTGGTGTGGTTATCGGAATTTCAGACCAATTTCAAATTCCTGTAAAATATATTGGAGTAGGAGAAGGAATTGATGATTTACAAGTATTTAATAAACACGAATTTGTAGATAGCTTTTTTAAATAAAAAGTATTTTATTAAAGACAGTTCTTATCCTAGGTTAATATTTTCCCGGGTTTATTTTGATATATTTGGATACCAAACTTATTTAGATGTTTCAATTCTGTACAAAAGAGTATTACAAACGACTTTCCTTTTTAATACCTTTTTTCTTTATATCAACTTTACAAATCATTGTTGCTCAAGATGCAGCCAATGAGCTTACTAAATACTCACACACCGAATTTATTGACAAACTTATTTCTACTAAAGATTCTGTTTTTAGTTTAAAAAATGCATTTATTTATTTTGACACAAAAAAAGATAGTACTTTTTTTTACGAGTTCATAGATGATTCTTATGTGTTTCCTTCTAATGATACACTTACAATAAATGTACAAATAGAACTTGAAAATGTTCATTTCGAACATCGCTATGAAGACTCTGGGGTGGCGTTACATCATCTAAAATTCACAAAACCTGTATTTGTTTTAAATACAGCTTCTTTAGTATTTAGTGACTGTGTTTTTGAGCAAGGAATAATCATCGATGTTGACAAACCCCTTAATAGCTATATAGATTACTTTGAGTTAGACGCAGAAAATTATGGTAATGATATCTGTATTAATGACTCAAAATTAAAAGGTGAAATTGTTATAGATATAGGTACTATAGAAACCTTTTCTGCCTTATTTGTTACCATGTCTAACTCTGTTATTACGAAGGAAGCTAAAAAGAAAACATCCTTTTCGGTTAATAATATTCGTGCTTTTGATTTTACCTATAATCGAATTAAAGGTGATGGGATTTTAGATCTTTCTATAGACAAGTCTAGAGAAACTATGGTTCTTTATAATGATTTTGATGAAGTGATTGTAACGCTGTATCAAGCTGGTATTGATGAAGCGAGCGTTAATGTTTTTGACCAAAACATTTTTAATCAAGCTGTCATTTTAGAGGTTGAGAATTTTAGTAAAACAGATACATATCGTTGGAATGAATGGGAGCAGCAATTGATTTCTTTCCAAGGATATTCAGAATATATTAGAACGTTGTATTTGTCTAGAGCCTTAAATTCTGCTTCTATAGAAGATTTATTCAATAATGATTCTATTATAAATACCTATGAGAAAAAGTATAAATTCGAATTAGAAAATGCCTACAAATATGAAAAAAGATTATTAGGTACTTTTTATGATTTCTATAAATCACAATATGATTCTGATTTTTCAAATGCAACTTATGTAAAGTTAAAAGATTTAGATACTCAGCGTTATCAATACTTAAATGAGCAAAACCCCTCATTTAAAACATTTTTCACTTGGAAAATTAATCAGTTTTTAAAGTTTTTTTCGGCCTATGGTACAGCTCCTTCAGAATCGATTATTATTTCCATCTATGTAATTTTTATTTTCGCCCTTTTTTATATGTTTTTCCCAAATTCATGGGATACTTTAGGCAAAAATAGATTGATTAAGCGAATCCGATTTTATACAAGGTATTTTAGAAATAAGGAAAGTATGAAAGAGATTTATGCAGAAGAAAGAAAAAAAGACTTGATGAATTATGATGAGTTTAAAGACTATATGTATAAAAGTCAGAAAGAAATTCCAAGTTATTTTTTATGGCTATCAAAACCACTCTATTATTTTTCATCAAGCAATTATAAAATTATTAGCAAACTTTTTGATAAAACAGATATGCTAAAAGGGAAATGGGTAGATCTGCCAAGGAATAAAAAAATACTGACAAGTTTTTTTATGGGTTTATGGATTTTTGCACTATTTATTTTTGATATTTTGATTAAATTTATCAATGCTTTAACCCTTTCTATAAATACTTTTACAACCTTAGGATTTGGAGAGATACCAACCAAAGGAATTCCAAGATATTTAACTATAGTTCAAGGTTTTATAGGTTGGTTTATGTTAAGTATTTTCAGTGTGTCTTTGATTTCTCAATTATTAAATTAATTTAAAATACTATGTTTTAAATAGCAAAACGACTTTGTTATATTTTGTATCTTTGAACATAACCAATCTTTATTCAAATGAAAAACAGTCTCTTCTTCTTACTTTCTATTCTTATTTTATCTTCATGTACAGACAAACCATCAGATTTCTTTAAAAAATACGATGAATCTGCAGCATTAGAAAAACAAGAAAATCATTTAAACCCTAGAATGAAATTCAAGTTATTTCAATCTAAAGTATTGGATATGAATGAGGTTTTTAAACCTTTTAATCAAGAATTAGCTTCTAATTTTTCTGAAGAACAATACAACAACTTAAAGCCATTAATTCTAGAACAAGACATCCCATCATTACAAGAAAGTGTAAAAGAAGGAAAACTTTCTTATGAAAAACTAACCTTATTTTATTTATATAGAATTAGAAAATTTGAAAGTGATAGTACAAAATCTTTGAATGCTATTATTGCTTTAAATCCTAATGTATTAGAAGAAGCTAGAAAAAGAGATGCAGAACGTACTAATAAAAATGCAACTTCACAGAAGATTTATGGAATGCCAATTTTTCTAAAAGATAATATTAATACTAAAGGAATGCCAACAACAGCAGGTGCATTAGCCTTGTCTGATAATATAAATACAGAAGATGCCTTTATTGTAAAACGATTAAAAGAAGAAGGGGCGTTAATTTTAGGAAAAGCTAATTTAAGCGAATGGGCTTACTATTTTTGTACTGGCTGTCCTTTAGGCTATAGTGCTGTAGGTGGACAAACATTAAACCCTTATGGTAGAGCAGAATTTGAAACCGGAGGATCTAGTGCGGCAAGTGGAGCTTTAGTCGCAGCCAATTATGCTGTAGCAGCAGTAGGGACTGAAACCGCGGGTTCTATTACTTCACCTTCTAGTCAGAATTCTGTAGTTGGATTAAAACCAACAGTTGGATTATTAAGTAGAACAGGAATTGTACCTATTTCTAGCACTTTAGATACTCCTGGTCCAATGACAAAAAGCGTTATGGATAGTTGGATATTTATAAATGCTATGTATGGTTTTGATAAACAAGATTCTAAATCATATGATTATGTAGATAAAAATTATGGATCTTTTAAAGATGATTTAAAAGGTAAGCGATTTGGAATTATAAAAAGCTATTTACAAGACTCTGTTTTTAATGCAAACATCAATATTATAAAGGAAAATGGTGCAGAAATCGTAGAAATCACACCACCACAAGTTGGTTTACCAGGATTCTTGACCTTATTAAATATTGATATGAAACACGATTTACCTCAGTATTTAAAAAATTATACAGATAAGAATGTAACAGTTTCTTCTGTGCAAGATGTCATCAATTATAATCTTCAAGATTCTATTTTAAGAGCTCCTTATGGTCAACAATTATTTGATGGAATTGTAGCAGATACTACAACTTTAGCGCAATTACAAGAAATAAAAAAGACTTTAATGGCAAATGCTCGTAATTATTTTGAAGCATTAGATAAAGAGAACTTAGATGCCATTTTATCGATTAATAATTATCATTCTGCATATTCTGCAGTTGCTGAGTATCCAAACATTACTGTTCCTATGGGATATAAAAAATCTGGAGAACCTATTAGCCTCACTTTTATAGTAAAGCCAAAAGAAGAATCAAGATTATTAATTTTAGGAAATGCTTTTGAACAACTTACAAAGCATCGAAAATTGCCAGAAAATTACAAGTAAAATTCATCTTAGAAAACGTACTTTTGTCGTCCTAAAAAAAGAGAATGAGAACTAAATCGGTTAAGAAAAATAAGATCAATGTTGTAACCTTAGGTTGCTCTAAAAACATCTATGATTCTGAAGTTTTGATGGGGCAATTAAAAGCCAATGGGAAAGACGTTGTTCATGAAGATAAAAATGATGAAGGGAATATTGTTGTAATCAATACCTGTGGTTTTATTGGAAAAGCCAAAGAAGAATCTGTTGATACAATTCTACATTATGTAGAAAAGAAAGTTGCAGGAGAAGTAGATAAGGTTTTTGTGACTGGTTGTTTGAGTGAACGCTATAAACCAGATTTAGAAAAAGAAATTACGGATGTAGATCAGTACTTTGGAACACATGATTTACCAAATCTTTTAAAAGTTTTAGGAGCAGATTATAAACACGAATTGATAGGTGAACGTTTAACAACCACACCAAAGCATTATGCATATTTAAAGATTGCCGAAGGCTGTGATAGACCTTGTTCTTTTTGTGCGATTCCTTTAATGAGAGGAAAACACAAATCAACGCCCATTGAAGAGATTGTTATTGAAGCTGAAAAATTAGCAGCAAAGGGTATCAAAGAATTGATGTTAATTGCACAAGATTTAACCTATTACGGATTAGATATCTACAAAAAAAGAAACTTAGCAGAGTTACTAAAAGCGTTAGCTAAAGTAGACGGAATTGAATGGATACGAATGCATTATGCATTTCCAACAGGATTTCCAATGGATGTTTTAGAGGTAATGAAAAACGAACCGAAAGTTTGTAATTATTTAGATATTCCTTTACAGCACATCAATACCGAGATTTTAAAATCGATGAAACGCGGTACAACGCATGAAAAAACTACCGCGTTAATTCATAAATTTCGTGAAGTTGTTCCAGAAATGGGAATTAGAACTACCTTAATTGTTGGATATCCTGGTGAAACAGAAGAACAGTTTCAAGAATTGAAAGATTGGGTAGAGGAGATGCGTTTTGAGCGTATGGGTGCTTTTGAATATTCTCATGAAGAAAATACAGGAGCGTATGTTTTAGAAGATGATGTTCCTGCTGATGTAAAGTTCCGAAGAGTCAACGAAATCATGGAAATACAATCTCAAATCTCATGGGAAATCAATCAAGAGAAAATAGGAAAAACCTTTAGATGTTTGTTCGATAGAAAAGAAGGTAACTACTTTTATGGTCGTACCGAATTTGATTCACCAGATGTAGATAACGATGTTTTAGTAGATGCTAGAGAACATTATGTTAAGATTGGTGAGTTTGTCGATATCAAAATTCACGAAGCGGGTGATTTTGATTTATACGGAACTCCTGTCAAATAATTTTACTCTTTTTCAAACACCATTTTTTTAATCAACGAAATCTGACCCAAATGATAGTAGCAATGTTCGATCATTCCTTCTATATTTCTTTGATAGGTGCCGTATTTTTCATCAACAAAAGCATCTAAAAGTTGTTTGTCTTCAAGTTGCTCAACTTTATTGGCAAGGATTTCTGCATTAGTTATTAATGAGTTTACCAAGCTTTCCCAATCTTTTTGAGATGTAATTTCTGGAGTATCAAAACTGTATTTGTCTTTAATGTCTAATGATCCTTTATCAAAAACCGGTAAAATTCCAGCGATATAATAATTGATGTGAAACGTTAAAGCAGCAATGGTATTCAAAGAGCCGATTTTGGTGTTTGCTTGTTGCCAAGAAATATCAGTTAACTGATGTTTGTAATTGGTATTCGCAATCCATACACCATTCAATAAAACCTCTCTAAATCGATTGGCAAGTTTTAAAGATGCTTTCATTTATTATAACTTGAAACAGTTTCTTACCTTTTTATCTCACTAGAGTTTCTAAAGAAAATTGCATTCACGAAAAACAATTTTCCATTTTCCCAAAACGAACGAAATAATGGATTGTCTGCCATATAAATAATACTTCCACTTCCTTTTCTTTCTTCACCAATCAATAACGATTCAGGGATATTTTTTAAAGCTTTTTTACCTGCAAATCCAGATACATTAGTAGCATCTTGATCAAAGTAAGCAACATTGCTTCCGTTTTGTAAATATTCGTAGGTTCCACTTCCTAATTTTAATGAGAAGTAAGAATCATCATAACCAAAAGCTAACGGATGCGTTGCATCTACAATACTTTTAAAGATGGCTCCTGTAATTAAATTATCTGCTCCAGCTCTTTCTTGATCTGCATAAGCAGTTAAATTGGGAGTTTTCTTTTCTTTGTTATCTGGTGTAGCTTTCTTTCTTTTTAATGCAAAGCCATCTTTACCTGCAAAGCTTCTTAAAGCACTTCCTATTGCGATTACTGTTCCGCCATTTCTAGAAAATTTACTTACTTTTTCTAAACCACTTTTGTTTAAAACACTACTGTAATAGCCATTAGGAATGATTAAAACATCAAAAGTATCTAAATCTACACTACTAAAATAATCGGTGTCTAAAATTGTTAATGGGTATTTTAATTGCGTTTCAAAGAAATGCCAAATCTCACCAAAACTTAAAGAAGAAGTTCCGTCTCCAGATAGCACCGCTACTTTTTGTTTGTTGATAGGATTTACACTTGATGACCCAAAATCTTTTCCAGAACTTACAAATCCTGTTTTAACTGATTGAAGTGCTCTACCATGCTGGTTTGCTATAGCTGTCAATTCTGTATCAAAATCATTATTTTTTTTATTATCACCTCGTAAAACAATTAAAGTTCCTTTTTTATACGATTGTCCTTCAATCGCAAAATCTTCTTCAGCAAAACGCACTCTTAGGTTTTTATTTAAAATATCCGCTAAGAAAGCAGCATCTTCTAGACTATTCCATTTTGATAAATAGGCATAAGCCTCATTGTTGGGTTTGTTAAAAACCATTCCTACCAAGAAATCTTTTCTTGAAGGAACTTTAGTTTTAGATGCCATTGCTTTGAATCCGTGTGCATATGGTAAAGACCAAGCCGTAATATCATAGGTTAAAGAATCTGCTAATTTAGCATTGGGTTCAAAAAGTACTTTTACCATTTTTCCTTTGGGTTGATTGCTATGAATAACCAAATCAAAAGGATTTACATTCATACGACCTTCTTTCTGAGTTTGGTAATTGTATCCTTTTACTTGACCTTCTTCAGAATATTCATAGGCAATTTCATGCTTGTCTAATAAGTTAATCAACCGTTCTGTTTTGTCTTTATTTTCGTTTTTTAAGACATAGCTTTTATATTGTAAATTGCTGTTGTCAAAGAATTTTTTAAACTCTGTATTCAATTTTACAGCATTTTTAGAAGCTATTTCAACGGTAGATAAACCTGTGGTTTTATGATGAGCAACTCTATCAACTAAAGTTAATTCGTATCCATGATCAGTATCAATTCCTAATCCAGCCATTCCATGCCCGGCTTGCTCATAAGTCATTCCAATAGCTCCCATATAAGTTGGATAGGTATCTCCATAACTTGGATACAGTAAATCAAAGCTTTCTTTTGTAAAATAAAGCCATCCCTTTTGATCAAAATATTTTGCGTGATTTTTTCCAATTTGTGTCTGAAAATCACGTTGCCAATCGGTAATTATTTCATGAAAGGGTTCTGCTGCTGGCGCAAAATAATAAGGACTATTAATAAATTGCTCATGAAAATCTACATGAATATGTGGCATCCATTTATTATAAATTTTTAAACGTTGCGAAGATTCTACTTGAGTAGCCCAAGCCCAATCTCTATTTAAATCAAATAAGTAATGATTTGGTCTTCCTCCAGGCCATGGCTCTCTGTGTTCTTTTGCATTCTGATCAACATTATAAGGCGTGCTTTTTACTTGATTAAACCAGTTTACATATCTATCTCGTCCATCAGGATTGATACATGGATCTATAATTACTAAGGTGTTTTCTAAATAATCTTTCTTTTTTGTAACTAGTTCATATAAAGTTTGCATTGATGCTTCTGTACTTGAAGCCTCGTTTCCATGAACATTATAACTTAACCAAACAATGGCAACATCATTATCATTTTTATTTTTTATTCCTGTCTGACCAAGATTGTTTAGACGAATTTGTTCTATATTTTTAATATTCTTTGATGAAGAAATATAGCTTACATATAAAGGCCTGTACTCGTTAGTCTCACCATATTTTTCTAATAGAACATTGTCTAATTGATTACTTACGTAAGTAAAATACTCTACGACTTTATGATGTCTTGTAAAACGTTTTCCTAATTCATATCCTAAAAATTCTTGAGGAGATTGAATATTTTGAGAAAAAAGTGAAGTTGAAAATAAGGCGCATACTAAGACTAAAACTCTAATGTTCATATGATTCATTTTGATGAAAATCAAAAGTAAGAATTAATTTAGACAAAAAGAGGCGTAAAAGATTTGTTAGTGTTATTTTATACAGTAATGCTGTCGTCAAATTTTAGTATTTTTGAACAAATTAATTTTTAATGATGTCTACCACAGAATGTGAGTGTTGTTTTAATCGCGTAATTCAATAATTTATGAAGTTTACGCATATTCCTTTTCAGAAAACAGGTTTCTTTTCAAAGACCATGTCTGACTATTTAGAAAAGAAAGAAAGTATTCAACAATTCTATCATAATTTTCCCGATTTAGCTGGATTTGCCAAGCAAATAGATGAAAAGAAGAGTTCATTTCCTTCAGATTCTAGAACTGTTTTGGTAGATGTCTTACAAGAGCAATATAAAAATGTTGACGCTTCTGAATCGACTCTTGAAAATATCAAATCGTTACAAAGTCAAGATACATTTACAATAACAACCGGACATCAATTAAACTTGTTTACAGGACCATTATATTTTTTATACAAGATTATTTCTACCATCAATTTATCAGAAGAATTATCTGAGAAATTCCCTAAGCAACATTTTGTACCTGTGTATTGGATGGCAACAGAAGATCACGATTTTGATGAAATTAATTTTTTTAATTTTAAAGGAAGTAAAGTAGTCTGGAACAGACAAGATGGTGGAGCAGTAGGGCGATTTTCATTAGATGGATTACAAGATGTTTTTGAAACTTTTTCAGAACATTTAGGAAGCTCTAAAAATGCAGTATATATCAAGCAACTTTTTGAAAAAGCTTATTTACAACATAAAAATTTATCTGAAGCAACTCGTTTTATAGCGAACGAATTATTTAAAGAATATGGATTGGTTATTATTGATGCTGATCATCAAAAACTGAAAGATGTTTTTGCTCCCATCATGAAGGATGAGCTATTGTCTCAAACTTCGCATAAAGCTGTTTCTAAAACAATTACTGAGTTAGAGAAAGACTATAAAGTACAGGTAAATCCAAGAGAAATTAATCTCTTTTATTTATCTGATAATTCACGTGAGCGAATTATTGAAGAAGATGGACAGTATAAAGTAAACGATACCAATCTTGTTTTCTCTGAAGCCGAAATTTTGCAAGAATTAGAAAATCACTCGGAACGATTTAGTCCGAATGTGATCATGAGACCCTTGTACCAAGAGGTAATTTTACCGAACCTTTGTTATATTGGAGGAGGAGGAGAGCTAGCGTATTGGTTAGAGTTAAATGCATATTTTGATTCAGTAAATATTCCGTTTCCAATATTACTATTGAGAAATTCAGTGCAAATAGTTTCTGAAAAACAAGTAAAGAAATTAAATAATTTGAATATTTCCTTTGAGGAAATGTTTCTAAAACAGCATGATTTACTCACAAAAAAAGTTCAAGAGAATTCGGATATTCAATTTTGTTTTGAAGATGCAAATGAATTATTAACGCAACAATTTTTAGCTTTAAGGAGAGTAGCAGAAAAAACAGATCCATCTTTTATAGGAGCTGTAGATGCGCAACATAGAAAACAACTCAAAGGTTTAGAAAATCTAGAAAAAAGATTGTCACGAGCAGAAAAAAGAAAGCATTCAGATTTAGTTACAAGAATCACGGCATTACAACAACAATTATTACCTAATCAAAGCTTAGAAGAGCGTCAGCGAAATTTTTCTGAGTTTTATTTAGAATACGGTCAAGACTTAATTATCGCACTTAAAGAATCATTAAAACCACTAAAACTAGAATTTACAATCTTAGAACTCTAAATGAATTCAAAACCGGGATTGCATCCTAGAAACAAGCACAAAAATGGTTATAACTTCGATGTTTTAATCAAGCACAATAAAAATTTAGCACCTTTTGTTAGAAAGAATGAATATGAAACTGTTACGATAGATTTTTCTGATCCTAAAGCAGTCAAAGAACTAAATGTGACTTTATTAGAAGTTCATTACGGAATCAAAGATTGGACGTTTCCTGATGAAAATTTATGTCCGCCTATTCCTGGACGAGTGGATTATATCCATTATATCGCAGACTTATTAGAATCCTCTGGCATTACAAAAGATATTAAAATTTTGGACATAGGTACAGGAGCAACCTGTATTTATCCTTTATTAGGAGTTAAAGAATACAACTGGAATTTCGTAGCTGTTGATACTGAAGTAGATTCTTTAGATTCTGCTCAAGATATCGTTGATGACAATGGTTTAAAGAGTAAAATTACAATAAGACAACAATTAGATGAAGCCAATATTCTAAAAGGAATTATAGAAAAAGGAGATTCTTTTTCTGCGGTTATTTGTAACCCTCCTTTCTATAAATCGGAAATGGAAGCGAAAGGAGCCAATGCAAGAAAGTCTAGAAACTTAGGAAATAATGCCGTAAGAAATTTTGCAGGAAACAATAATGAATTATGGTATCCTGGAGGTGAAAAAGCATTTTTACACAATTATTTCTATCAAAGTTCTTTGTATAAAGACACGAGTGTTTGGTTTACAAGTTTGGTTTCTAAAAAAGAAAATATTGAAAGTCTTCAAAAATCTGGAGAAAAATTAAAAGTAAAAAACTTCACCATCATTCCGATGCATCAAGGAAATAAAGTAACAAGAATTGTTGCTTGGCAGTTTTAAGTGTATAGATTTCTTGAAACCGTCATTGCGAGGAATGAAATGACAAAGCAATCTGTTTATTTGAATTCATATTAATGAGATTCCTTCACTCTGTTCGGAATGACAATATGCTCTAAGTAAACACAATATCGTTGATCTTCCATTTTTTACAAATGGAAGATAAGATGATATACACCAGCATGTGAACAAACACCAGACATGCAAAAGCATAGATAGGAACTCCAAAAATTTGATAAGGCCAATAATACGTCCAAACCCCTAAATTAATGGTGATAATTTCTCCAAAAGCAGGAATAATTAGTGATAACCAAAAGGCAATAATCAATTTGTTTTTGATGTTTTTATTTTTCAAATAAGGAATCAATCCAGATTCTATTTGATACAAAAAGTAAAAAGCCAACATCCAAGCAAAAGGCAGCCATAAAGGTAAATCTCTAGAAACTTCATGATATTCCCAATATTGATTGCTAACACCCCAGAATTCACCTAAAATTCCGCCAAAACCTGTGAGGATCATTCCAATAAGTAAGATCCAGTTTTTAGCTGCAGACTTTACAATGTTCTTATAGATAACATGCATTATTTTTAAGACAAGTAGAATGGCAAGGATTAAATCGTATTGTTTTAAAAATCCAATTAAAAAACCAGCAATCGTAAGTTTTACGAGTGCTTTTAGAATTTCTGTAAGAAAAGCTTTAGAATTGGTGATTTGAATCATCTAGATATCTTGAACAACAAAAATAGCATTCTTATTTAAGTAGCAGCCATCTAATAGAAGTGTTTTAATTCAATTTTAAAATAAAAAAACCAAAGCTAGCAACTTTGGTTTTAGGGGTAAACATTCTCTTTTCCAAACAATGACTCCCACAAAATTCAATATTCTTATAAATCTTGAATAATGGTTGGTGCGTTTGTTAATATTATGTTAATAGCAAATATGATGCCATAAAAAAAACCGAAGCATTTGCTTCGGTTTTTTTATGTATAAAATTCTAAAATCAAGTTTTATTTATAAATGAATCACTTCATCATATGCATCAGCAACAGCTTCCATAACCGCTTCACTCATCGTTGGGTGAGGGTGAATGGTTTTTAAAACTTCGTGTCCTGTAGTTTCTAATTTTCTACCTAACACAGCTTCTGCAATCATATCCGTTACTCCAGCACCAATCATATGGCAACCTAACCATTCTCCGTATTTTGCATCGAAAATTACTTTTACAAATCCATCAGGAGTTCCAGCTGCTTTTGCTTTACCAGAAGCAGAGAAAGGAAATTTACCAACCTTTAATTCGTATCCTGCTTCTTTTGCTTGATCTTCAGTTAAACCAACAGATGCAATTTCTGGACTCGCATAGGTACAACCAGGAATATTTCCATAATCGATTGCTTCCGTATGCAATCCTGCAAGTTTTTCAACACAAGTAATTCCTTCTGCGGAAGCCACGTGTGCTAAAGCAGGACCAGGAGTCACATCACCAATTGCATAATAACCAGGAATGTTAGTTTGATACCAGTCGTTTACTAAAATCTTATCTCTATCTGTGATAATTCCAACATCTTCTAATCCGATGTTTTCTATATTGGTTTTAATTCCTACTGCTGATAATAAAATATCTGCTTCTAAAGTTTCTTCACCTTTTTTGGTTTTTACAGAAGCTTTTACTCCATCTCCAGAAGTATCAATTGTTTCAACAGAAGAACTAGTCATTATTTTTATTCCTGCTTTTTTCAAAGAACGCTCAAATTGTTTTGAGATGTCTTTGTCTTCTACAGGTACAATATTTGGTTGAAATTCTACGATAGTAACATCAGTTCCCATAGAATTGTAGAACGATGCAAACTCAACTCCAATCGCTCCAGAACCAACAACAATCATAGATTTTGGTTGAGAAGGTAAGGTCATTGCTTGTCGATAACCGATTACTTTAACTCCATCTTGAGGTAAATTTGGTAACACTCTAGAACGAGCTCCCGTAGCAATAATAATATTGTCTGCACTATATTCAGTTACTTTTCCATCTTCAGCAGTTACATCAACTTTCTTTCCGGCTTTAATTTTTCCAAAACCATCAATCACGTCAATTTTATTCTTCTTCATTAAGAATTGAACTCCTTTGCTCATTCCTTCAGCAACACCACGACTTCTTTTTACAACAGCTTCAAAATCTTTATCAACAGCTTCTGCTTTTAATCCATATTCATCTACATGTTTTAAATACTCATAAACCTGAGCAGATTTTAATAATGCTTTGGTAGGAATACATCCCCAGTTTAAACAAACACCACCTAAACTTTCTTTTTCTACTACAGCAGTTTTAAAACCTAATTGAGAAGCTCTAATGGCAGTAACATATCCTCCAGGACCACTACCAACAATAATAATGTCGTATTTCATTTTATAATGTTTTATTGGTGATTGAGCGGAGTCGAAATCACATTTCAAAATTGATTAAGGTGTCTTCGACTCCGCTCAGACACCGTTTTATTACATTCTATTTGGAACTTGAATTCCTAATAACCCGAATGATGATTTTATAACTTCGGCAACTTTATGTGCCAATTGTACTCTTAATATTTTCTTTATTTCGTTTGCTTCGCCTAAGATAGAGACATTTTGATAAAATGAATTAAATTCTTTCACCAAATCATACGTATAATTAGCAATTAAAGCTGGAGAATAATTTGCTGCAGCTTGCTGAATAGTTTCAGGAAATAATTCTAATTGTTTGATTAACTCTTTTTCTTTGATGTGTAAATCAATTCTAGTTACTTCACTTGAATAATCAAACGTAGCTTTTCTTAAAATCGATTGAATTCTTGCGTATGTATATTGAATAAAAGGACCTGTGTTTCCTTGAAAATCTACCGAAGCTTTTGGGTCGAACAAAATTCGTTTTTTAGGATCTACTTTTAAAATGAAATATTTTAAAGCTCCTAAACCAATCACACTATATAATTTAGATTTTTCTTGTTCAGAATAACCTTCTAATTTTCCTAATTCTTGAGAAATATCTTTTGCAGTATTAGACATTTCTACCATCAAATCATCTGCATCTACCACAGTTCCTTCTCTAGATTTCATTTTACCAGAAGGTAAATCTACCATTCCGTAACTTAAATGAAACAATTGTTTTGCCCAAGAGAATCCTAATTTCTTTAAAATCAAGAACAATACTTTAAAGTGATAATCTTGTTCGTTACCAACGGTATAAACCATTCCGTTGATGTCTGAGTAATCTTTTACACGCTGAATAGCAGTTCCAATATCTTGCGTCATATAAACCGCTGTTCCGTCTGAACGTAACACCAACTTTTCATCTAATCCTTCATCGGTTAAATCACACCAAACAGAACCGTCTTCTTTTGTGAAGAAAACGCCACTTTTAATTCCTTCATCAATAACATCTTTTCCTAATAGATAGGTGTCACTTTCATAATATAGTGTGTCAAAATCTACACCTAAATTCTTGTAGGTAATTTCAAAACCTTCATAGACCCAACCATTCATGGTTTTCCATAAATCAACAGTTTCAGAATCTCCGGCTTCCCATTTTAGCAACATTTGTTGTGCTTCAATTAATAATGGGGCTTGTTTTTTTGCGTCTTCTTCAGACATTCCACCGGTTACTAAGGTGCCGATTTCTTTCTTATATTCTTGATCGAATTTCACATAGTAATTTCCAACCAATTTATCGCCTTTGAGTCCTGTGGATGCTGGAGTTTCTCCGTTTCCGTATTTTTTCCATGCCAACATCGACTTGCAAATATGGATTCCACGATCATTAATAATTTGAGTTTTATAAACCTTTTTACCAGCAGCTTTTAAGATTTCTGAGACAGAATATCCTAATAAATTGTTTCTAACATGCCCTAAGTGTAAAGGCTTATTTGTGTTTGGGGATGAATATTCTACCATAACTGCATCTTCAGATTCGTTTATAAATCCGAACTTATCTTGCGTCATAATGTGATGAAATGATTCTAAGTATACAGCATCTTCAATAACAAGGTTTAAAAAACCTTTGACAATGTTAAATGCTTTGATTTCATCAACATTAGTAACCAGATAATTTCCTAAGTCTTCACCTATTTGAGCTGGATTACCTTTTTTAAAACGCAACATCGGAAATACAACTACAGTAATATCACCTTCAAAATCTTTTCTTGTTGCTTGAAATTCAACAGTGGGTAATGCTGTTTCAAAAAGAGCTAAAAAACCTTCTTTAACTTTAGATTCTAACTGGGATTGAATATTCATTGAGTCAAATAAATTGAAGTGCAAAATTACATATTTTATTTGTTTTTGAATAAAGGATTTTAGGTAGATTTTATTGGTACTTTTGTAAAACTTTAGCTTTTACATCTTAGTTGCATTTTAATTTAATATTTGAACAACTTCGAGTTGACAATTGTGTCAGGTAGAGCAGAGTTGAAACCTACTATTATCTCATGGAAAAACGATTAGAGCAATTACCAAAATTATCTAAAGAAACTTTACCAGAAACGACAAAATACTTCAAAATGCTGAAGATTAGAACACCTAAGAATTTAGATGTTGTGATGAAAGAATTGCATGAAGAAGAATTTAAAAAAACCGATTGTTTGTCATGTGGAAATTGTTGTAAAACTACCAGTCCTATTTTCATAGAGAAAGATATTCAGCGTATTTCGAAGCATTTACGTATGAAGGAAGCTAAATTTATTGATCAGTATTTAGAAAGAGATCAAGATGATTTTATGGTCTTAAAAACTGCTCCTTGTTCTTTCTTTGACGAATCTGATAATACTTGTTTTATCTATGATGTAAGACCAAAAGCTTGTTCGGAATATCCACATACCAATCGCAAGAAGTTTATTCAAATTACAGACTTAACATTAACAAATACTCAAGTTTGTCCTGCTGCTTTTAATATTGTTGAAAATTTAAAAAAACGTATTCCTCTAAACTATAACAAAAAGGTAAGAAGGAGTTAATTTCATTTTTATTAAAAAATTAGATTTGAGAAACTTTCAGTATTTTAGTGCCAAACTATTTTATATTGGAAACTATATTTAACTATTTTGAAACCATTCCTTCCGCTCATAGAAGTTTAATTCTTGTAGGCGGTATTACTTTTTTTTGGCTATTAGAAGGCGCTTTACCTTTGTTTAGATTTAGTTATAAAAAGTGGAAACATGCCATTCCAAACTTGTTTTTTACTTTAACAACCATCATTATAAATTTTGCTTTGGCTTTTTTATTACTAGCAACTGCAGATTGGGTTCAAACCAATGATTTTGGAATTATCAATTGGTTGCCTGCAATGCCTTTGTGGTTATATATTCTATTAGGCGTTTTATTTTTAGATTTCTTTGGAGCCTATTTAGCTCATTTTACAGAACATAAAATTAAACCTTTATGGATGGTTCATTTGGTGCATCATACTGATCATAAAGTGGATACAACAACAGCAAATAGACATCATCCTTTAGAAAGCATGATTCGTTTTGCCTTTACTTTATTTGGTGTGTTGGTTGTTGGTGCGCCGATTGCTATTGTGATGATCTATCAATCAATGTCGTTAGTTTTTACACAGTTTACACATGCCAACATTAAAATTCCAAAATCTGTAGATAAACTATTGAGTTATATTATTGTTTCTCCTGATATGCATAAAGTACATCATCATAATTTGTTACCGTATACAGATTCTAATTATGGAAATATATTTTCTATCTGGGATCGTTTGTTAGGAACCTATATGCATTTAGATAGAGAAAAAATTGTGTATGGTGTGGATACTTTTCCGGATGAAAAAATTAATAGTAATTTGGGAGAATTGTTAAAGCAACCTTTTCAGAAATATCAAAAGCCAACGAATATTTAATTTATAAAGGGTTACTTATAAATCAAATATTTACTTCTAATTTTTTTAAAAGCATCTAAACCTTCTTGCCAAGAGGCTTTAATTTCTTCTTCTGGAATTTTATCTTCTAGCTGTTTTTGCAGTTTTTCTGTACCGGCTAGTGTCGTGAAATAAGGAATAAAAAAGTTTTTAGTTCGGTTTTGTTTTTTTGCTTTGATTAACCAAGAAAGATTGATGGTATTTTGTCTTTTAGTAGCTCTTAAATCTTCGCCATAAACGATCATGTGTGCATGTTTTGGATATTTTGCACCTTCATTGGGACTAGGCGTAAATGAGAATTTACTATTAGTATTTAAAAACGGCGAACCGTAAATTTGAAATTGCATATTGGTTCCTCTACCTGCACTTACATTCGTTCCTTCAAAAAAACACAAACTCGGATATAAATTAATAGCCGTGTCATTTGGTAAATTTGGTGAGGGTTTTATAGGTAAACTATATTCAGATTGATGCGTGTAGTTTTTTAAAGGAATCACAGTTAATTTTGCTTTTATTCCATTCTTTAACCAGTTTTCGCCATTAATCATTTGTCCATATTCACCAATTGTCATTCCATATATAATAGGAACAGGATGCATTCCTACAAAACTTTTGTGTTTTGGTTCTAAAATTGGTCCATCTATATAATGTCCGTTTGGATTTGGTCTGTCTAAAACCATAATAGGAATATTCAGTTCAGCACAGGTCTCCATCACATAATGTAAGGTAGAAATATAAGTGTAGAATCTAGCACCTACATCTTGTATATCAAAAACAACGAGATCAATTCCTTTTAACTGGTCAGTACCAAGTTTTTTATTCTTTCCGTATAAAGAGATAATTGGCAATCCTGTTTTGGTATCTAAACCGTCTTTAATGAATTCCCCAGCATCAGCCTTTCCTCTAAAACCATGTTCTGGAGCAAATACTTTTTTAATATTCATGTTTAAAGCAACCAAACTATCCACGAGGTGTGTGTATTTATTTCCATTAGAAATTACAGACGTTTGATTAGCAACAATAGCAATGCTCTTTCCTTTAATTTTATTTAGATATAATTCCGTTTGATCTGCACCTGTTAAAATTATTTCAGAAGATTTTGATTCTTGAGCACAGGAAACGAGTACACCGGTAATTAATAAAAGAATAAATAAATATGTACTTTTACGTGCAGTTAAAAACATAGCATTGAATTACGAATTATTTGTTGCGAAACGCATTATCTCTGGTCAAGAGCATAAAAGTAGTATTTCATCTCCAATAATAAAAATTGCAATTGCTGCAATTTCATTAGGTGTTATTATTATGATGATTGCTATAGCTACAGGAGCAGGTCTGCAAGATAAAATTCGCAGTAAAATGTCTGGTTTTAAAGGACATATACAAATCACCAATTACGATAATAATAATTCCGATATTTCTATTATTCCTGTTAATAAAAATCAAAATTTCTATCCCAACTTTTCAACGGTTGAAGGCATAAAAAACGTGCAAGTTTTTGCAAATCAAGTTGGTTTGATAAGAACAAAAACCGATTTTGAAGGCATTGTTTTTAAAGGAGTTTCTACCGATTACGATTGGTCTTTCTTTCAAGAATATTTAATTGAAGGTAAACTGCCCGATTTTAATCAAAAAAGAACGAGAGACGTCTTACTGTCTAAAACCTTGATGAATAGATTGCAACTCTCATTGAATGATACGATCAACGTGACTTTCTTTAAAAATGAACGATCTAAATTACCATCCAATAGAAAACTAGTCATTACAGGTATTTACAATACAGGTTTTTTAGAGTTTGATAAAAACATGATGATTGGTGATTTAAGACAGGTTCAAGGATTAAATAAATGGAATGAAAATCAAGTAGGAGGCTTTGAAATACTCTTAGATAATTTTGATGATTTGCCAAAAAAATGGAAAGAAGTATATCAAGAAATTGATGCTACTTTAGACGCTCAAACAATTATTTCTAGTTACCCAGCAATATTTGAATGGATTCAGCTTTTCGATAATAACATTTGGTTTATTATTATCATTATGATTTTAGTAGCTGGTATTAATATGGTCACCGCCTTATTAGTTCTCATCCTCGAACGTGTTCAAATGGTTGGTATCTTAAAGGCGATGGGAAGTTCTAATTGGAGCATTCGAAAGATATTTTTATACAATGCATCGTATTTAATTTTTGTAGGATTATTCTGGGGAAATATCATTGGATTGACACTTTTGCTTTTACAAAAATATTTTGGGTTTCTAAGTTTAGATCCAGAAACCTACTATGTTTCTCAAGTTCCTGTAAGTATTGACCTTGTAACTATTATTTTTTTAAACATCGGAACCTTAGTTTTATGTTTTTTAATGTTGATAATTCCTTCCATTATTATTACTAAAATTCAGCCTTCAAAATCCATTCGATTTGCTTAATCCTATTCCTGTGATTTATGCTCAACTTTTACACTGAGCCTGTCGAATTTTGATTGAGTAAAACAGGAATCTCATCAAGGTTATCTCTGAAATATTTCGTTTCTTTGCAGAGTAAAATTAAACCATGCAATACGCCGAAAATATCTTGGGAACTATTGGAAATACTCCATTAGTCAAACTTAATGTACTAACAAAAGAACTACCTTGTTTGGTATTAGGTAAATACGAGACTTTTAATCCTGGAAATTCTGTAAAAGATAGAATGGCCTTAAAAATGATTGAAGATGCTGAGGCAGATGGTCGATTAAAACCAGGAGGAACGATCATTGAAGGAACTTCAGGGAATACAGGAATGGGATTAGCCTTAGCAGCCATTGTAAAAGGCTACAAATGTATTTTTGTGCTTTCTGATAAACAATCAAAAGAAAAGATGGACATTCTTCGTGCCGTTGGTGCAGAGGTAGTTGTATGTCCAACAAATGTAGAACCAGACGATCCAAGGTCCTACTATTCAGTCTCAAAACGACTAGGAAAAGAAACACCCAATTCATGGTATGTAAATCAATATGATAACCCAAGTAACTGTAAAGCACATTTTGAAAGTACTGGACCAGAAATATGGGAGCAAACAGATGGTAAAGTAACTCATTTTGTTGTTGGTGTTGGTACAGGTGGAACGATCTCTGGAGTCGGAAGTTATTTAAAAATGAAAAACCCTAAAGTTAAAATTTGGGGGATAGATACCTATGGTTCTGTATTCAAGAAATATCATGAAACGGGTATTTTTGATGAAAATGAAATTTACCCATATATAACCGAAGGAATTGGAGAAGATATTTTACCAGCAAATGTAAACTTTGGTGTTATAGATGGATTTACCAAAGTAACTGATAAAGATGCTGCGGTATACACACAATTATTAGCGAAGAAAGAGGGAATGTTTTTAGGAAACTCTGCGGGTTCTGCTATTAAAGGATTATTGCAATTAAAAGAACATTTTACAAAAGATGACGTTGTTGTAGTATTGTTTCATGATCATGGAAGTAGGTATGTAGGTAAAATGTTTAATGATGATTGGATGCGAGAACGTGGTTTCTTAGAAGATGAAATTACTACGGCAGCCGATTTAATTAAAGATCATATAGACAAACCAATGTTAACAGTGAGAACTGAAGAGTTAGTTTCTCACGCAATCGAAAGAATGAGAGAGAATAAGATTTCTCAAATCCCTGTGGAAGATATCAATGGTTTTGTGGGTTCTGTAGATGAATCTACTTTGTTGCACCATTTTATTGAAGATAAAAATATTGCTAAAAAACCAATCAAAGATGTTATGGGAGCAGCCTTTCCAATAGTATCAAAAGAGACATCAATCGATAAGGTTTCAAAGTTGATTACGAAAGATAACCAAGCAGTATTGGTCGATTTAGGGAATGGAAAACATCATATTATTACTAAATACGATATTATTAACGCTATTTAGTAATCAAATTAAATAAAGAAAAAGGGAGCCAATAGGCTCCCTTTTGTTGTTTTTAACTACCGCATTTTATATCAATAATACTTTGACTTTCTGTTTGCGTGATTGAATAATAGCATCCAGCTTCTTTGTTCTTGGGACCATATTCAATTTTGTCTTTATACCAAACATTGCTAATTTCAGTTTCAGTAGATAGATAGATTATTTCAACCCATTTCTTTAATGAAGTAAGTTCTGTTTTGGGAAAAATTACTTTTTCAGTCAACATTGGAGCTTCATCACATTGTTGTATAGTATATAGAATATTGTAGGAAAATTCTTTAGTATACCCACATTCTGTAACTCCGTCGGGTTCTTTTTTTATGTTCGTTTTTTTAGAATCATTATTGTAATTCATATTTAAATAAATAAAAATGCTAGCTTCTAAATAATCTGATTCATTGGTTATATTTTGTATTTTTTTTACATCGGGATCTTTTAAAAGAAAAACTTCTTGTGCTGTTATTAAGCTACTAAACATCATTAAAATAATCATTGAATTAATTTTTTTCATGTCTTTTAGGTTGATTGTTAGTCTTTTAAAGGTAGTTTAATAAAACCAGATAAGATGACTATCTTTAGCTTTTTATAAAAAACCATTCATGAAAAACTTAAAATTTATTTTTATTGCCTTACTAATCGTTTCTTGTAAAAACGCTTCAGAAGAAAAAAACAGTTTAGAAAATAACCCAATGGGTTATTCAGATGAAGTCATAGAAAAAGCAAAAGCAATTCACCAAAGAGTCTTGGTGTTAGATACACATGTAGATATTAATGTTGCTAATTTTACAGCTGAAAAGAATTATACGCAACAATTAGGAAATCAAGTTAATCTTCCCAAAATGGAAGCAGGAGGTTTAGATGTTGCTTGGTTAATTGTGTACACAGGACAAGGAGAATTAACTGAAGAAGGTTACGATAAAGCCTACAAAAATGCCATAAGTAAATTTGATGCCATAGAAAAATTAACTTCTGAAATTGCACCCAACAGAATTAGTTTGGCTGTTACTTCTAAAGAGGCTAAGGATATTCATGCATCTGGAAAAAAAGTAGCGATGATTGGTGTAGAAAATGCATATCCAATTGGAACAGATATTTCTAGAGTAAAAGAATTTTATGATCGAGGAGCAAGATATATGTCATTATCACATAACGGACACAGCCAGTTTTGTGATTCTAACACGGGAGAATTAGACAGTCTTTGGGTAGATAAAGGAGTAAGTGACTTAGGAAAACTAGTGATCAAAGAAATGAATAAATGGGGAATTATGATTGATGTTTCGCATCCATCAAAACAATCCATGAAAGATATGATTGAGCTTTCTAAAGCACCAATTATTGCATCACATTCATCTGCAAGAGCTTTGTGTAATCATAGTAGAAATTTAGATGATGAGCAGTTACAATGGATGAAAGAAAATGGGGGAGTTGTGCAAACAGTTGCATTTGAAACGTATATCAATACTGAAAAAGACAAGGCCTATACGAATGCTTTCAATAAATTAATTCAAGAACTTGGCTCAGAAGATAATTTTGAGGTAAAATCTAGAGGAGAAGTTAGAGAAATGAAAGAATTTGATAGAGATAATTATAGAAAAAAATATCGAGAATTATCAATGGCAGCAAATAAAACTATTGATAAAAATAAATTCCCGCCAGTAGATGTGGCTGATTTTGTAAATCATATTGATTATCTAGTAGAAAAAATGGGATTAGACCACGTTGGTATCAGTTCAGATTTTGATGGTGGAGGTGGAGTTTATGGTTGGAATGATGCTTCTCAAACATTAAATGTGACAGCAGAATTGGTAAAAAGAGGTTATACAGAAGCTCAAATAGCACAATTGTGGAGTGGTAATCTATTAAGAGTTTTAGATGAAGTAGCCAAGGTTTCAAAGCAAATTCAGGCTGAAGAATTATAGTTCGTATAAAACATATTAAAAGCAAAAACCATCCGACAAAAGATGGTTTTTTAATTCAATTAATTCAAATAATTTACACAATAAAACAAGGTTACTTGTTCTAAAAAACATTGTCCAATTTCTATGCCAAAATTAATTATAATTATGTTTTTATGTTAAATAAATATCATTTTTACAGTTATTTCATGATATATTGAAAATCATTAATAATTTGTTAATCCGAATCCCTTATCGTATTGTAGGATTCGTTGAATTAATTAAAAAAATTATCAAATAAATAACCGTTTATTTAGCGTGTTTATGAGCTTTATAAGAAGAACGAACTAAAGGTCCACTTTCTACATACATGAAGCCCATTTCTAAGCCTAAGGTTTCGTACTTTTTGAATTGATCTGGAGTAATAAACTCTTTTAAAGGCAAATGTTTTTTTGTAGGTTGTAAATATTGACCAATCGTTAATACATCCAATCCAACACCTTGTAGATCTTTCATGGTTTGTATTACTTCTTCTTCAGTTTCACCCAAACCTAACATTAAACCAGTTTTAGTTCTCATACCGTTTTCTTTTAGGTATTTTAAAACCCCTAAACTTCGATCATATTTAGCTTGAATACGAACCTCACGAGTCAATCTTCGTACGGTTTCCATATTATGAGAAACGACTTCTGGGTGTACTTCAATAATACGGTCTATTTGTTTTGTGTTTCCTTGAAAATCAGGAATTAATGTTTCTAAAGTTGTGTTTGGATTTGCTCTACGTATGGCATCTACAGTTTCTGCCCAAATAATAGAACCACCATCTTTTAAATCGTCTCTATCTACAGAAGTGATCACCGCATGTTTAATTCCCATGATCTTTATGGATTGCGCTACTTTTTCTGGCTCATCCCATTCTACGGTTTCTGGTCTTCCAGTTTTCACACCACAAAAACCACAAGAACGCGTACAGATGTTTCCAAGAATCATAAACGTTGCTGTTCCTTCACCCCAACATTCTCCCATATTCGGACAGCTTCCACTAGCACAAATTGTATTTAATTTATACTTGTCAACCAATCCTCTTAATTCGGTGTATTTTTTACCAACCGGTAATTTTACACGCAACCAATCGGGTTTTTTTACTCTTTCTTTAAGGACAGCAGTATCGTTTGCCATGTTCAATTTATTTATGATGCAAAGTTACGAAGAAAACAATTAAAAACTCATTAAGAACCAAAGACAAAATCCTACTAAAAAAACAATTCCACAGATACTTAAAATCTTTAAATAGATAGAAGGTTGATGTTCTTTAGGAGTATGTTTTCCTGTGATTAATACGTAATTTAAAATGGCATAAAATGGAGCGGTTAAGAAAGAAAGAATTGTCGCTATTTTAACCATTAAGCCCATATTATCTCTAAAGTATCTAAGTATAATATAGGTACCCAAACCGAGTAGTAAAATCCAAAACCAATAACTGAGTTTTAGTTTTTTAGGGAATAGCAATTCGTTGGCTTTAGACATGGCTCTAGGTGAAGCATCTAAAGTTGTAATGGTAGTGCTAAACATAGTGGTTAAGGCTGCAATTGCAATAAACACATAAGCAAAACTTCCTAAGTTTTTGGTGTATAACTCGATTAGTTGTTGGGCAAAAACACCTCCTTTATTAGAAAAACTTTCACCAGAATTATACATCACTAAAGCCCCTAAAACAACAAAACATACTGCTAAAAATAGCGTGCCGATATATCCAACATTAAAATCGAAAATGGCTTGTTTGGGTGTTATTTTTTGATGTGTTGTTTTTTCTTTCTCTAAAGACCAAATAGATTGCCAAATTGATATTTCTAGAGGTGCTGGCATCCATCCTAAAAACGCAATTAAAAAAGTGATTTCTATCGTTCCTTTTGGAATTATTTGAGTAAAGTTAAATGACTGTTCTGTTTTTAATAAGGCAACACTTACTGCGATAATTGTACAAATGGTGAGTAATAAAATAACATATTTCATTAAGCCGTCTAATAGCTTGTATTTACCAATTAGTAAAATTAAGATACTAATAACGGTAATTAGTAAAGACCAAGTAACCATGTCAAAAGTTCCAAAAAGGTTTACTGCTAAACCAGCGGTAACAATCGTAACTGCTGCTTGTACAATAAACATGGTAATAAAACTGATGACATAACTAATCGCTAATATCCCTTTCCCTAATTTTTTGTAGCCATCTAATAATGTTTCACCAGTTGCAGCAGCATATCTTGGTCCGAATTGAAAGAAAGGATATTTAAATAAATTGGCCAAAAGCAATGCCCATAATAAACCAAATCCAAAATCGGCACCAGCACGTGTAGATTGCACTAAATGTGACACACCAACAGCAGCTCCTGCAAAAAGTAATCCTGGCCCTAGTGATTTAAAGAGTGATTTTTTCATTTTATACTCACGTATGAGGATGTCTTTTATTATCAAGTTAAAGGTTAAAACCTTTCAATTTTATTAGTGAAACTCTGTTTTGAAAAATTGCGAAGCAAAGTATTCAAAAGAGTTAGTTAAACTAATCCCGTTTTTTTTAGCGGGATCTCAGGCTGAACGCATCATTGCCCTGAGGATAGTTATATTAGTTTCTATACCCTTTTAAGAGTTTTTTGTCATTTCGATAGAACGAGGTACGAGTGACGAGAAATCTATAAATAATGAGATTCCTCTTCGTGCCTCATTCGGAATGACAAACTAACTTTTTAAAGAATTTTACTCTTTTTCTTAAAACTATGGATTTGAAACCCATAGAGTGGTTTGTTTTTTACGACTTCTTAATAATCTCTGCCAATAATTTTTTTGCACGTAAAAGCTTCACTTTTACATTATTCATTGGCTCATTGATTTGTTGCGAGATTTCTTTATAACTTAACTCTTGAAAATATCGCAACTGAATTACTTCTTGATATTTTGGTTTTAGTTGTTTGATATCTCGTAACAACTTGGCTAAATTTTGCTCAGTTATAATTTTATCTTCCGGAGTTGGATTGTCATCAACAATCGAGTATACTTCAGATTCTTGAGCTTTGCTAGTTTCTGTATTGATAGAGGTTTTGTTTTTCCGTAAAAGATCTATATGAATGTTCTTAGAAATGGTGATTAACCATGTTTTGAACTTATATTTTTTATCAAACGTATCAATTTTATCAAAGGCTTTTGAAAATGATTGTATCGTAATATCTTCTGCATCATTATCGTTTTGGGTTCTTTTTAATTGATATTTATAGACATCAGACCAAAAATGATGCAATAAGAAATTGAAAGAAATTTGATTTCCCTCTTTTGCTTTATCAATATGCTGATTTAGAATCTCTTCGGTTATTTCCAATGAGTTGGTTTTGAAATGGTGTTGGATATAAATATAGCAAATTGAAATAGAACTAAAAAGATTTCCAACAATGGAAGAAAAAATACAGTGTTCGTTTCTTTTAGTTTTCTAGCAGAAAAAATGATGATTGCATAATTGATCAGAATATAGCTGCCTAACAAACTAAGTGTGATTGTTTCTTGTTTCCAGATTAGCATGATTGGAATTAACAGCAATAAAATTAGTTTAGAGATATAAAATAATCCAAGAAAAAACTTGTGTTTTACCTTATAATGTGACGAAGTTGAAAGATGTCTTCTTTTCTGACGAAACCATGCTTTCATGGTTTTTGGAGCTTCCGAGATTGTAAAACTATCTGCAGTTACAGCAATTGTGGTGTTAGAGGATGTAGCGACATCTTTAATAAATAAATCATCGTCTCCAGATCTAATCTGAATGTGTTTTATAAATCCATTGACTCTGAAAAACTCACTTTTTGTGTAGGCTAAATTCCGCCCAACCGCCATATAAGCCGATCCAATTTTAGCATAAGAAAAATATTGAATAGCAGTAAGTAAGGTTTCAAATCGTACTAATAAATTGATAAATGAATTCTTTACAGGTTGATATTTTCCATAACCCAAAACAATCAACTTTTTATCTGAAAATTGAGAACTCATCTCCAAAATCCAGTTTTTTGAAGCCGGAATACAATCAGCATCTGTAAATAGCAAATACTCGTGTTTAGCAGCTTTGATTCCTAAGGTTAAGGCGTATTTTTTATTTCCCCAAAAAGCTTCGTTGTTTTGTACGTTCACAATTTTAATTCGATCGTCTTTTTTTTGAAACTTCTCCATCACCGATAAAGTATCATCATTGGAAGCGTCATTAATTAAAACTAATTGATAGTTAGCATAATTCTGATTTAAGAGAAGAGGAATTAGTTTTTTTAGATTATCTGATTCGTTTTTAGCACAAACAATCACAGAAATTGGTAGTTGCTCACTTTCAGGTTTGTTCATTTTCTTGTGAAAAATAAAAGAGAGAAAAAATAAGTAGTAACAAAGTTGAATTACCGAAACCGCTACAAAAATGTAGAATACAACAGTAATAATCATCAAGAATTAATTATGAGTTGGCTCAGCACAAGAGTCAAACTGATCTGGAGTTTTTCCACAAAAACCACAAGCATCACCATCTTTATTAAGCATAGGATTTTGACTTGCACAAGTTCCAGCGAACTCTCCATCTTTTTTTGCCCAAATTTTAATTGCAATCCCTGCAAAACCTAAAGCTAATAATCCTATAGTTATTAAAACAAGTTTCATTATTGTTCGTTTTTGATAGTACAAAGATAATCATTCTTCTAGAAATAGTAGATTGATTGTGTTGCGTTATTCTAAGTTTTTTATACTTTAACCCAATATGAATTAAACGTTTCATTTGACCAACCAAGAAGAATTTTTAGAAAAATTAAAATCTGGTAGCCAAGCTGCTTTTAGTCAGTTATTAGATGATTATCAGCAAAAGGTTTTTCACACCTGTATCTCTTTTGTACCCAACAAAGAAGATGCAGAAGATGTGGCGCAAGAAGTTTTTTTAGAGGTCTATAAATCTGTATCTAAATTTAAAGGAGATTCAAAGTTGTCTACATGGATTTATAAAATTTGTACCAATAAATGCTTAGAATTTATTAGAAAAAAGAATGCTAAAAAACGATTTGCTTTTATGCAAAGCATCACAGGGAATCAGATACCAATGGATAAAACTAATTTCTATACGGAGTTTAATCATCCAGGAATTTTATTAGAGAATAAAGAAAAATCCGAAACCATATATTTTGCCATTAACACTTTGCCAGAAAGTCAAAGAGTTGTGTTTACCCTGGCAAAATTAGATGGTAAAAGTTATCAGGAAATTGTAGAAATTACAGGAAAAAGTTTATCGTCTGTAGAGTCTATAATGTTTAGAGCGAAAAAGAATTTACAAAAGAAATTAGAAGATTTTTATAAAAACGAACAATAAGCGCAAGTTTTAAAAACATATTGCATCTAAGAACATAGTGATGAAAACAACAAAAAACAAAAATTTAGGAAACAACAATACTTTAAACATTTTAGATTCCATTCAAGAAGTACAAGTAAGTCCTTTCTTTAAGAATAAAGTATTGAATACTATAGCGCAACAAAAAGAAGTTAAAGAGCCTTCTTTTAGTTGGTTTAGTCCTCAACTTCAATTGGCATCATTAGCACTGATTATCTGTGTTAATATTGGCGCAATATATTATTCCCTTTCTTCTACAGAGACTTCTCAAGAACAACTATCAGAGTTCGAAACTTTTGTACAAGACTATAATTTAGAATCTACCAACAGTATTTCAATTAACTAAAGATGAAGAAAAAACTACTTTATACGTTCTTAATTCTTATCACCCTGTCTAACTTTTTATTGCTTTTTATGATTTTTAATAAAGGGCCAAAGAATGAGCACCCTCCAAGGAAAAACTTTATTACTAAGGAATTAAAATTTTCTGAAGACCAAGAAGAACGATTTGCCTTTTTAGATCAAATTCATCGAAGAGAGATGCGTCAATTAGACAATGATTTAGATATGTTAAGAAAAGAATTATTCAATTCATTTCAAATTTCTAATTTCTCACCAGATTTAATTACCAATAAAATAGGACATTTAGAGAGTTTAAAACAACAAGAATTATTTGCTTTTTTCAGTCAAGTTAGAAAGTTATGTTCAGAAGAACAAGCTCTCAAATTTGATAAAATTATACAAAAAGCACTTCGTAAAAGAGGTCCGAAGCCTCCAAGAAAAGGGGGCGATAGAAGAGGTCCGCCACCACAAAGAGAAAATTTTTAAGAGCGAACGCAAGTTTTTTAGAAACAATACATCTAAAGATAAAACAATAGCAAAGAATGATGAAAAATTACATTTTGTTTAATCTTAAAAGATCGTATGATGAAAATTTTAAAAATTTTATTTTTTGCTTTGTTGGTTATCAGTTTTACTTCTTGTAATAATGATGAAGATTATGTTGATATTTCAATCTCAGATGGTGATGTAATTATTGAGGATGTTTTTGACGGAATCTTAAACCTTCCCGAAGATTCATTTAATTATGCGAATATTCAATTGCCAGCATTTTTCTTGGACAATGATTTGCAAAATGAAGACAATACTCCAAACAATAATCCCATTACAAATCCTGGAGCAACCTTAGGTAGAGTTTTATTTTATGATAAAAAACTATCTGTAAACAATACGATTGCATGTGCTTCTTGTCATAAACAAGAAGATGGTTTTTCAGATACAGCTGTTTTAAGTGTGGGTTTTGAAGGTGGTTTAACCGGAAGAAACTCTATGAGCTTAGCCAATGCTAAGTTTTATAATAATGGACGATTTTTCTGGGATGAAAGAGCTGAAACTTTAGAAGATCAAGTGCTAATACCCATTCAAGATGCAGTAGAAATGGGATTAACCTTAGATGAATTAGAAAACAAAATAGGAGCAGAAACCTATTATAAAGTCCTTTTTGCAAGAGCTTTTGGAGATTCAATTGCAACCAGAGAAAGAATCTCTCTTTCGTTGGCACAATTCATAAGATCGATGGTTTCCTACGAATCTAAATTCGATGCAGGTTTGTCTGCAACTAATAATCCACAAGTAAATTTTCCAAACTTTACGGCATCAGAAAACTTAGGTAAAAATTTATTCTTTAGCAATAGAACAAGATGTTCAGACTGTCATGATACCAATGCTTTTGTTGGCGATCAAGCTAGAAATAATGGTTTAGATGCAATACTAACAGATATAGGTGTTACTGGAGTTGCTGATGGAAATAATGATAGAGGAGCTTTTAAAACAGGTTCATTAAGAAATATAGAATTAACTGCTCCGTATATGCATGATGGTCGATTTGCTACGTTGGGGGACGTAGTAGACCATTATGATAATGGAATTCAAAATAGCAACGATTTAGATAACAGATTACGAGTTGCTGGTGGACAAGTACGAAGGTTAAACCTTAATGCGGCTGAAAGACAAGGGTTGATAGATTTTCTAATGACCTTGACCGATAATAATTTTATTTCTGATGAAAAGTATTCTGATCCTTTTGTAAGTAATAATTAAAAATGAAAAGGTATAGTAAAGGATTAGAGTGTTAAAAATGATAATTCTTTACGGTATCACATTCACTTCAATTTCAAGTGTAATGTCAAAGGTTTTTAATATGACTTCTTGAATATTTTTTGCCAATTCAAAAATGTCTTTACCAGAAGCATTTCCATAATTGACCAAAACAAGTGCTTGTTTTTCATGAACCCCATATTCTCCAAATCGTTTTCCTTTAAAACCAGCAGTTTCTATTAACCAACCCGCAGGAACTTTAATTTCATCGTCTGAAACTTTGTAACTCGGAATCTTTGAATATTTTTTTTGAAGTTTGTTGAAATGCTCACTAGAAATAACCGGATTTTTAAAGAAACTTCCGCTATTTCCAATTTGCTTTGGATCTGGTAATTTTGACTGACGGATTTTAATCACAGCGTTAGAAACGTCCTCTAGGGTTGGAACTGTAATATTTTGATCTTGCAATTCTGTTTCAATAGCTCCGTAACTGGTATTTAGCTGATGCGTATTTTTAGTCAATTTAAAACTCACTGATGTTAACACAACTTTTCCTTTCAACTCATTTTTAAAAATAGAGTTTCGATACCCAAATTGACATGCTGAGTTAGAAAATTCTAGTTTTTTTGATGTATCAATTTCTAGAGCCTGTACTTTCGTAATGACATCTTTTACTTCCACACCATAAGCGCCAATATTCTGAATAGGGCAGGTGCCAACATTTCCAGGAATTAAGGAGAGATTTTCAATTCCTCCATAGTCTTGAGAAATACACCACACTACAAATTCATGCCAATCTTCACCAGCGTTTACAGTTAAGTAAACATGATTTTCATCTTCAGAATCAATAGAAATTCCTTTGATATTGATATGAATAACTAACTGGTCAATGTCTTTAGTGAGTAGCATATTACTTCCGCCACTTAACAAAAAAACATCTTTTTCTGTTTTTAATACCTCTTGTAATTCATAAAAACTAGTCACAGCTATAAAACGTTTTGCATTGACGTCAATACCAAACGTATTATATTTTTTCAGTGAAATGTTTTCAGAAATCTGCATTAACCAGGATAAACTTTTAAAGCTTCTTTTAATATATTGATTGTTTTTAACAAACTCTCTTTATTCAACACGTAGGCGATACGAATTTGATTTAAACCAACTCCGGGAGTCGAATAAAATCCTCCTGCAGGTGCAACCATAACGGTTTCATTGTCTACATGAAAAGATTCTAATAACCATTGTGCAAAATGATCCGAATTTTTAATGGGCAATTCTACTACACAATAAAAAGCTCCTTTTGGAGTGGCAACCTTTACGCCTTCAATTTCTTTTAACCCTGCGATCAAGGTATTTCTTCTTTCTACATATTCTTCAATAACTTCATCAAAATAACTTTGAGGAGTGGCCAAAGCTGCTTCAGAAGCAATTTGTGCTAAGGTTGGTGGACTTAACCTTGCTTGCGCAAATTTCATTGCCGTAGCAATTACTTCTTTGTTTTTTGAAACTAAACATCCAATTCTAGCTCCACACATACTGTAACGCTTAGAAACCGAATCAATCATGATGGCATTTTCTTGAATGCTTTCTTCTTGCATGATTGAATAATGCTCAACACCGTCATAGGCAAACTCTCTGTAAACTTCATCTGCGATTAAAAACAAATCGTGTTTTTTTACAATAGCAGCAAGTTTCTGAATTTCTTCTTTACTATATAAATATCCGGTTGGATTTCCAGGGTTACAAATTAATATTGCCTTTGTTTTTTGCGTAATTAATTTTTCAAATTCTTCTATTGGAGGTAAAGCAAAATTATCTTCAATCTTAGAAATTACAGGAACAACATTGACACCAGAGGCTGTAGAGAAACCGTTGTAATTTGCATAAAATGGTTCAGGAATAATAATTTCATCATCAACATCCATCACACTTCCAAAAGCAAATAACAAGGCTTCAGAACCACCGGTGGTCACAATAATCTCATCACTATCAACATGGATATCATGTTTGCTATAATAGTTTGATATTTTCTGGCGATATTCTTCAGAACCTTCAGACCTTGTGTAGGCTAAAATCTTAAGCGAGTGCACAGAAACAGCATCTAAAGCAATTTGTGGGGTATTAATATCTGGTTGTCCAATGTTTAAATGGTATACTATTCTCCCTTTTTTCTTTGCAGCTTCTGCAAAAGGCACTAATTTTCTGATAGGTGACTCAGGCATTGAAAGCCCTTTGATAGATATTGAAGGCATTTATGATAAAATTGAATTTGTATTGCAAATTTGCGAAATATATTTCACAAATAGTCTAGTTTTCTTTGGTCTTTAAAAAGGTTAAAGTTTTCTAAAATTAAAATCTAAACTTCTAAAATTATGTACTTTTATTAGATTTAAAATATTCCTTTGATTAAAATTTTACGAACCATATTTCTGAGTTTATTTCTTCTTTCTACTTTTGCTTTAAGTAGTCAGAATACTGGTTTTCGTTTTTTTGATAAAAATAAAAAGTTTGAAGATGTCAACTTTAAACTCATCAACAACATCATAGTTATTCCACTTGAAATTAATGGAGAACCACTCAATTTTATTTTAGATACAGGGGTTAACAAAACAATCGTTTTTAACTCTTCTAATGCCGATACCATTTTTTTACGTCTTGACAAGAAATTTCAATTAAGAGGTTTAGGGAAAGGATTGCCCGTAGACGCCATAGTTTCTAATAATAATAGATTCCGAATTCAGAATTTAGTGAGTAATAATCAGCGTGTCTTTATCGTTCTTAAAGATGAATTTGATTTATCAGCTAAAATGGGAATTACCATTCATGGAGTTATTGGGTATGACCTTCTCAAAGATTTAATTCTAAGAGTTAATTATAAAAGTAAAAAAATTCGCTTTTTTGATCCTACGTATTTCCGATATAAAAAGTGTAAAAAATGTGAAGTTTTCCCTCTAACCCTCTATCAAAGAAAACCCTATATAGACGTCAATGTTGTTTTAAATGATTCTTCCAAAACAGTTCCTGTTAAATTATTGGTAGATTCTGGTGGATCCGATGCTTTATGGCTTTTTGAACACAGCAAAGAAGAAATTGTAACACCAGAGAAGTACTTTTTAGATTTCTTAGGTGTTGGTTTAAGCGGAACAATTTTTGGAAAACGCAGTAGAATTACTTCTTTACAATTGGGGGATTATAATATCAAATATCCAACGGTTTCATTTTTAGACACCATATCCACCAAGAATGCAAGACGTTTTAAAGCTAGAAACGGTAGTGTTGGTAGTGGAATTTTAAAGCGATTTAAAGTGTGGATCGATTATCCAAATAAACGATTAACACTTCAGAAAAATGGATCACTCTCTGGCGGATTTAACTACAATATGAGTGGTATTGAGGTTGTCTACAACGGAAAAATGTTAGTTCAAGAGAGAGAAAGTAGCCTTGCAGAAAGTTATGGAAGGTCTGCCAATTCTGGAAGCGGAGGAAACACAGTAAATATAGTAACCAATTATGTGTATAAATTTAAACCTAGTTATCGTGTCAATGAGGTTTTAAAAGGTTCGCCGGCAGATTTAGCAGGAGTTATAAAAGGTGATGTGTTAATGCGAATAAACGGAAAGCCAGTTTATAATTACAATTTAGAAGAAATCATCGGTAAGTTTCAGCAAAAGGCAAACAAGAAAATTCGTTTAACAATTATGCGTAATGAGCAATTAATTACCCTAGAATTTAAACTTAAAAGAATTGTTTAGCTATCCTCAGACAGCATGTTTTTTTCCTTTTCTGGAGCACTTGCTTTTTGAACGTATCCTTTAATTTTTACCGTTTTACGAGCGTTTTTAGCATTTGAAAAAATGGTAATCATCTTAGAAAAACCTCCCGGTCTTTTGGTATCATAAGAAACTTCAATCTTTCCTTTTTCTCCTGGCATTATCGGTTGTTCTGGTTTTTTAGGAACGGTACATCCGCAAGAAGCTTTTACTTGTGTAATGATAAGTGGAGATTTTCCTGTATTGGTAAATTCAAAAACTCTTACTCCGTTAGAACCTAAGGCAATTTTACCATAGTTGATGGTTTCTGTAACAAATTTGAATGCTGGTTTCTGATCGTCATTCGATTGCGCTAAAGAAGAAACACTAATCAATAAAACGGTGATAAAAGTATAAAAGGTTTTCATGAGAATTAATTTTAATACATAATTACATAACAAATTTAATCAAAAAAAGGACTCCATCCTTTCAAATACAAGAGATAATTGTACTTTTGTGAGCTGTATTCTAAAAGCACAAAATAGTATGAATATTCCATCAAAATATGATGCAAGTTTAGTAGAAGGTAAATGGTACGATTACTGGATGAAACACAATTATTTTCATTCAGAAGTAGATGAAAGAGAGCCCTATACCATCGTAATTCCACCGCCAAACGTAACGGGAGTTTTACACATGGGTCACATGCTAAACAATACTATTCAAGATGTTTTAATTCGTAGAGCGCGTTTGCAAGGTAAAAATGCCTGTTGGGTTCCTGGAACCGATCATGCATCAATTGCTACCGAAGCAAAAGTTGTTGCCAAGTTAAAAGAACAAGGAATTGAAAAAAGTGATTTAACTCGTGACCAATTTTTACAACATGCGTTTGATTGGAAAGACGAATATGGTGGCATTATTTTAGAACAATTAAAAAAATTGGGTGCTTCTTGCGATTGGGAAAGAACTGCGTTTACCATGGATCCAGAAATGTCTGAATCGGTGATAAAAGTATTTGTTGATTTGTACAACAAAGGATTAATTTACCGTGGTTATCGAATGGTAAATTGGGATCCTGAAGCAAAAACTACTTTGTCTGATGAAGAAGTAATACACGAAGAACGTCAAGGGAATCTGTACTATTTACAGTATCAAATTGAAGGTTCGGATGAAACCTTAACCATCGCAACGACAAGACCTGAAACTATTTTTGGAGATACGGCAATCTGTATCAATCCAAATGATGAACGCTTTACACATTTAAAAGGAAAGAAAGCGATTGTTCCTTTGTGCAACCGAGTGATTCCTATTATTGAAGACGAATATGTAGACATCGAATTTGGAACAGGTTGTTTAAAAGTAACACCAGCACACGATGAAAACGATAAAGTTTTAGGAGACAAACACAACTTAGAAGTGATCGATATTTTTAATGACGATGCTTCTTTAAATTCTTTCGGCTTACACTATCAAGGTAAAGATAGATTTGTGGTTCGTAAAGAAGTGACCAAAGAATTGTCAGCAAAAGGTTTTTTGGTAAAAACTGAAGTGCATACCAACAAAGTAGGAACCTCAGAAAGAACCAAAGCTGTCATCGAACCAAGATTGTCAGATCAATGGTTTTTAAAGATGGAAGACTTGGTAAAACCTGCCATAGAAGCTGTCTTAGGAGATACTCCAGAAATAAATTTATATCCAAAGAAATTCGAAAATACCTACCGTCACTGGTTAGGAAACATTCGCGATTGGAACATCTCTCGTCAATTATGGTGGGGACAACAAATACCTGCGTATTTCTACGGCGACGGAAAAGAAGATTTTGTGGTTGCAGAGAGTAGAGGAGAGGCTTTTGAATTGGCAAAAATAAAATTAGCTGTCATTTCGAGCGAAGTCGAGAAATCTCTTAAAATTGAAGACTTACGTCAAGACGAAGATGCCTTAGATACCTGGTTTTCTTCTTGGTTATGGCCCATGTCGGTTTTTGACGGCATCAGAAATCCAGAGAACGAAGAAATTAAATACTATTATCCAACCAATGATTTGGTAACCGGACCCGATATTTTATTTTTCTGGGTAGCGAGAATGATCATTGCTGGATACGAATACAAAGACGAAAAACCTTTTCAGAATGTGTATCTCACCGGATTGGTGCGTGACAAACAACGACGTAAAATGTCAAAATCTTTAGGGAATTCTCCAGATGCTTTAAAACTAATTGACGATTACGGAGCCGATGGTGTACGTGTAGGATTGTTATTAAGTTCTGCCGCTGGAAACGATTTAATGTTCGATGAAGATTTATGTCAGCAAGGAAAACAGTTTGCGAATAAAATCTGGAATGCATTCCGTTTAATTAAAGGTTGGGAAGTAGATGAAAGTATTTCACAACCCGCAACGGCAAAAATTGGATTGGATTGGTACGAAGCGAAGTTTCAAAAAGCTTTGGTAGAAATAGAAGATCATTTTTCTAAATACCGATTATCGGATGCCTTGATGGCGATTTACAAATTAATCATGGACGATTTTTCTTCTTGGTTATTAGAGATTGTAAAACCTGCCTACCAACAACCAATTGATAAAACTACTTTTGATGCCATTATTAGGGTTTTAGAAAACAACCTAAAAATATTGCATCCGTTTATGCCCTTCTTAACCGAAGAGATTTGGCAATACATTGCAGAAAGAACGCCAGAAGAAGCGTTGATTGTAGCAAGCTACCCAACACAAAAGAAATTTGATGCAACAATTATTGCAGAATTTGATTTTGCTACCGACGTAGTTTCTGGCATTAGAACCATCAGAAAAGACAAGAACATTCCGTTTAGAGATGCTGTAGAATTGTTTGTGGTCAATAATGAAAAAAGCAATAAGGCTTTTGATGCCGTGATACAGAAGTTAACCAACGCAGCTCAAATTACCGAAGTTTCTGAAAAAGTAGACGGTGCCTCTTTTAGAGTAAAATCTAACGAATACTTTGTGCCAATTGCTGTTGAAGATATTGATGTAGCTGCTGAAATAGAAAAGCTAAACGCCGAATTAAAAAGAGCAGAAGGCTTTTTGTTTGGCATACAAAAGAAGCTCTCTAACGAGCGTTTTGTAAGCAACGCACCAGCACAGGTGATTGCCTTAGAACGCAAAAAAGCTTCGGATACCGAAGCGAAGATAGAAACCATTAAATCTAGTTTGGCAAGTTTGCAATA
>TARA_R110001632_G_scaffold59458_2_pt1 | contig 37289 bp, 18 predicted proteins | sample TARA_R110001632 | Tara Oceans TARA_R110001632 (sample SAMEA4398266) | marine metagenome | biome: Polar Biome; feature: [SRF] surface water layer (ENVO:00010504); material: water (ENVO:00002006), including particulate matter (ENVO:01000060) such as... | depth 5 m
GCCTGTACTATTGCCAAGTACATTGGTTATTTGTTGTGCTTCTATAGCATTCAATACCATTGGTTTTTCAAGATATACATGTTTACCTGCTTCTAGGACTCGCAGGGTATATGTAAGATGAGAAGATGGGGGCGTGGCAATATAAACAGCATTGATGTCATCGTTATTTAATATATCTTCTGCATTTGAAGTCCATTGTGGCACGTGATGTCGTTTTGCAAAATCTTTTGCTTTTTCTTCATTACGGCGCATGACCGAAATTAAATTTGAATGTGGCACCTTCTGAAAAGCGGGACCACTTTTTACTTCTGCAACATCTCCACAACCAATTATTCCCCAGTTAATTTCATTCATTTTGTTAGCTTTACTATCCCTGAAAATTAATAACTATTTCATTGCTCATAAAAATACAAATTAGAGATGCGTTATCTTTTTTGTGGATAGAATTCCTATATATGATATGGTTAAATTATTTTTGACCAAAATTAAAGATACATGGCTTCAGGTTTTTTTGCAATTTTAGATGATGTAGCAGCACTATTGGATGATGTAGCGGCAATGAGTAAAATAGCCACTAAGAAGACCGCAGGGATTTTAGGTGATGACTTAGCCGTAAATGCGGAGAAAGCCTCAGGATTTGTCTCTCAAAGAGAATTGCCAGTACTTTGGGCTATTACCAAGGGTTCGCTTCTCAATAAAATCATCATATTACCTATTGCCTTTTTGTTAAGTGCTTTTTTACCCTGGGCGGTTACACTTGTTTTAGTGTTAGGGGGTATTTACCTTGCTTTTGAAGGTGCCGAAAAAATTCATGAATTCTTTGTTCCTCATGAGCATGCGCATATAGCTGCAGAAGCAAAGCCGATGACCAAAAAAGAGATTCTGGAACTAGAGAAAAGCAAGGTAAAATCTGCTATAGTAACCGATTTTATATTGTCCATAGAAATTGTAATAATTGCTTTAGGAGCCGTAATTAAAGAGCCTTTGGTAACACAAATAGCCGTGGTGTCAGTAGTTGCTCTTTTAGCTACAGTAGGTGTTTATGGTATTGTAGCGCTTATAGTACGAATGGATGAATTTGGTACCAGATTAATTAATCTAAACGAAGATGAAAATAGTATATCTGACAAAATAGGACGTTTTTTCGTAAACGCCTTGCCAAAGGTAATTAAGGCTTTATCAGTAATTGGAACTATTGCCTTATTATTGGTTTCTGGTGGTATTTTTGTACATAATATTGATTTCTTTCATCATCTGCTACCTAGTGTTCCTAGTATTATTGTAGAATTTGTAGTTGGTCTTGTGGTTGGGTTTATAGCACTTTTACTTTTTAATGGAGCTAAAAAGCTATTTAAAAGAAAGAGTAGTTAATTGTCCTAATTATTCTTGAAACAATTTTCAATACTGTTTACTTATTTGGGAGGAAGAAATTTGATGTTTAGGTCTTAATAATACCATTAGGACTAATATGCCCTTTCTTCACCTTTCAAGGCATTATATACAGTTAAGAAAACAATTTTAGCATCTAGAGCAAGAGACCATTTTTCCATATAAAATATATCGTAGCGAACTCTATTCACGATATCAGACCTATTCACGATTTCTCCTCTGCAGCCTTGTATTTGAGCTAGACCGGTAATACCGGGTTTTAAGAAATGACGTACTAAGTATTTATCTACAGAATTTTCATATTGTTGGGTATGTACCACCATATGTGGTCTTGGACCAACAACGCTCATATCACCCATTAGTACATTGAAAAACTGAGGGAGCTCGTCAATACTGGTCTTTCTTAAAATTCTGCCAAGCCTTGTGACCCTCACATCATTTTTAGTGGCCATCTGAGTATCGCTTGTAGCACTTTTGGTCATGGACCTAAATTTATAACACCAGAAAATATCTCTATTAACTCCATGCCGTTGTTGTTTATAAAACAAAGGTCCTTTAGAATCAATTTTCATTAAAATATACACTATGGGTGTTAACCAAGAAAGTATACCTACAATGGCAATACTAGAAACGATAATATCGAAAATACGTTTAATAAGGTTAGAGTAATCTAAATCTAAGGGAGAAGCTCTTAAGTTTAAAATAGGAACCGCTCCATATAACTCTAATGACATCGCTCTAGAAAACAATTCTTTATTATCTGGAATAATCTTGATTCGTTTAAAACTGTTATCGGCAATTTTCATTAGATACTGTATCTCTGCCTTAGACAGTTTAGAAGCCATACAATAAACTTCTTCTACATTGTTTTCAAATATATAATTGAACGAACTTTCTATATCTCCTAAATATGCAGGAGAATCGGATTTTGTATTATCAAAATAACCCATGTATTGATAACCATACTCTGGTCTGTCAAAAATGCGTCTTAGTTTTGGTAAATTTTTATCTCTTCCAATAACAACCACTCTTGTGCTATTATAGCCTTTTGTTCTATATAGTTTTTTTGCCCAATGGAAGAATATTCTAAATAATGTAAGTAGAAAACAAATTTGTAAGTAGACCAGGGATAAATAAGCAGGGGTGTAAGAGTTTTGTCCGAATAGAACAAATGAGGTGAAATAAACTAAACCATAAATGATAAAAAGGATAATAAAACTTTTAAGATTGGCCATGAAACCATCCATCCTTTCGGTTGGGTAAAAGTGTAAACTGTAGGTAGTTATTAGCCATGTTAAATTATAATACAGAATACTATATATGTTCAGGTAAGTATCTGGTGTATATACATATAACGTTAAGTTGATGAACAGTATATGTACAACAAAAGATATAGGTATAATGAAATTAGATTTCTTCATTTCTGTTTTTAGTAATGGTTGGTTAAAGAACAGGATAGGGTTTTACAATTAACTAATAGGCATGAGCCTATTAGTTAATTGTAAATTTTGAGTTTGATAGAAATCTGTAGGTAAAAAAAATTAATTCTTAGCGGTGTACCAAGAATAAACTTGTTCTATTCCTTGTGATAAAGAAATGGTATGTTTCCATCCAAGGTCATGTAATTTTGTGGGGTCTGTAAGTTTTTTTAGCGTACCATCTGGTTTATCTGTATTGAAATATAATTGACCTTTAAAATCAATTGTTTTCTGTATTGATAGTGCTAAATCCTTTATGGAAATGTCTTCTCCGGTTCCTATGTTTATATGGGTATTGCGTATTTCTTTACTATTTTGTGCGTAACAGTCCTTAAAATTTCGCTGTTCCATTAAAAAGACACATGCATCTGCCATGTCTTCACTCCATAGAAATTCTCGCATAGGTTTTCCAGAACCCCATATTTCTAGGTGAACAACATTATCTTTCATTTTAATGCCATACTTATCTAATACTGCAAGAATTTCATTCTTAGAAGAATTTCCAGTAACACCTTCAATAGGTAAGGCATTTAAATCTGAAGATATTACGTCCCAGTTATTATTCTCCAAAGCTTTGCCCAAATGCATTTTTCTAATTAATGCCGGTAGTACGTGGGATTTTTCTAAATCGAAATTATCATTTGGTCCGTACAAATTTGTTGGCATAACAGAAATAAAGTTTGTGCCGTACTGCAAATTATAACTCTCGCACATTTTAATTCCTGCTATTTTAGCAATAGCATATGGTTCATTGGTATACTCCAACGTATCCGTTAATAAATAATCCTCTTTCATAGGTTGAGGACAATTTTTAGGGTAGATACATGTGCTTCCTAAAAAGAGTAATTTTTTAACTCCGTTAAGATAACTTTGGTGTATTACATTATTCTGAATCATAAGATTCTCATAAATGAAATCTGCCCTATATGTATTATTGGCTACAATGCCACCTACTTTGGCAGCAGCAAGGATTACATATGCTGGTTTTTCAGCTTCAAAAAACGCAGCAACTTGCGTTGCATTGGTTAAGTCTAGTTCTTTGTGTGTTCTAAAAACTAAGTTTGAATACCCTTTACTTTTAAGGTTTTTAACTATTGCACTGCCTACAAGACCTCGATGACCTGCTATATATATATTAGCTTCTTTATTTAACATATGGTGTAATTTACCTACTAATTAGATGTATAGATTTTTATGGCTATTTACTCAAAGTAATTAAAAGTTACGTAACCACCTTCTTTTAAATATTGATCTTTTTGCATCAATTTTATATCATGCGTCATCATGTCTTTTACCAAACCTTGTAAGTCATATTCAGGTATCCATCCTAATTTAGTATTTGCTTTTGTAGCATCACCAATTAGTAATTCAACTTCTGTAGGTCTGAAGTATTTAGGATCAACGGAAAGAACTTCTTTTCCTATTTCTACTTGCATATCTGGATTAGAGCATGATTTTACATATCCTTTTTCATCAACACCTTCTCCTTTGAATTCTAGTTCAATACCCATTTCTGCGAATGCCATTCTAACGAAATCACGAACTGGAGTGGTTTTTCCTGTTGCAATTACCCAATCTTCCGCTTCATCAGCCTGAAGTATCATCCACATCATACGTACGTAATCTTTAGCGTGTCCCCAATCTCGTTGCGCATCTAAATTACCTAAGTAAATTTTATCTTGTAAGCCTAAGCCAATTCTAGCAGCAGCTCTGGTTATTTTTCTAGTAACAAAAGTTTCCCCTCTTATCGGAGATTCATGATTAAATAGAATACCGTTACAAGCGAACATGTTATATGCTTCTCTATAGTTTACGGTAATCCAGTATGCATACATTTTTGCTACTGCATAAGGGCTACGTGGGTAAAAAGGAGTTGTTTCTGATTGTGGCACCTCTTGTACCTTACCATATAATTCTGAAGTAGATGCTTGGTAAATACGCGTTTTTTCACTTAAACCTAATAAACGGACTGCGTCTAATATTCTTAAAGTACCCAAGCCATCTGCATTACCTGTGTATTCAGGTACCTCAAATGATACTTGAACATGACTCATAGCAGCCAAGTTATAAATCTCATCTGGTTGAATTTCTTGTATTAATCTAATAAGATTAGTACTGTCTGTCATATCACCATAATGAAGTACAAAATTTCTGTGTTCTACATGTGGGTCTTGATAAAGGTGGTCAATTCTGTCCGTATTGAAAAGAGATGCTCTTCTTTTAAGACCATGAACTTGATACCCTTTTTTTAATAAAAACTCACTTAAATAGGCGCCGTCTTGACCTGTGACACCAGTAATTAATGCTACTTTCATACTCTTGTAAAATGGATTTATAATGTTTTTTCGTTTATTTTTAAATACTTAATATATAGTAAATTTAGTAATCCCCAGCTAAGCAGCCCATATTAAAAACGGAGAACTTACAGGTGCCAAATTGAACATCTAAAATAGTAATTACTGTAGGGGAATTCATTTTAAAAATATTATAACTAGTTGTTCAAAGTAAAAATTCATTTTACCACTACCTAGATTATAATAATTTAAGTATTAAATGTTATTAAGATTAGTGCTATAACAGCATAATCCTGTAACAGTGGTTAATGGTTGTGTAGCAAATTTAGGACATAATTTGTGTAGTATACCTCAAAAAAAGGAAACCTTAGATTAAATAAAGATTTATTCGTTAAACTGTGATTATTACTTTTCTTTTTAAGCTAAACTTAGTGAAATTGCTTGTAGATAATAGCAATTGGTATGATGCTCGTTGAGTAAAAAGAATCAATTGTTTTTTTTAAAAGTATCATAGTTCATCTCATTATGATAGGATTATCTGTCTCTAGTTCAATCCTATTACTTTAGGTAAAAATTAATATATAATAGTAAAAAAGGTTTATATTTTGTTGTTATTAAATAATAATTGTTAATATTTTAATAATAACAGTGTTTTGTTGCTTGAAAAATATATTTTTCACTTATGTTTAATTCATCATATGATTTTTATGATTATATTTATAAATAAGTAGGAATTGGACTACTTTAATGTACTGTTTATTGTATTTTCCCGTTATTTTATCAATCTTAAACCCCCATGCGATGATAACTAACATTTTACCTAGGAAACTAACTTCGACCTATCAAAAGAAAAAGTTAGTTTCTCTTGAGAATTGCTACATGCATCTTAAACCGTATTTTCAGGTTAAGAAAGGTGTTGAGATTAAAGAAACCCAAAAAGTCCTAGTGGATAAGAAAACTAGGAATCAAAGGGTTCAGAACACGTTTAATGCTATAGAGCAAAATCAAATTTTGTATGCTAAAATTTTAACTGAAAAATTGTTGAAAGTTTAAGTTTTCAAAAATTTAATTTTTAAACGTACAATATAAAGTCCCGAATTATTTTTAATTCGGGACTTTATTATTTGATAACAATTCTTCAATGGAAGGTGATTATTAACCTTAATTGAAGGAATGATTAATATATTTTTCTGTCCTTCCTTAACGTGAACTTTTAATCCAGTTTATGTTTGTACAAGTTTTCGTACTTCAAGTTATATTAGGGTTATATCATTTAAGACATTTTCTACACACAACTATTTTATTTACACATCAGCGAAACTAAATGTGTTTTTTGGTGATTATAAATATATTTATCGCATAAAACTGAAGAATCTTAAACCATAGCCGTCTTATTGAAAATTTTAAAGTTATGTTTTAAATCCCCTTATTCTTTATAAACTAACCTATTCAGTCATATACTTTGGAGGTACTAACTCATTTTAACCCTTTTGAAGGACCCGCAATAAAGCATATTTTGCACACTTCAGATGCGCAAGAAGAAATTTGGTACTCTTGCTATTTTGGTGGCGAAGACGCAAATAGAGCTTACAACCTTTCATTATCAATAGATTTTACAGGAGAAATAGATGTAATTGCCTTACAGTGGGCTCTGGACATGCTAATTAGTAGACATGAATCATTACGATCTGTGTTTAGTCCGGATGGAAAGTTTATTAATGTATTTGATGCTCAAATTGCAAATATTGATTTTCAAGATTATAGTAAACTTTCGGCTACAGAAACAGATATAGAAGTAAGTAAATACATAAAACAAGATACAAATACCGCTTTTGATTTAACCAAGGGGCCATTGATACGATTTGGTCTTTTGAAACTAGAAAATCAATTGCACCAGTTAGTCATTAACACGCATCATATTGTATGTGATGGGTGGTCTATTGGTATAATAATGCAAGAAATTGGAGAATTGTACTCCGCAAGGGTTGAGAACAGAGATCATAATCTACCAGAACCGGTACCCTATACAGAATATGTCGCGCAACAGAATGAGTTAAAATCTAATGGTGAATTTACTCAGGCAGAAAACTACTGGTTAAATGTATACCAAGGGGAGATACCAAAAACAAACCTCCCTACCGATTTTGGACAAGTTACTAAGAGAACATATAGTGGCGCGCGTATAAATCAATCCTTAGATAAAGATATTGTTAAAAGTATAAAAGATACCGGTATCAAAGCCAACACTAGTTTGGTTCTAACATTAATGGCGGCCTTTGAAATTCTACTTTATAAATTAACAGCTCAAAAAAGTGTAGTTCTGGGTCTCCCTGTTGCAGGGCAATCTGCTATGGGGGCTAAACATTTGGTAGGTCATTGTGTAAAGTTACTTCCAATGAAAAGTGAATTGGATGGTGATGATAGCTTTATTGACTATTTAAAGAAAAGGAAATCTGCAAACTTTGATGCTTTTGAGAATCAGGAACTAACTTTTGGTAGTTTATTGAAAAAACTAAACTTAAGTAGAACTCCAGGAAGAGTGCCATTGGTACCTGTGGTCTTTAATGTCGATATGGATTTGGATGATGGTGTTTCCTTTTCTGGTCTTAACTATGAATACCACAGTAACGCGCGAGAATTTGAAACATTCGAATTGTTTTTAAATGCAACAGGGTCTAAAGAAAAGATAATACTAGAATGGTCTTATAATACAAACTTGTTTAAAGAAAGTACTATACTTTCTATGGGAGAATCCTTTAAGGCTGTTTTAAACAAGCTGATTGAAAACCCAAATGCAAAACTTTCTGAATTACTACAAAGAAGTAATGATGACTTTATTATTGAGGGTGCTTCATTAGAATTACCGAGTACCACGCTTCATGAGTTATTTCATAAACAAGCTATAAATACACCAAATGCTATAGCTTTAGAGTTTAACGAAGAGAAAATTACATATGCAGAAATGCAGCGTAGAATTAATTCTACTGCAAGTCTTTTGTGGGAAGAAGGGGTAAAACCAAATACTACGGTCGCTATTTCTCTTGAAAGATCTCCAGCTCTAATTATATCGCTTTTTGCAATATTGCAGTGTGGAGCTAGATACGTTCCTATAGATACGGGTTATCCAGATGTTCGTACCAAACTGATGATTTCTGATGCGAATTCTTCTTTTTTCATTTGTGATGCATCAAAAGAGAAACTTGACCACGGTGTAAAGGCTATTTTTATTGACGATATTATTTCTAATAGAAATGAAGCTGATGGTAGTTTTGAAAATGTAAATGTATCTTCTGATGCAGGAGCTTATATCATTTATACTTCCGGATCTACCGGTAAACCAAAAGGAGTACAGGTTACACATAAAAATGTAATAAACCTATTGTATTCCATGGGCAAAGAACCAGGTATTGGACCTGATGATAAAATATTTGCGACCACAACGATATCTTTTGATGCGATGGTTATGGAAATATTCTTACCATTAATTCATGGTGCCAGTGTTGTGTTAGTTGATGAAAATACAAGAAAAGATGGTCATCTTTTATTACAGAAGGCAGTTAAAGATGAAATTACGGTTATCTGGGGAACGCCAACTATTTGGCAAATTCTTTTAGATTCAGGATGGAAAGAGCCATTGAAAATTAAAGCGTTGATTGGTGGAGAACCAGTACCTAAATCTCTTTCTTTAAAGTTGTTGGAAAAATGCGATGAAGTGTGGAATATTTATGGTCCTACGGAAACAACGGTTTGCTGTATACTAACCAAAATTTCTAATCAAGATAATCCTATAACCATTGGTAAACCTATTGCAAATACTCACATCTATCTTTTAGATGAACAAGGAAATCCTGTTATAAAAGGTAAAGCTGGTGAAATAACTATTGGTGGTGAAGGTGTAACTATGGGTTATTTAGGGCAGGAAGAACTGACTAACGAGCGTTTTGTTAAAGATACTTACAAAGCTGATGGCAATGCAAAAATGTATTTGTCCGGAGACTTAGGAAGACTTTTGCCAAATGGTCAAATTGAATGTTTAGGAAGAAAAGACGGACAGGTAAAAGTTCGTGGACATAGAATTGAACTTGGTGAAATTGAACATTCGCTAAAGAAATTAAAAGGAATAGAATCGGTTGCTACAGATGTTAGAAACCATGTTTTAAAAGCATATATTGTTTATAAGGGTGAAGATAGTCAATGGGATGAAGATTTGGTTAGTTGGAAAAATCAACTGGCAACTGAATTACCTGTATTTATGTTACCTCATGAATATATTAGATTAAATGAACTTCCGGTAACTATAAACGGGAAGCTTGATAGAAAGAGTTTACCAGATACAGCTGCCAATATAGTTTATACTACAGCCGAAAATAGTCAACCGCTTACGATAGCTGAAAAACTGGTCTCAGAGGTTTGGAAAGAATGTTTGTTTCTAGATAAAGTAAACGTTACTGATGATTTTTTTGAATTAGGCGGACACTCTTTAATCGCTGCTAAGGTAATGACCAAATTAGAAGAGAAGTCTGGTCAACGCTTACCGTTATCATCTTTATTTGAATATTCTACGGTTAAAAGTTTAGCTGGTTTATTAAAAATAGAAGAGAATACGGTAACCTGGGATTCCTTGGTGCCAATTCAGACTAAAGGTTCTAAAACACCACTATTTATAGTACACGGAGCAGGATTAAATGTACTTTCCTTTAAAAGTCTAAAGGACCATATGGATCCAGATCAGCCAATCTATGGTTTTCAAGCGAAAGGTTTAAATGGTAAAGAAGAATTATTGACTTCTGTAGAAGAGATAGCTGCTCATTATAATGAGGCCCTTATTGCAACGCAGCCTAAAGGACCGTACATGTTGGCGGGTTATTCTTCCGGTGGTATAATCGCCTATGAAATGGCAAAGCAGTTAATGGAAAAAGGGGAGAAGGTTTCTGCTTTAGCTCTTTTAGACACATATGCATATGCACATTATGGTCGTAGTACTTCTTTAGGGAAGAAAATGGCTTATGGTAACTATTTATTTAATAAATCTTTGCATGTTTTAAGGCAGTTATTAAATAAGGAAGGCTTTAAATATAGGGTAGGAGTTACCAAAACAAACCTGAAGAAGCTTTACTTAAGATTAAAAAAAGATAAGAATACCTTGTCTAAAATGGATTATGACTGGGAGTATGAGCATAGAATTATTGAGCACAACAAGGTTGTTGATAGGTATCATTTAAAACCTTTGCCAATAAAAGCTGATTTGTTTCGTATTCAAGATGTTATTGATTACACTCATGACAGTGTAAATTTAGGATGGAAGTCTTTTGCCCAAAATGGTATAGAGTTACACTATGTTCCTGGAGAGCATTTAACCATGTTTGCTCCGCCTAACGATAAAGTATTGGCGAAAACGCTTCAAGGTGTTCTTGATAACAACAGTTCTAAGTAGATGTGGCTTAATTGAAAAATTAACTTATAGCGACCATAACGGTTTTCTTGCTATAATTATCAGCACCCATATAGCTAAAGTAATGGTCAAGTGTACTGTCCTTTTTAGAATTATGCCATAGGCTAAAACCTGCATTTTTAAAAAGTACTTCGTAATTGTGCGAGAACGAACGTTCATAACCGTATGGCTCTGAACTTGTATTTAATTTAAGGTCGTGGTCAACTCCATTAGGCTCAATGGCAATAAAAATGGTGTTTCCTAAGCGGTTTATTTGTTGTAAAAAGTCTTGTAACCTACTTTCTGTAAAATATTCTAGTACGCCTCTAGAAGTAACAAATATCATATTTTTATTGGCATAGGTGTTAACCCAGTCAAAAGCATCACCAGCTACGAATTCAAGTTGGGTGTTCTTTTTGTATGTTTCCTTGTTCCGTGAAATCTGTTTTTGACTTAAATCAATACCGATAAATCTATCGATTTGAGGGAATTGTTCGCTTAGATAATTCAAAACCTTACCATTACCAGTTCCAATCTCTACAACGGTATTGAAATTTTCATGTTCTAAAGATAATTTGTCTTTTAGAAGTTCAAATATGAAAGAACATTCAGGTAAAAAGTTATTTTCAAAGGAATCGTCAGTTGCTGAGAAAAAATCATCTCCCTTGTTTTTCCAATATGCTTTATGAAATTCAGATAGTGTATTATAGTCCGATTTTTCTTCTACTTTTCTCAAAAGAGATTTGCGTATAAAAAGTTCAGCTAGACTTATATCGTTTCTATTGGTAATAGTCATGCCTTTATTTGCAAATTCTCTTGTTTTTTTAGGCATTAGAAATACAAGTAGATCACCAATAAGTAGTATTATTTTATTTTTCATTAGCGTGCTATACCCTTTTACGATTAGAAAGATACCTAAAAATCAGTCTAAATTAAGTGAATATAAAGAGATTTATTGTTGTGCAAATAAACGTCATTATATATCACTTAATCAGCCTAAGTAATCAAGTTTTTATATACTATCGAGGAACGTTATTTAATTTTCGATGAAATATTGTTGGTTAAAAAATAATTTTTAAAATAGTGCAATCGAACATTTTAAATAAATAATTGATAATCAAGTATTTATAATTAAAATATTCTAAAATTCAGGTATTTACTTCCAGTTTTATAATTCAGTTTAAACGTAAGATTTACTAATTTTACTGTAATTATAATTTACAAGATTGATTCAAAATATCCTTCAAAAATAGATTTGATTAAATAGAATTTTAACCTCAAACAATTTTTTATTAATGCAATTGTGTATTTAATGAATGCGTTTCAAGGAAGACATCTTTAATTCTTCAAATTGAAATTATAATATTACGGAGTCATCAATTATATCGTTACTAGATATGAATGCTAAATATAAAGGGTCTATTTCTAGCTCTGTTAAGGAGTACTGGGAAAATTTATTATCAGATGATATTAAATTATTAGACTTACCGAATAGAGAATTGACCTTAAGCCACAGTGCTTCTAAAGGGTCTTTACTGCGTACTTATTTTTCGTCAGAGGTAACAAGTACTATTCGTTCGTTTGTGTCTTCACCAGAAAACTTGGAAATCTTTTTAATTTCTTCACTTACAGTTCTCTTGCATAGATATACGAATCAAAACGATATTGCATTTGGATTAATAATTAATAACAACGAGCAATTAGGGGTAAATGATAATTTATCGTTTTTTAGAAATACAATAGCACCTTCTTTTGATTTTAATACGGTGTATAAAAGTACCGAAAATAGGGTTTTATTAAACTTTGAAAATTACTATCCCAATAATGATTTTCTAAATGATTTTGACTTAGTACATAAAAATGGTCAAAATTCATTATCAGATGTTGTTCTTACCATAAACACATTAAGCGCTAACAATACAGAAAATGGTGATGAGGGTATAGTTTATGTTGGTGAGGTTAGTAGCGATTCTAATATTACGTTTATTCTAGAAATTGAGCAATCGCAAATTCGATTCGATATTATTTATAATGACGATGTATTTGACCGAAAGTTGATCGCGCAATTGATGTCCCATTTTAAATACATAGTACCTCGTTTAATTGAACAACCTGCTTTAGAAATTGGTAATGTAGATTTCCTTTCAACACAAGAGCGTAATACATTATTAAAGGAATTTAATACGCCGGTAGTAGATTATCCTAGAGAGAAAACAATTGTTGATCTATTAAATGAACAGGTTGTTAAAACTCCAAATAGTATATCGGTTGTCTATGAAGATAACAGTCTTACTTATGATGAGCTTAATAAGCTATCCAATCAATTTGCCCATTATTTAATTAAAAGTAAGGGAGCTACTAAAGGTGATTTAGCATGTTTGATATTAGAAAGAAGCGAGTGGTTAATTATATGCATGATGGGTATTATGAAGGCTGGTGCGGCATATGTGCCCGTTGATCCAAATTACCCAGATAAACGAAAAGAGTATATTAAAGAAGATAGCAATTGCGACTTAACTATAGATGCGGCTGTAATAGAAGATTTTAATTCAACTAGAGATAATTATGCTACAGACGCTATTACAAGTGTTCAATTAGACCCTTATGATTTAATTTACATCATTTACACTTCAGGTACAACCGGTAACCCTAAAGGGGTAATGTTAGAACATAGAAATATTGTTAGTCTGTTTGTAAACGACAATCAGTTCTATGATTTTAATGAGAATGATGTTTGGACTATGTTCCATTCGTACTGTTTTGATTTCTCGGTTTGGGAGATTTATGGAGCATTGTTATTTGGTGGTAAACTGGTAATTCCTTCTAGTAATGTTGTTAAGGATCCTTATGAATTTATGTCGTTGCTTATTAAAGAAGAAGTAACCATTCTAAATCAAACACCCTCTTCCTTTTTAAATATAATGGGTAGTCTACCGACTGGTGATGTCGATTTGAAATTACGATATGTCATTTTTGGAGGAGAATCTTTATTTCCTAAATATTTAGAAAAATGGTACCATAAGTTTCCAAGTATACAATTTGTAAATGGATACGGAATTACCGAAACAACCATATTTACAACGTTTAATATAATTGATGATGAGGATATAAGAACCAATGTTTCAAATATAGGAAATTGTATATCAACATTAACCTCTCATGTTGTAAATAGCAATAATCAATTACAACCTGTTGGCGTTATTGGTGAATTATGTATTTCTGGTCATGGTCTGGCAAGAGGTTATTTGAACAGACCAGAATTGACCAATGAAAAATTTATTATGAATCCTTTTGAGCCTGGTGAGAAAATGTATCGTTCAGGTGATTTGGTAAGAAGACTTGCTGATGGCACTTTAGAATATATTGGCAGAATAGACCACCAAGTTAAAATACGCGGACATCGTATAGAACTGGGGGAAATTGAATCGACAATTAATGCTATAGATAGTATTAAACGCACCATAGTATTGCCTAATACCAATGAAGAAGGTGAAACAAGGTTGGTAGCGTATGTACAGGCTAACGGTGAAAAACCAGAAATGAATAGCATTCGACTTGAGCTTGTAAATAAGTTGCCAGAATTTATGGTGCCTACTTTTTTAATGTGGGTAGATGAGTTCCCTACTAATGCTAACGGAAAAATCGATAAAGAAAAATTACCTGAACCAGGATATTTAAGATCAAATTCAGATGTGATTTTTAAGAAGCCTCGCACCAAGGTAGAGAAACGAATAGCTGAAATTTGGGAGAAAGAATTGAAAATATCCGGTATTGGCGTTGATGATAACTTTTTTGAAATGGGCGGTACTTCGCTTATGGCACAAAAGGTCGTAAACGCAATTATGAAAACGCTTAAGGTAAGAATACCGGTTACTAAACTATACCAACATACTACAATTGATGCTCTTTCTAAATTTGTAGAGGGTGATAAGGAAACTACTTTGTATAGTAAGCGCAAGGCAAAAGGTTCAAATAATTCAAATGACGTTGCGGTCATTGGTATGGCCGGAAGATTTCCAGGCGTTAGTACCATAGATGAATTTTGGGATGTTTTAAAGAATGGGAAAGAAACCATATCGTTCTTTACCAAAGAAGAATTAGATAAGAGTATTCCCGAGTCTTTACGAAACGATAGTTTATACGTTGCTGCCAGAGGTGTTGTGCCTTCGGTAAAAATGTTCGATGCTCGTTTCTTTGGCTTAACGCCTAAACTTGCGGAAGCGATGGATCCGCAACAACGCTTATTTTTAGAACTTGCTTGGGAAGCACTTGAAGAATCTGGACATCTTCCTGAACATTATAAAGGTAGAGTAGGGGTATTTGCCGGTACAGGTACAAATACGTATTATAAAAAGAATATACTTCCAAATAGTGAATTAATAGAAACAGTTGGTCAACTTCATTTAGATACCGTAAATGAAAAAGACTATATATCATCAAGAACTGCGTATCATCTAAACTTAAGAGGGCCTGCAGTAAGTGTGCAATCTGCATGCTCTACATCGCTTTTGGCAATTGCCGAGGCGGTAGAATCTATAAGAAACGGCCATTGTGAAGTTGCCCTGGCAGGTGGTTCTAGCATAACAGCTCCAATTAATAGCGGACACCTTTATCAAGAGGGATCTATGTTAAGTACAGACGGTCATTGTAGGCCTTTTGATTCGCAAGCAAAAGGAACAGTATTTAGTGATGGTGCCGGTGTTGTAGTTTTAAAGGATTTAGAAGAGGCTAAAAAAGATGGAGATTATATTTACAGTGTTATAAAAGGTGTTGGAATAAATAATGATGGTGGTGGTAAAGGAAGCTTTACAGCGCCAAGTGCAGAAGGTCAGGCAAATGCTATTAAAAGTGCTATAGACGATGCAGATATTTCACCAGATACCATTAGTTATGTAGAGGCTCATGGAACGGCAACACCATTAGGCGATCCAATTGAAATGGATGGTCTAACGCTAGCTTTTGGAGATCAATCAAAGAAAAATTATTGCGGTCTAGGCTCTCTAAAAAGTAATATGGGGCATCTTACCGCAGCGGCTGGGGTTGCAGGACTTATTAAAACTATCCTGGCCATTCACCATAAGGAGTTACCACCTTCTTTGGGATATGAAAAACCCAATCCGGTAATTGATTTTGAGAATAGCCCATTTTATGTTACAGATAAATTAGCTCCTTGGAATGTTGAAGGACTTAGAAGAGCTGGTGTAAGTTCATTTGGTGTTGGGGGTACAAATGTTCACCTTGTACTGGAGGAATATGAGATGAATGTAAAAGATTCAACAAATCATAGACCGGTACAGATACTTCATATATCTGCTAAAACTCGCACAAGTGTAGAAGGATATGAAACTGCTCTAAAAAATTATCTTGATTCTATAGAATCGGTGAATTTAGCTGATGTTGCCTATACCCTTAGTACGACCAAAGCTAGTTTTAACAATCGTAGATTTATCATAGCTAGTGATTCTAAAGAAGTTTCTGAATTATCAACGAATAATGATATAAAAACTACACAGTCATCAGTAGTTAAAATTGTTCCTAGCGAAATAGTTTTCCTTCTTCCTGGTCAAGGTTCCCAGTTTTTAAATATGGGTAAAGAGCTGTATGACGGGGAAGTTGTATTTAGAGAGGCTGTTGATAGATGTGCCGATTTATTATTGGATATTTTACAGCTAGATATTCGAAATGTAATTTTCTCAGATGAGAATAACGAAGAAGCTGAAAGTAAACTAAAAGATACACGTTATACACAACCTGCATTGTTCTCTATTGAATATGCACTTTCGCAATTATGGATGAGTTGGGGAATTAAACCAACCGTAATTTGTGGACATAGTTTAGGGGAATTCGTTGGGGCACATTTAGCAGGTGTTTTTAGCTTGGAAGATGCATTGCAACTGGTTGCTATGAGAGGTGTTTTAGTAAGCACACTTCCAAAAGGTAGTATGCTAACCGTACGAATAGATGTTGAAGTTCTAAATAAAATAATACCAGAAACGCTATCTATTGCTGCGGTTAACTCGCAAAAACTATGTGTTGTTTCTGGAGAGGACGAAGAAATTGAGAAATTCAGTGAAGTTCTTGAGGAACAGAGTCTACCATATAAATTATTAGCAACAAGTCATGCTTTCCATTCTGCAATGATGGACCCAATACTAGAAGAGTTTGGTACACTTGTCAAGAATATTAATTTAAAAATACCAGAGATACCAATAATTTCCACGGTTACGGGTACTTGGCTTACCAATGATGAAGCTGTAGATGCTACCTATTGGACCAACCATTTACGAGATACTGTTAGATTTTCAGATGCTATGGACACCATAGTTAAGTTGGAAGATATAGTATTGTTAGAGGTAGGGCCGGGTAATGCACTTACTACCTTAAGTCGACAGAACAAAGAAGCTAGAAAGCTAAAATCAATTGCCTCTTTACCTATTGCCAAACCTGATGAAAATGCATATCACGGAGTATTAAATGCTTTAGGGCAATTATGGTTAACAGGTCTTTCAATAGATTGGGACACTTTTTATGCAAATCAAAACAGACAACGATTAAGATTACCAACTTACGTATTTGACCGTAAACCATGTTGGATCGACCCTATAGTTTCGAATCCGATAACGGAAAGAACATATATAGATTCAAACCAGCCAACACATACTTTAATAGAAAAACCATTAAGCGTCACACCAATGAGAAACGTGTCCATTTTAAATAAAATTTCAGAGTTAATATCGAATACTTACGGAATTGAGATAGAAATTGCCGATAAAAATTTAAGCTTCTTAGAATTAGGGTTAGATTCTTTAATTTTAACGCAAATGGCTATTACATGCAAGAAAGAATTTAAAATTCCAATAACCTTTAGACAACTAAACGAGGATATTAATTCTCCTGAGCTTCTAGCTAATTATCTAGATAAGAATTTACCAGAAGAGGCACCGGCACCACAAGTGGTTCAACAACCAGTGGCTGCTGTTAATCACGTGCAACAGGCTGCTCCAACAAACTATACTACTTCGGCAACAAACCAAACAGCTATTGGGTTAATAGGGGAACAACTTCAGTTATTAAGTAAACAGCTTCAATTGCTACAAGGTGGTACGGTTAGTCAAGAGCTACAACAACAACAACCTGTAGCACCAACAAATAATGTAGTGTCTAAAAAGGTCAATGGGCATGCTAGTTCAGACATATTATCTGAGCAAGAAAAATTAGAGCATAAAAAACCATTTGGCGCATCTCCAAGAATAGAAAAGCAGTCTACTGGTTTAGATTTGGTGCAGTCCAAGTTTTTAAACGACTTGACATCAAAGTATAACAAGAAGACTATAAAAAGTAAAAATTACGCCCAAGATAATAGGGCTAAAATGGCTGATCCTAGAGTAGTTTCAGGTTTTAAGCCGTTAACAAAAGAATTGGTGTACCCAATAGTGATTGGAAAATCTCAAGGGAACCGACTTTGGGATTTGGATGGTAATGAATATATAGATGCATTAAACGGATTTGGCTCTTGCTTTTTTGGGTATCAACCAGATTTCATAAAAGAGGCAATGCATAAGCAAGTGGATTTAGGGTATGAAGTAGGTCCGCAACATCCTTTAGCAGGAGAAGTTTGTGAGCTTTTATGTGATTTTACCGGTCATGATAGAGCCGCATTATGTAATACGGGGTCAGAAGCCGTACTAGGTGCTATGAGAATTGCACGTACAGTTACCGGTCGTTCACTTATAGTAGCTTTTACAGGGTCTTACCATGGTATTAATGATGAAGGTATTGTTAGAGGTTCTCAAAAAAAGAAAACGTTCCCGGCTGCAGCAGGAATACTTCCGGAAGCAGTTCAGAATATGTTGATTCTTGATTATGGAACGGAAGAAAGTTTACAGATAATTAAAGAGAGGGCGCATGAATTGGCAGGTGTACTTGTAGAGCCAGTTCAAAGTAGAAGACCAGAGTTTCAGCCTATAGAGTTTATTAAGAAAGTAAGGGAGATAACAACGGCGGAAGAAATTCCATTTATTTTCGATGAGGTAATTACAGGCTTTAGAATGCATCCAGGTGGTGCGCAAGCATTATTTGATGTAAAAGCAGATCTTGCCACTTACGGTAAGGTTATGGGAGGTGGCGTTTCTATTGGTGCTATTTTGGGCAAGAAAGAATATATGGATGCACTTGATGGTGGTTTCTGGCAATATGGAGATGATTCTTACCCAGAAGTAGGTGTTACCTATTTTGCAGGAACTTTTGTTCGTCATCCTTTAGCATTGGCGTCATCAAAAGCTTCTTTGCTTTATATGAAGAGCCAAGGTCCAAGTCTTCAGTCAAATTTATCTGCGAAGACAGAACGTATGGCAAAAAGTTTAAATGATACGTTTACGAAAAGCGGACTGCCTATAGAAATTACATATTTTGGGTCTCTATGGCGATTAAAATTCAAGAAAGATATTCCGTATTCAGAATTGCTATTTGTTAGTATGCGTGAAAAAGGCATTCATATTTGGGATGGTTTCCCTTGTTTTTTAACAACAGCATACACCGATACTGATATAGATTTCTTGATGAAGACGCTTCTATCTTCAATTGACGAATTGGTTTCGGTGGGAATTTTAAATAAGGAAGCTGGTATTAACGGTCATACAGCAGAGGCACCATCCTTATTTGAAAAACTAAACACACCTCCAATCCCTGGGGCTCGTTTAGGTAGAGATGAGAAAGGACAGCCTGCGTGGTATGTAGCAGATGCTAACCAAGAAAGTGGTTTTATGAAAATTGATATTTAGAAACACAAACGAATTATAAAATGCTAAGTATGTTAATTTAAATGACGCACCTACTTTATACGTACTTGACCAATGAAAATAACGATAGTTTTTTTGCAGATGCGCAAAATAACTTTTCGGAAGAGTTCATAAATAAAATCTCAAACTATAAACGTTGGGAGGATGCTAAAGCTACCGTTTTAGGAAGGTTGTTATTAGCTTATGGCTTAAAGCATTTTTACGATTACGATTTAGAGCAACTTAAAATGCGTTATTCTAAGGATAAAAAACCCTACTTAGAAGACTTAGCTATACAATTCAATATTTCACATTCTAAAGAATTGATTGTTTGCGCAATTACTTCATTGGGCGACGTTGGTGTAGATGTAGAGAAAATAAATGAGTTGAATATAGATGATTTTAAAGACCAATTCTCCAGCTTAGAATATAGGAGAATGCGTAATTCAAAAAATGCACTAGAGAGTTTTTATCATCATTGGACTCAGAAAGAAGCAATAGTAAAAGCTCATGGGTCTGGTTTGAATATTCCGTTAAATTCTTTTGAAATAAATAACAACACCACTATAATTGAGAATAAACAGTACTTTCTCAAAGAAATAGTTCTCAATTCTCAGTATAAATGCAATGTGGCAACCCACAACATAATATCCGATAATGTTATGGAGTTAACATGTCTAAAATCAAAATTACTCACAGATTTTGGGTCTTCAAATAGCTTAAAGTCTTTTCGGTAATAGCGGTAAACATCGTATGTGGCCGTTAAAGTGACAACTTAAATATCGTATCTGCTTTCATAAAAAGGTTGAATTGCTGTTTTTCTTAATTACGACGATTTTATAAACTATGATGTCGGAATTTATAGAGAATCAATTTTTGTTTGATTTAATTTTGAGCTTACCATATATAACAACTATAAGCTACAAACTATAATATTTATGAAAGTTGACATTTCCCCATTTAACCTAAATAATATTAGAAAATCATTCTTTAAATTTTCTTTACTGCTCATTGTGGCATTACAAATATCTTCTTGCGGTAGTGCAAAGAAGTCATCATATTTTAATGAAGTAGGTAACAATACGTTTTCCTCTCATTTTGAGCCGCTAGAACCAATCTTACAGAAAAACGATTTGTTAAGTATAAACATAAGTAGTCTAAATGCAGAGGTTACAGAGATGTTCAATATTGCAAATAATGTAGGCGGAACCCAAACAGTTGGTTATTTAATTGATCAAGATGGTTACATACGATTCCCTGTTTTAGGAAAAATCGAAGTTTCTGGGTTAACCAAAAAAGAGTTAAGAGAATACATTAGAGAAGAGTTGATCTCTAAAAGATTATTAATGGAGCCAATTGTAGATATTCGTTTTATGAACTTTAAGGTTTCTGTTTTAGGTGAGGTAAATCAGCCAGCCGTCTTTACTATCCCTAATGAGAAAGTTACCTTATTAGAAGCGCTTGGTATGGCTGGAGATATGACTATTTATGCAAATAGGGACAATGTGTTGCTTATCAGTGAAGAAGATGATATTAAAAGTACTAAAAGAATTGATTTGACTTCTGATGAATTATTTACTTCTCCTAATTACTATTTAAAGCCAAACGATATTGTTTACGTGCAACCAAACGATAGAAAGGTTAGAAATACGTCTAATGCAGCGCAATGGTTTTCAGTAATCTTAGGTTCATTATCCTTAGCGGTAATCTCTATTTCTACTTTTAAATAAACTCAATAATAGTTTTAGAATAAATAGTTTACTTAAAACTTAATGTGTTTTGCTATAAAGACACTGTTTAAGTAAGCTATAGCTTGTTTACCATATAAAATTGAATGTAATGACAGAAAAGGAATATTTCGATTCACAAATGTCCTCAAATCAAAATGCTGAAAATTTTAATTTGAAAGGGTTGTTAAATAAATACCTTAAATCATGGAAATTTTTTGTTATTTCTTTGATGATATTTTTGAGTTTAGCCCTTGTTGCACTGCAGTTTATAAGTACTTCTTATAATGTTTCCAGTAAATTATTATTAAAGAATGAAACAACTAATATTGATGCTTCTGGAAATAATTTAGTAAATAATAATCCTTTTAGTAACTCAGAAAGAGTAAATAATGAAATAGAAGTTCTTACTTCTGTGCATTTAATGCGTTCTGTCTTAGATACTTTATCGCTACAATGCAAATTTACCGCTCCCGACGTTTTTCCTGAAAAGGAATTATATGGGTCAGAATTACCGTTTAAGATTGTAGTAGATACAATATATCCATTAGCATATGAAACCACTTTAAAAATTAAAATAGAAGGAGATGAAAGCTTTAGTATAACAGAGAGTTTTGAAGACTCTTTAGAGGATGCGAGTTCCACTAGTTCTGATTACGGCTATAATAGGTACAATTATGGGTATAAAATTGAAAAACCTTACGGAGTTTTCGAGATTGTAAAAAATGATAAGAGTATTTCTAAGGACACCGAGTTTGTATTGGATTTTAGGGATATAGATGAAATGGCACATGACTATGTGAAAAAGGCTTTAAGCATTTATGTAGTTAATAAAGATGCATCTGTTATAAACATAGTATTAAAAGAAAAAACACCAGAAAAGGGTGAGGATATTATTAATAGCCTAGTTGAAATTTATGGGTTAAAATCATTCTTGGATAAAAATACTTTAGCCTTAAACAACGTAAAATTTATTGATAATCGGTTAAATACGCTTTCTAAAGAGCTTAGCGAAGTAGAAATGAATGTTACGCAATTCAAAACCGAAAATGAATTAGCTAGTGTTGAATTTGATGCAAACTCTTTTGCCGAACAAGAAATAGATTACGGTAGAAAATTAACAGAATCGGAAATTGAATTAAAAGTCTTAAGTGCTATAGAACGTAATTTAAGAAAAGGAGGTAATGAATCTACATTGAATTCATTGAGTATTTCTAGTCCAAACCTTATTTATTTAATTGATAGTTATAATAAATTACTAATAGATAAGAAAAGCTTACAACGCACAGTACCTGAAAACAACCCTAGAATGATTGATATTAGAGATCAATTAGAACAACTTAGGGGAAATATACTTGGTAGCCTTTCTACGTCTAAACAGAGTTTAAGAATAACTATTAACAGTATTAAAAATAGGTCTGATCAATTTGCGGAAAAGAAGCAAAGGATACCTTCCATGCAAAGGCAATTGCTTGAAATTAGTAGAGAACAGGGTATTAAAGAAAATCTGTTCTTATATCTACTTCAGAAAAGAGAAGAGGCTGCTTTAATGGTAGGTGCAAAGCAAGATAATTTTACGGTTATAGATAGTGCAATTACCGATTATGAATCTGGTTCTCCAAGTAAAAAATTATTCTTGTTAATCTCTGTTTTAATGGCGCTAGCGGTGCCCGTTGGGATTATACATTTAAAAGATAGTTTAAATACTAAGGTTACTGATAAAAAAGATGTTGAGAAAAAGACAAGTGTGTCTGTTATAGGTGAGATAGCGCATAATAAATTAGGAAAAAGTTTAATTGAAAAAGGAGAAGAAAAAAGTCTATTAGCTCAGAATTTTAGAATGATGAGGATGAATTTAGATTTTATTCTTTCAGAAAAAAAGGCACAAACAATATTAGTTACCTCTGCAATTAAAGGTGAGGGAAAAACATTTTTCTCTTCTAATATGGGTGTAGCCTTGGCTTCATCTAGTTCTAAAGTAGTGATACTTGAATTAGATAAACATAATCCGGAATTAATAGAAACCCTTGGCGAAACCAAGAAAGAATATGGTGTTACTAACTACCTGAACCAAAATTATAATACTATAGTATTGCAGGATCTTTTGGTGTCTGTAAAAAATAATCCAAATCTTTTTGCAATTGGTTTAGGGTCAGAAAATATGGATGGTCTAGAATCATTCCATTCCAAAAAAATGGTTGATTTAATGGAGCAATTAAAAGAAGAATTCGATTACATAATAATTGATTCCGCTCCAATAAGTAAACTAGCAGATACACTTGCGCTATCAAAATATACAGACTGTTGTATGTATATGGTTCGTGCAAACCACACTAAATTTAATGATCTGGAGATAATAGAAGATATTAAAACTAACAGGAAGTTTAAGAACCCTATGGTAGTCTTAAATGATGTAATAACTAAGTATTAGTGCTTTTTATTAAATCTATTGTTACTAGTTCAAAGTAAAAAACAAGAATGAATATATATTATATTATCACTTTCTTTTTTTTATTATTTGCTTCTAAAGCCAATTTCTTAGTTCAATCTAACTTAGCATGGTTTGGTTTTGAAGTATTTATGATTGTTGTTGCCTTTTATTTTGATAGGGTGAAGAAAAAAGATGTGCAGTTTTTCTTAGTAAGCATAGCAATTTATTTTATCTATATTTTATTCAGATTTAAATTAAATCAGTTACCTATTGATTATTTTAAGAGTGATGTATTTTATTTCTTCAAATTTGTTTTAACATCCTATTTGTTCTGTTTGATTTTGAAAGAAAAGACATTGTACTATTTGATAAAAGTAGTTACCCATTTAGCATTGATCTCTATTGTTTTTTATATTATTCAATTTTATCAAAATGGCGCAATAGTTAAAGCAATTGGTAACGCGTTTGAAAGCATAACGGTAAATGATAACTCTCTTAGGTATACCAATTTTCTAGTATTTACGTATGACACTATTCATTATTATAGAAATTCAGGCTTTTGTTGGGAGCCTGGAGCTTTTGGTTCATTTTTAACCTTAGCACTTTTGTTCAATTTTTTAATGAATGATTTTAAGCTGAACAAAGAAGCATTTATCATCACACTTGCTATTTTAACAACAGTTTCAACCACAGCGTATTTGGCTGTATTTCTATTGTTTTTCTTAAGATATCGAGTATTAAATAAAGGAAGTAAAGTAACTATTATTGCTTTTGCAATTTTATTTGCTATTGCAATACCCAATGTACCTTTTTTAGGAGAAAAAATTGTGGAAATTTATGATCAGGATATAAGGGACCTTAAAAGAATTGAGGAATTATCTACCTATTATGATAATGTTGAAAGACAAATCCCATTAAATAGATTTGCAAGTGTAATTTTCCTATATGAGCAATTTGATTGGAAGTTGTTTTTAGGCGTTAGCAATCAATATGACGAGTACTATATAAATGAGTATAATGTAAATATATCTAATGGAATAATGGACTTTATTACCAAATTTGGAGTTGTAGGTCTATTTGTATTATTATGGCGGTATGGTGCTTTGTGCAAGGTATATTTGCGTAAAATGGAGTATGTAATCTATTCCATAATGATTTTAATGATTTTAAGTTTTGGCGAACCCATATTAATGCTACCTATTTGTGTCATATTCATGTTTCTACCCACATTTAAGAATCAAGATTTTTTAGCATTAGCGTTTGCTTACAGAACAAAATATATACAATTGCAAAGACCCAATAATTTATAATGATAAAAAGGTATAATACAGTTAAGGTATTTATTCAATCTTATTTTGAAGGGAATTCTAGGACTAATTTATTGGTTAAGAATGTGTTTTCCTCCTTAATCTTAAGAGGCTTGGGGACGGCGATAAACTTTCTCTTTGTTCCTTTGGTTATCAATTTCGTTAATGCAGAAAGATATGGTATTTGGTTAACGCTAAGTTCGGTATTAACATGGTTTACATTGTTGGACATTGGTTTTGGTAATGGTTTACGTAATAAATTTTCAGAGGCAGTAGCACTTGATGATATTAAAGAACAACGTAAATTAATACATACTACGGCAGCTGTTTTAATACTAATTTCAGCCCTTATTTTTATTCTCAATGTCATATTTACGGATCAAATAAAATGGGACGAGTTTTTAGGTGTCGATGCTTCATATCGAACAGAGCTGCAGCAGCTGGTGTTTTTACTGATTTCTTTTTTTAGCTTACAGTTTATATTTCAAATTTATAACCCAATACAGTACGCATTACAAAAACCGGCAATGATCTCTAGAACAATTTTGGTTGGTAATGCACTTGGGCTTATAGGTATATTGTATTTGAGAGAATTTTCAGAACCTTCATTATTTAATTTGGGTTTTGTGGTTATGGGTAGTAATGTGTTTTCTATATTTTGTTTTACAGTGTATTTCTTTGTTGTTCAAAGACCAGATTTAATACGAAAAATTGAAAGACCTACTTTAGATACTTTAAGTTCTATTTTTTCATTGGGCATAAAATTTTTCTTTTTGAATATTGCCTATATGGTGCAGTTTCAAACGAGTAATTTTCTTATTAGTAAATATTTTACACCAGAAAAGGTTACCGAGTTCAATATAGCCTTTAAACTTTTTAGTGTAGGGTATTTGGTGTTTGGTATCATACTAAGTCCTGTGTGGAGCTCGGTTACCAATGCTCAGGTAAATAATGACTATGCTTGGATTGGAAAATTAATAAAAAAACTTCTTCTTATTTGGAGTGTTATTGCCATAGGCAGTCTAATTATATTATTTATAGCACCAACGGTTTATAATTTATGGATAGGAGATATTGTGACAATACCATTTATTACTTCCTTGGGGGTAATGTTGATTATTCTTTCTAACTGTTTTTCTGAAATATTTGTTAGTGTACTTAATGGTATGGGTAAGGTAAACTTACAGTTTTATATTTCCATTTTTGTAATCATATTTTTTGTACCAATAGCTTATTATCTTTCGGTAGAATTAGAGTACGGTATTTTTGGAATATGTATGGCAATCGTAGTAACAAATGTCAACGGACTTATAGTAGCGCCCTACCAGGTGTATCTTGAGATGAGAAAAAACCGAAAATTACCAGTTTAACAGTTGAAATAAATTAGAGATGATGTCAACTAAAGAAAAGAAATTAATTACTGTTTTGCTTACGTGTCACAATCGTAAGATGAAAACGTATAGCTGTTTGCAAGCATTGTCTAAATGTACTTTAGATGATGGTTTCGAGTTGAATATATTCTTGGTAGATGATGGTAGTACGGATGGTACTACTGATTATATCCAGGGAAAATTTGACAATCTTCAAATCATACAAGGTTCAGGAAATCTTTTCTGGGCAGGTGGTATGCGTAAAGCTTGGAAATATGCCAACGAACATGAAAACAATACGGATTACTATTTGCTCTTAAATGATGATACTATTGTTTTTGAAGATACACTTACAAGATTGTTTAGTGACTTAAAACTAATTAATGTGTCTAAAAGTATAGTAGTAGGTCCCACTTTAGACCCAGATTCAAAGAAAATATCTTATGGTGGCCATCAACTATTAAATAGACTGACTTTTAAGAGTAAAATGTTGGTACCCAATAATGAATTTCCTCAAAAGTGCGAATTGGGCAATGCAAATATTATGTTAGTGCCAAAAGAGGTTTATCAAGAAATTGGTTCGCTTACAGAAAGCTACACTCATGGTATTGCAGATTTTGATTATACGTTGAAAGCTTTGAAAAATGGTATCAACAGTTATATTTCAAGTGCTTATTGTGGTTATTGTACCAATGACCATGGCGTAAACTGGCTAACACATAAAAGTAATTTAAAAGAACGTATCGCTTACTTATATAGTCCTACAGGATTATCATATAAAGAGTATTTACGATTTATAAAAACACATTTTCCTTTACACCTACCACAAGCATTTTTATTCTTGTGGGGTAAAACATTGTTTCCAATCATATGGCAATTTTTTAAGAACGAAGAATATTTAAAATGAGTAAAGATTCCCCACAAGCACCTGTTCTTTTTATCATTTTCAATAGACCAGAACAAACCAAAAGGGTTTTTGAGATGATAAGAAAAGCACGTCCTAAAAAATTATATATCGCTGCTGATGGACCAAGAAAAAACGGAACAGATGAACAGCGTTGTAAAGAAACAAGAGTAATAGTCGATTCTGTAGATTGGGATTGTGATGTTCAAACGCTCTTCAGAGATGAAAATATTGGTTGTGGTCTTGGTCCTAAGACAGCAATTGATTGGTTTTTTGAAAATGAAGAAGCTGGTATTATCTTAGAAGATGATTGCTTGCCTTCGGCTAGTTTTTTTAAGTTTTGTTCAGAATTATTAGTTAAATATAAAGACAATAATCAGATTATGCATATTGGCGGTTCTAATTTTCAGAACGGTTATGTATCAGATTCAGATTACTCGTACTACTTCTCTTATTTCAGTCATGAATGGGGCTGGGCAAGTTGGAGAAGAGCTTGGAAACATTATGATTATGAAGTTTCGACCTATCCTGAGTTAAAAAAGAAAAGATATTTTGATAATTATTTTTCTAATTTTATAGAAAAGAAGTACCGTCTTAGTAAAATTGAGAAAACTATAACTTCTAAAGAAGTTACCTGGTGGGATTATCAGTGGGATTATACTAAATTAGTTAATTCTGGGCTCTCAATTATTCCTAATCAAAACATGATTCAAAATTTAGGTTTTGGGGAAGATGCTACACATACAAGAAGTGCCAATGATGAGCGACAAAACAATAAAGCTTGTGAAATTCCCTTTCCTTTGGTTCATCCAAATTTTATTTTAAGAGATACAAAGGCAGATAGAAAATATTTTAGTGGTTTTATTAAAGCAACCATAATGCGGAGAAAAATTCTTGCTTTTTTAGGTTTTGCAGGTTATTCGACTTTGGGTTGATTGCTAAATGGTGTTTTAATTACTCTAAATCTGAGCAATCAAAATTAAGCACAATAGGTTCTCTCGGTTCAAAATCGATATCATCCCTGTAGTCTAAAACTTCAAAACTATATTCTGGCCAAATAATATTTGTGGGGTTACATGATTCATACACTAAACAGTCGGTTATTTTATTACCGCCGGTAGTTTCAAAACCTGCAAATATTAGAGAGTTAGATGCTGGTTGTCCTCTGTTTTGACCTAATTCGCCACATATGATTTCTTTGGCACGTAATCTATTAAAGGTTACATTCCCAGAACCTTCAACAGAAGATGCTACACCATTGCCCATTTCTAAAAAATCAACATCTTCAACAAGACCGCCAATACCTCCACGTGCACCTTCAGTATTTTGATCCTCGAACATCACACCAACGCCCTTAGGGCTATTGTTGCCGACTATTAAACCTTTTTTTATCTGTTGACCTGCACTTTTGTAGATACTAATATTGTCTTCTGTCCACGCAATTTCTCTGTCATTGATTACTGAAAAATTCTCTAGTAAACCTCCAATGCATTTATCGTATTGCACTAATTGCCCTTTAGGAAAAGGACCTCTCATATTGTGACCTTCAATATAAGTCAATACAGATTCATCGCATTGATCTAATCGAATACCCGTAGAGCCATCTTCAACTTTTACATGTGTGATACCTAAATTTTCGGTATCAAATCCTTCAATACAATTTCTTGTAGCATCTGGTAAAGGACCACTAGAAGGGGCATTTGTGTATTTTATGGAACAGTTTTCTATCGTTAAATTATCTGCCATTGCGAATTTAATACCCACATAAGCACCAGTGTATTCAATAATGCAATTAGATATGACGACGCCCGTAAAACCATTAATTTCTATACCATGTTGATTTGATGTTCTAATATGCAGGTTTTCTATGCGCTGATTATTTTCAGTGACAACTATTGGCCCTGAATCTTGGCGATTGCTTGAACATGGGGTTTCTACAATCTCGGATTCTATAATCTCAGGTTCAACAATTGTTGGTATTACGGTATAGTTCTCTTCTTCACCAGTCTCAGAAGTTACTGTATAGGTAACTTCTTCGGTAAAATCTTGTGGCGTGTTGGTATCAGGTATTACCGTTGAAGCTGTATCAACAATAATGGTAGGTTTTAGTTGAAGCGTAGATAAGTTACTAGAATCAATTTCTACATAGATGAGTTTTTTCTCTTCATCGATAACCCCGATAATATCGGTTTTCAAACCTGTATTGTCAGTAGATAGAATACTGAAATCGGTAATTCTAAGAATAGGAATAATACCAGATTCTTCGGTTGGGGTGTCCTTTATAACTGCTTCGCTAAGAATATCGTGATTAGATGTGCAAGATCCTAATTGTAAGAGAGGCAATGCTAATACCATTAAAAAAAGTACTGAAGTATTGAAGTACATGGGTTTAAATGTGATTCTTGCCATAACGTTTATTTATATCAATGGCCCATGAATAAATATTTAAGCGTTTAGTCTGTATTGTCTACTCACTATCAATAACTGATTTTTCCGTTGAATGTTGCTTTTAAAGATTAAATATTTAATCTTTAAATTTTTATTATTCATTCATAGTTAGTTTTGTTCGGGCAGTTTTTTTTATAAATTCAAAAATTATGTGTATTTTCTTTTACTCCTTATCAGTGCATCGCTTTATAGCCTTATTAATATTGTTAGAACAATAAAAAAATTTCTTTGACCCTGTTGTTCAAAGAGCATTAAGGATAATAAAATTTTAGGCATAGGATATTATATCAATACCGCTGGTAGACACGGAAATGGAAAAGTTATGTTTATCTTGTAAATGTTTACGAGATTAAAGAAAAAATTATGCTCTTTGAAAATACGATAATTTACAATTGAATCTACTCTAAAGTAATATCTCTGGGTTCATTTTAGTATTATTTATTTTAATTTTAGAATAAACAGTGCTACTTTTTTTATTTCATTGTCATTAAGAGTATTACCCCAAGCAGGCATTGAACCATTTTTATTTCCATTTTTAATAATTCTTATTATTTCGTTCTGAGAATTACCATAAATCCATTCATTATCTGTGAGATTCGGACCTGTAGCTCCTTTTCCATCAGGTCCATGACATATTTTGCAATTTCTTTGATAAATTGCTTCACCATTTAAAACAACCGATTTTTCGGAATTTAAATCTGATTCATTATCGCTTAAAATATTGTTATTCGAAGCTTTTTTTAATTTAGGTCTAAACAAGGTGATTTTTTGATTTCCATATTCCGAAACGTAGATATCTCCAGTATTTTGATTGGCAATTAAATCTAATGGATACAACATTTTATTAAGACCAATATCTTTGCCGTCGTAATCATCTATTATATTTCCTTTTGAATCAGGTTTTAAGATAATAATATCATTGTAATATGATGCGAGCCTAGTAATTATCAGAGAACCAATAAGTTTTCCATTAAACACAGTTGATTTATATTCTATAATTCCGTTTGAAGAGGAATGTTTACCAAAATTATACACATATTCATCAAAATTTGGATCTGGTTTTATACCATTATATTCTTTATTATCTACATCGCTATCACCATGGTTAAGTATATATTCAGCTCTTAATGGATTGGGATGACCATAGTACCTTCCTTTTTTTATAGATGCTAAATAATCATTTTGAGAAGGCTCAACTTTATTAATTGAAGGTATATTATTGGGTCCGGTATAGTTATAATTTGGATTTGGTTTAATATATAAAGGAGAATTTTTATTTGATGTAGGAGTAATTTCACCAGAGCTTGATCCATTTAATGTTGCAAAAAGTTTTCCATTTGAGTGCCATACTATATCATATGCATTTCTTACACCTGTAGCATAGATAGTAAGAGGAGCATCTTCAGCAAACGGGTCGTAAACTCCTCCACCGTCAATAGTTTTTGTGTCAAGAGGTAATTTGCTTGGAAGTTTAGATTTGTCAAAAGTTAAAATTGCACCACTTAAAAGTGATTCACTTCTATTTAACCATTGTGGAGAATGATTTGCTAGACCATTAGCCGTATTACTTCCTTGTGAAATATATAAAAGGCCATCTTTTCCAAAGTCTATTGAGTTGGTTAAATGATCTGATCCTGATCTAGGTAAATTAGTAAGAATTAATTTGTTCTCTAAAACTAAACTTGAATTAGGATTTAGTTTAATTCTTGCAAGTCTCCCATTCCAAGCAGGACCTTTTTCTACATTTGGAGAGTCGGAATATGTTATCCAAGCAATTAAATTATTTTCATTTGCATTAGGGTCAAAATGCAAGCCAATTAGTAGTTTTTTGTTCTTTCCAAAAATTTCATAAGAATTATTCAATTTTAAATTCCCATCATTTTCGATAGAATAAGAATTTATTATACCATCTATAGATGCAGCATATAAGTTATTATCAGGACCAATAGTTAAAGTAGAATACACACCCTCAGCATCTTTTCCTAAATTGACTTTTTCAAAAAAAACATCTTTTAATTCACCTTGCGCTTTTTGAACATACTTTGTTGTCTTTATTCTATAGGTAATAAATTCACTTATTTTATTATAGTTCAGAGCCCCAAATAACAACCCAAAACCTAAAATTACGATAGTTGTAATCAGGTATTTTTTTTTCATTTTATGTGTAGTTTAAAATTTAAACCGCAGTTGGTTTAAGTGTTTGGTTTTATATAGGGGGAGATAAAATAAAAATAGTAATAATGTCTTAAGGGTTATATTCTTATGTCAAGATTTAACTTAGAAATTGTAAATATTGTAACAAAACAGATTTTAGTTTATTTTTCTTGCCGGCATACTCTCATTAAATTACCTATTAGACATAATCATTCAATTTTTATCAGCCAAGTTGACACCTATTGCTCCAATGATAGGTTAATCATTGATAAATTTTCTTTGTTTGGTCATGGTTTTGATAGGTTGGTTAATATAAGTCCATATTTATGAATAGTATTGATTTTATGATATATAAACGCGCCAAACATCTAGTGGCATTCTTTAAATTTTTCATATAATCATTACGTTTTTGATTCAATATCTAGTTTATTAATGGATATTCACTTACCACATAAAATTGGATTCATATACTAAACTTATAAATTAACCCTTGTTATCTTTTCTTAATTCAATCTCTCGAAAATTAATATTGGGTGTAATAAATTTTGAACTTGTATTTCATTGTTTAAGTAATACTACTTATATAAAACTCGTATAATTGTAGTTTTGTATTCAAATTATTAAAAGGTATTATGCTTTTGCATAGGTTAATGGAATATTTTTATATCTATATGCTCATTTTATTCCATTTTTTATTTGGAATTGGAATGTAATTTATTTCCAAATAAAAAGTGAATCTTAAGCTTAATACGAATCTATAAATTTTAAAATTATCGAATTATATACTAAATATGTAAATTTTAGATGTCGTTTAGATGTTATATTAATTTCTTTCAATTAACATTTTTTGCTCATATACATTCCCTAAAGTATCTTTTGTTTTGACATAATAAATACCTGTTGATAATTCCTTAATATCAATAGGTGTTCCGTATTTATCGACAAGTCCTCCTGCAATTGTTTTAATTAGTTTACCAGTAATATCAAATATTTGAATTGTTTCAATGTGCGTTTGCATTTCAAAACCTAAAGTAGTTGATACTGATGCGGGATTCGGGTATAACAATAAACTATTGGATTGTTTTGTTTGAGTTATTGTTTTAGAAGTAACAATTGTGCCATCTTCAAGCACCCTTATATCTAAAGATGTATTGGCTATAAATCCATTAGAATCTGTCGCATTAAAAAGAACAGTGTAAAAACCAGCATTATTAAGTGTTGTTCCATGAAATTCACCCGTTATAGCATTAATTCCCATCCAGTTAGGTAAATTGGTGCCGGTATTAGTTGTTGCGCTATAGTTAAGACTATTTCCAGGGTATCCAATGTCAAAATAACTATTTAAATCTATTTGAAATGATTCATTTGTGCTTTTTACCAATTCATCAATAGTATTACCTACAGGTAATTCAGATGGGCGAATATTTATAAAGTAATGTACATTATCTTGAAAATCACAATTATTTGATCCATTTCCATTACATCCACCGCCTACAAAATCTTGAATACCTATATATTCATTAGGAATTACATTACCATTGTGGTCTATTACTTTATATAATCTAGTACCAAGAACATCTGGTCGATCGCCTGCAAAATTATTCCCACCAGTACTAGGGTAACGTTGAATTACAATTTCAAAAGGTTCATCGATTGTTGTTGCTTGGTCAGCACTTATAATATTGGATCGTTGTGGTAAGATTGTTTGATACCATTCTGCATTATGAAAATAATTAATTCCACCAACCCTATCTTCATTATCTAAAGCTTGAAAATTAGCTCCATGACCTACGGGACCACCGTGAAATGCCGCTATTTGCATTGCTATCACTGGTTTGTTAGGGTCAGCTTGTACGAATGAGTTGGCTAACACCAAATCACCTTCATATCCTTCATTAACATTATTAGCTAAGGGAAATGTTGAGCTAGGTTGATATGGAACTGGATTTGGTGGGGTGATTGTACCTTCATCATTCACTACACTAAGCATACTTGTTTGGAAACCAAATACATCTAATATTTGTTGAGCGTCAATTTCTTCTGTACTATCTGGTTGTACCATAAAAGCTCCATGTAATGTAGCTGTGCTAATAATAGCATTATCTGCATTAGATTTTATCTCTATACTTTCTTTAAACAATTCCTTAGTTGGGTTGTTTGCAGTAAATGTAATTGTAACATCTGAATAGCTACCTGGTGTAATTGTAATAGGTAGTTGAATGACTGTACCTTGATCATCTATTATTTGATATCTAAATCGATTAGAATTTGATAAATTTAATTCAGTTATAATAAGATTGGCAGTTCCTGTATTGTTTAAGCGCATGGTATTTGTATCATGTACTTTAGTATCTCCAGCATTTTCTGTTCTATGAAAACTATAATAATCATTGGCCGGAAAACCACGGTCAGTTCCAGGAACCTTTGTCATATTTTCTATTTGTATCTCAGCTCCAGACAATGGGATAATGATAAATTCAAATTCACGTTGTGATATATTACCATTCGAATTTTCAGCAAAAACTGTTAAATGATTAGCACCTTGACTATTAACTGTAAAGGAATCGGTATATGTTGTTAGGGCGGAGTTATTTAGAACATAGTCTAAACGTTCAATTGCACCACTACCTCTATTTTCTAATGCTTCTAATGAAATTTGAACTGAGCCTCCGTAGCTTTCAAGTATATTTGAAGTTTCATTAAAGTAAGCTTTTATGATAGGTGAAGTACAAGTGAAATCTTTGCCACCTTGACCATTTGGTATATTATTAGATTTAGTAAGATATATTTTGTCTAATGCTACGCCAGATTCCCTATGAGCAAATTCAACTGTGTTGTAACCAGTTTCCAAATTAATTTTCACAAATGCTTCTGCCTCATTACTATTTCTTAATTGATTCCATGTGAATCCGTTAATATTGGAGAACCCATTCCAATTGATCCATGTTCCGTTATTAACTCTAACATAGAAACTATCATTTGCACCGGTAGGTGCATCTACTAAAGCAAAAAGATTATAAGTGCCTTCTGCCGCAGTAAAATTGAAACTTATTCTAGAATATTCATTTTCAGGAGCTTCTTGGAAATTTTCACCATCTGGGGCAACAACATATTTTCCATTGGAAACATTTTCATCGGTTATTTGATTCCATAGGTATCCTATGTTAGCACATTCTGCTTCTAACCAAATATCATTACTTAATTGTACAGAAACATTAATATAATCTGTTACCGTATTACCTTCATTATCGGTTATGCTTAGGCTGTAAATATATTCTCCTTCTTCAAGGTTGCTAATTTCTAAATTAGCAGTATTTGAAGCTCCGTTTATGCTTGTTGTAGTGCCTTCTATTTGCAGCCATTGAAAAGTTACATCACCACCGTCAGGATCATTGCCAATACCTGTAATAGTTGTACTTGTAAATGATAACGGGTCTATAATTATATCGCTTCCTGCATTTACATAAGGCAATAAGTCTTCATTAGAAGTGAAAGCACCTACTAAAACGTTTACCTCGTCAAAAGATAGATCTCCTTCATCATCAATAATGTCTAATTGAAAAACATATGTCCCTTCAATTAAATTATCTAAAGTTAAATTAGCGGTATCTGATCCAGTTAATAAAACCCCATCAGGACCGCTTGTTTGACTCCAAGAGTATACGATTTCTCCACCGTCAGGGTCACTTCCATTACCTTCTAAAATTACACTTTGAACAGGGGATGATACATTTACATCTTCCCCTGCATTTACCAATGGAGTAATATTCTCTAAAGTGCTTGAAACTATAACATAAACATCATCAATAACAACATTATTTTCATCATCAGTTACATTTAAATTTAAATGATAAACCCCTTCAATTAAATTCTCCATTGTAAGTGTTGGAGTATCTGTTCCAGTAAATGAACCTCCTAAAGGAGCACTGTTAATCATCCAGGAATAAGTAACGGAACCACCATCTGGATCATAGCCACTTCCTTTAATAGTTGTGCTATTGTTGGGTAAAGTAAGCTTGACAGCATCACCTGCATCTGCTAAAGGGATAATATCTATTGGACCACAGTTAGTGCTAATATTTCCAAAACCACTAGGTAAACCCCCATTATTTGTAAGATATATTTTATCTAAAGCAGCTCCAGATTCTCTAATTGCGAAGTCAATTGTATTTGTTCCTTCAATAAGCGCTAAAGAGACAACGGAATTTGATTGATCATCATTAAGTTTGTTCCAAATAAATGATGTGCTATTTGGATTGATGTTATTCCAATTAAACCAATCACCATTATTTAATCTAAACCAAAAGCTATCATTATCTGTTGAAAGAGTACTTGCGCGCGCATATAAATCATAATTACCTGCTTTGGCGTCAAAAATAATGCTTGAAATTAAGGAATCATCATTAGGTGCATTTGAAAAATAATTCTCTGAACTTGATGCGCTAATATATTGATTTCCTGCAACATTTGAATCGTCAATAATAGTCCATTGTGACCCTACAACTGCGCATTCAGCTTCGAGCCAAATATCACCCGAAGCAATGACTGATAAACTCATTTCATCACTAACAGTTACATCGAATTCATCTTTAATTTCAAGGCTAAATGTATATTCGCCTTCAATTAAATTATCCACGGTTAAGTTAGCTTCAGTAGTATTACTTAAGGAAGCTATATTAGGACCGCTAATTTGTGACCATAAATAAGTTACTTCTCCACCATCGGGGTCAGTTCCATTTCCACTTATTAATGTGCTTAGAATTGGAAGTGTTACCGTTATATCCTGACCTGCATTAGCGATAGGCTCTGCATCAATTGGGCCACAATTAGTTCCCGATATCCCTAAACCTGTAGGGGAGGTTTGTGTTTCAGTTAAATAGATTTTATCAATTGATGCTCCGTTTTCTCTAATAGCAATATCTAAAGTGTTTTCACCTTCTGTTAGATTGAAACTAACTAGCGCACTATTAGAATCACTATCATGAAGTTGTCTCCAAGTAAAGCCTTGTTGTAGGAGGTCGTTCCATTTTATCCAACTACCTCTATTTGCACGAACCCAAAAACTATCGTTATTTGTGTTAGGAGTATTTATTAGCGCGTAGAAGAAATATATACCCTCATTAGCACTGAAATTAAAGCTAACATAGGATTCTGTATTTGTTGGAGCGGAACTGTAAAAATTAGATCCACTTGTAGCATTAACGTATTCCCCTTCAGACACATCTTCATCGGAGACTATACTCCAGCCAGATCCAATTACCGCACATTCAGCTTCTAACCAAATATTTGTATCAACGAAAGCAGCTTCCACCACTATTGATACTTGGTCATTTGTTGTATTTCCTTCTTCATCGCTTACGGCAAAGTCAAAAACGTATGTACCTTCAATTAAGGTGCCAACAGTCAGTGCGGAAGTTGTTTCACCTGATAGCGTTGCATTTTCCGGTCCGCTTAATTGTGTCCAAAGGTAAGTGACCAGGCCACCATCTGGATCGTTGCCCAAACCTGTTAATGTTGTAGTGTCATCGGGTAAGGTCAAAAGTACATTGTCACCGGCTTCTGCTTCTGGAAGCGTATCA